>OGYK01002361.1_pt1 | contig 12363 bp, 10 predicted proteins | sample 1576501 | NCBI WGS metagenome assembly OGYK01 (sample SAMEA3541530, study PRJEB24748) | human gut metagenome | biome: human gut; feature: human-associated habitat; material: faeces | place: China | collected 2012
ATAGAAGTCAATGCATCAAGGTCAACTAATTTTTTAATCTCTTCATCTGCATCTTTTCCACTTTCTATACGAGCTATTAAAAATATATAAATATAAATAAATTCAACAAGTCGATTCTCAACAAAGTGTATATTGAATTTCAAAGCTATTTCACTAATTACAAGTCGTGAATACTCAAAAATGTCTAAATGAAAATCTTCAATAATAATATCAAATATTTTCGATTGCTTTTCTTCAGCCAATGTATAAATCACATAACGCATCATCATTCTTCGAATTTCCATTTCGGATCCGACTAGATAATATCCTTTAGATCTGTTGTTTTTTACTTGAATACCATTCTGTTCCAATATTTGTACTAATTCTTTAAAATCAAGCAAAACAGTAGATCTACTAACCCTCAATGAACTGATAAAATTTTGTAACGAAAGATAATCAGGATTGATAAAAAGCATCAAATACATATATATTTGTCGTTCTTTTTTATTCATATAGTATTCATCGCTACTATCCAATTCAATTAATAAACTCTCTAATTTGCTTTTAACTTTTTTATCTATTTTTATCTCTTTTGCACTGCCAACCATTACAGGAGGAATACCCTTATATTTCAATACATCATTCAATTTTTCAATACGATATATAACTTGTCGTCTTGTAATATCAAACGATGTCTCTATCTCTTTTAAGGTAATATAAGGTTTTTTGGAAAGTAATTGCAATAATATTAAAACATCTTTATCCATATTTACCTCCATCTTAGTTTTCTTATCCAATTCTTCATTACTATTTTCATAGTATATAATTTAGCACAAATCTTAGTCAAAAATCACATTTTTAACAACTATATTAAATCTACTCATTTGATTATTAATTCATTATTTTCTAGTCTCTTTTACTATTTTAACTATTGCTCGTGCATTACTAGCTATTGTATTTTTATCACCCTTAGTCAATAATCCTCCAAAGCCACAACATTCGACACCTTTTTCTACATATTCATGTAAATTTTCTAAGGTAATTCCACCACTTGCTAAAATCGGCATTGTTGGAATTGGTGTTTTAAAAACAGAAACCAATTTTGGACCATAAAAATCTGAAATTGGAAATGCCTTAATAAAGGCAGCACCTAATTCTAATCCACGAATTGCTTCAGTAATAGAAGTACAGCCCGGTGCATATGGAATTTGATATCGATTACATACAATCGCAACATCTTCACTTAAATTTGGTGCAATAATAAATTCAGCACCAGATAAGATTGCATGTCTAGCTGTTTCTCCATCTAATACAGTTCCAGCACCAACACACAATTTATCTTTAAAGACTTTTTTTAATTCCCTGATTACTTCACCTGCATTTGGCAATGTATAGCTAATTTCTAAGCAATCCACTCCACCAGCTAAACATCCTTCTGCAATTTCAATTCCTCGTTCAATTGTTTCTACACGTACAATTGCCATTGCTCCTGTCTCAGCAATTCTTTTTGTTATATCTACTTTTTGCATGTATAAACTCCTTTACTTATCTTATTTATTTTTAAATTATGCTTTTCTAAACACTTCTCAATCTCATCCATCACTCTATTTAAATCTGAACGTTTAAACAGATATGATATTCCTACATAAATATAACCCGATGGATGTGATGTTTTATTGCTCTTAAAAAATAATTTTATTGACTTCCAATCGCGCATTATACGTACTTCTTGAATATCTTTGTATTTTATTATTTGTTCAACCTTTTCTTTATTTGGACAAACTATTTCATTCTTTCTAAATATAATCACTGGTCTATGCTTGATAAAGCACATTGCATAATGACACATGTATTTAACACTAAACCAAATTGCGGTAATCAATAGAAATGCTATCAAAAATTGTGAATGTACATAAAACCACATAATACCAAACATAATTAGAATAGTTAACAAAAAATTTATAAAACAATAAATGAATACTTTCTTATAATCATTTACAATAACAAGTTCATTCATCACTTATTCCTTTATAGTTGATAATAAGTTAACATTTCTTTGATTTTTTCATCATCTTCTTTAGACAATTCTTGTACAGGTTTTCGAGCTGGACCAATTTCAGCTATACCCGCTAATTCAGTAGCTCGTTTCATTACACTAGGTACAGTTCCTAATTTTAATACTCCACGTAATACATCAATATCTTTTTGAAGTTTGTTTGCTAATTCTTCATCGTTATTACGTAATGCCTTATCTAAATTAACTAAAACATCTACAATAACATTACTAGTTCCTGCCACTGCACCAGAAGCACCTAACTTGTATGCATAACTGATTTTTGAATCAGATCCAACTAATAATTGAAAATCTTTTTCTTCTGTTATTTTTGCATAAGCCTGAAGTCTTTCTAATTCACCACTACTATCTTTAATCGCCTGAATATTTTCTATATCTGCTAATCTACTAACTAATTCCGGATCTAAAGGACAACCCGTTGCCTTAGGAATGTTATATAAAACAATAGGTATATTTACACTTTCGGCCACTTCTTTGTAATGCATATATAAATTATCATTTGTCGGTTTCAAAAAATACGGCGTAATTACAGATAATGCATCTGCTCCAATTTCATGTTTAATGGCTGGAGGAATGTAAATCTTAGCATCAGGATTAATATCTAAACCGATTGCCTTTGTTGAACAACATCCTGTACCTACATAAACAGGTACACGATGGTTTACATATTCTACAACTTTCTTTGCAAATTCTATCTTTTCATCTTCATCAAGTACATGGAATTCACCATTACTTCCAAGAATGAAAATACCCTTTACTCCATGAGATATTAAATGATTAATCAATTCTTTTGTTGCTTCATAATTGATTGTTTGTTCCTCATCTCTATGAAATGGTGTAACAATCGGTGTAATTATTCCTTCCATCTTCATGTTACATTTCCTCCTTACGAATGCTAGCCCCCAAAGCTCCTCCCGGGTGCCATTTAACATATTGTTGTGGGGTTAACCCTTTTTCATTTTGCAGTAACACACTCAATGTTTGTAAAACTAAAACTTCTGCAAGAATTGAAGCTCTTGGCGGTTTATTCATCGAATCTCCCTCTTTTTGAACTCCAGCAATCAATGCTATATCTCCTTTTTTTGCTAGCCACGATTCTTTATTTCCGGTTACAGAAATGATTCTTGCTCCATTCTTTAACAACGTTTCTACTGTAGCCTTTAATTCAGTGGTTTCCCCACTATTAGAAATTGCAATTACTACATCGCCTGGAACGACCTGTCCGCTACTTCCGTGAACAGCTTCCGTTCCATGAAGTTCGTAGCATGGAGTTCCCGTGCTAGATAATAATGATGCAATATAGCCTGCTACATGTCCTGGTTTACCAATTCCTGTTATATGAACTCTTCCACCTTCTTTTTCACAACTTAAAATTAATTCTTAAGTTGTTCTGTATCTATTTCTTGAGAAAAATTTTCTAGTTCTGAAAAAACTGTATCGATAAAACCACTTACCTGATTTTCAATTAATTCCATATAAATCCTCCTACTCTAAATCACTAATATTTAAAAAAAGAGGACAGAGGTTTAATACCTGTCCTCTCTTAGTTTCTCAATTATGCAAACAATCCTAAAATTTTGTTTAAGATAGCACCAATAATATTGTAATCAACATTTGGGAATGAAGATCCAACAATTCCTAATTGTGCAAACGCTGGATATAGTAACAAAGGTAATCCTGTTAAAGCCATTCCGACAATAAACGAACCAATTAATGCGCCTTTCCAACCTCCATAAGCGTTTCCAAAGATACCACAAGTACCTCCAGAGAAGAAGCAAATTCCAGCAGCAGGAATCATGATAGTGCTACTATGGAAAGCAATCATTAATGCCATAGCAGCTAATCCACCAAAGAATGATCCAACAAAACCAATTAATACAGCAGTAGGAGCAAATGGGAAGATTGCTGGACAATCAACTGCAGGTTTTGAATTTGGAATATATTTTTCAGAAATAGCTACGAATGCAGCCGTAATTTCTGCAATAAACTGACGAACACCATAAATCAATACGCTCATACCAGCAGCAAATTGCAAACCTTGTAAGAATGGGTAAATGAACCAAATATCGTTTCCTGCTTTTTCTAATACAAAATCCATATGTCCGTTCACAACACATGCAATTACAGCAACATAGAACAATACAACCATGAATAGTGCAACTGAGAAAATGAAGTCTCTAAATAATTCAAAGAACTTAGGCATTTGCACTGTACTCGCATCTTTTTGTTCAGCACCTTTGTTCATTTTTCCAATCAATTTTCCTACATAACCTGCAAATGCATATCCAATACAGTTGAAGTGACCCATTGCCAAATTATCAGCTCCAATAATTTTATTCATGAAAGGCTGACAGATTGAAGGAAGTGCAGCTCCGAAGAAGCCTAATAAAATACCACCTATAATTACTGTAACAGGCATTGGTAATCCATTTGCGATAAAGATCAATGCGATAACACATGCAAAATATAAGAAGTGTTGTCCTGTTAAGAAAATAGCTTTAAATTTCGTGAATTTTGCAACTAACAAGTTGACAACAAATCCAAGTAACATAACTAAGGCTACCTCAGTTCCATATGTATTTAAGGCTAAACCTGTAGCAACCTCAACCTGTGTTGTAACACCTTCAATTCCAAATGCTGTATTAAATAAATCTGTAAATGTCTGTACAACTGTCGACATTGCACTCGAACCAATATTGAACACCATGAAACCAACAACAGTTTTCATAGTTCCACTAATAACATCTGTTGCAGATTTTTTCTGCAATAACAAACCAATTAAAGCAATCAATCCCATAATCAATGCGGTATTTCTTGATTGCGCTAAAATAGCATCTAACATAATTTCCTCCTAACCTTTATTATCTTTCTACGCTCTTTTTGAATTTAAAAATTCTTCCATTTTTTCTTTCATTTCTTGTTTATCCATAATATTACGAATTCCTAATGCATATGGAACTTTATCCTTTAACTCAACAGATAAGTCTTCCATTGTAATAACTAAATCTCCATTAAATCCATTTAACGAATCCAAGTTTCCATGTTCTGTTTGAATTGGAAATTGATTTTCACTAATAACTTGATCTGCTTTAATTTTTAAAAGCATACTTGATCCCATTCCTGCACGACAACATACTAAAGCTTTATACATAATTTATTTCTCCTTTATCTCATTAATATAATCCATAATCTCTTTTGGATTTTCTGTGGTATCTAATAGCTGATAAAATTTATCATCTTCAAATAATCCCGCTAATTCACTCAATGCATTTAAATGAGCCATATTATCTTTTGCACTTAAGCAAAAAATATACTTTACTGGATCATTTGCATCATTTCCAAACTCAATTGGTGTTTTTAAAGTTGCAATTCCAATTGCACTTTCTACTGCTCCACTTTCCGGCCTTGCATGTGGCATAGCTACATTCTTTGTGATAACTATATAAGGTCCATTTTCAATAACACCAGCAATCATATCTTCGACATATGATTCTTTTACTTTATTTTCATCAATCAATGGCTGGGCTGATTTTCGAATTGCATCTTGCCAATCTTTTGCCTCAATATTCAATCGAATTAACTTTTCACTTGTCAAATCTTTTAACATTTGAACACCTCCTAACTAGTACTGCTAGCTTTTACACTTTGATGATAAATGAATTTTCTTATGTTAACAATCTGATTTGTGTTCAAGTTTTGTATCCTTACTCTACAAAATGTAAACCCAATAATAAGCTTTATCTAAAGCATTTAAAGCAATTTCCGTAAAGTATTATTTTTGTTTTGAAGCCTTACAAAAACTACACAAAACTCGTACTTCCCTTTTATTTATCGCAAATAATTAACTTCAAAAAGCCAAACATTTTAATGCTATTACTGCATATTCCTTTCCTTTTCAAAAATATTCCCACATAAAAATATCATTCAATTATACTTCTGAATTGAAATCATACTTTTGAAATAAATAGTCAAAATATTATATTTACAACATTTATCTATATCTCTCCTACACTCACATATATTGGCATGTATGTGAGTTTTTTCTTTTAAATTATGTGGAATTATGGAACATGTAGCACTCTGCTTGCGAAAGTGCTAATAAGGTGTATAATGTAATCAATTTCTTAAGGAGGAACACTCATGAACAAACAAAAGAAACCTTTATACAGATATTACACAATTATATTGATTGTTATTATGGCTTTAAACTTTATCATATTCCCTATGTTTCAACAATCTAAACTTGAAACCACAAACTATTCTGATTTCTTAAATAAAATTGAAGAAAAGAAGATTGATACCGTTCAAATTGAAGACCACAATATTTATTACACTTTAAAGAAAAACTCAACAGATAAAACCTTTAAAACAGGTGTTATGAATGATTCAGATTTAGTCAATCGTTTGGATAAATCCGGAGCTAAATTTGGACAAGTCTATCAAGAACAAATGAATCCAATTTTATCGAGTTTAATTTCCTTCTTCTTACCATTAATCATTTTCTGGGCATTTGGATCATGGATGTTTAAGCGTATGCAAAAGAAAATGGGCGGAGATGATCAAATGTCATTTTCACAAGGCTCTGGTTTTGGTCTAGGCAATCTAGGAAAAAGCAATGCCAAAGTCTATGTTGGTGAACAAACGGGAAAAACATTCAAAGATGTAGCTGGACAAGAAGAAGCGAAGGAAAATCTACAAGAAATTGTGGACTTCTTAAACAATCCAGCTAAATATAAAGAGATTGGTGCCAAAATGCCAAAAGGAGCCTTGTTAGTAGGTCCTCCTGGAACTGGTAAAACACTACTTGCCAAAGCTGTAGCTGGTGAGGCTGGCGTTCCATTCTTCTCGATTTCAGGTAGTGAATTTGTTGAAATGTTTGTCGGTAGAGGAGCGGCAAAAGTGCGTGACCTATTCAAACAAGCTCGAGAAAAAGCTCCATGTATTGTATTTATCGATGAAATTGATACCATTGGTAAAAAACGTGATGGAGCAGGCATGAATGGTAATGATGAGCGTGAACAAACATTAAACCAATTGCTTGCTGAAATGGATGGATTTGATGGTTCCAAAGGTGTTGTATTGCTTGCTGCCACAAACCGTCCTGACTCATTAGACCCTGCTTTAACTCGTCCTGGTCGATTTGACAGAAGAATTCCGGTTGAACTTCCTGATCTTGCCGGTCGTGAAGCCATTCTTAAATTACATGCCAAAGACATCAAATGCTCAAACAACATTGACTTTAACGTAATCGCAAGAGCCAGTGCAGGAGCTAGTGGTGCCGAACTTGCAAACATCATTAATGAAGGGGCTTTATTAGCGGTTCGTGACCATCGTAAATCCGTAGTTCAAAAAGACTTAGAAGAAGCCATTGAAATCGTTATTGCCGGTGAACAAAAGAAGGGTGCAGTGATTTCAAATCGAGAACGAATGATTGTTTCTTATCATGAAATTGGACATGCACTAGTGGCTGCTAAATGTAAAAACACGGCTCCCGTTCATAAAATCACAATTATTCCTCGTACAAAAGGGGCTTTGGGATACACTATGCAAGTAGAAGAGAACGAACAAAACCTATTATCAAAAGAAGAAGCTTTCCAGAAAATTATGGTGTATACAGGTGGTCGTTGTGCTGAAGAATTAATTTTCAACTCCATCACAAGTGGAGCGAGCAACGATATTGAACAAGCCACGAAACTTGCTAGAGCCATGATTACACGACTCGGAATGTCGGATGAATTTGGTATGACAGCTTTAGAAACTGTAAACAACCAATATTTAGGTGGTGATACATCTTTAGCTTGTTCAAATGAAACAGCGACTAAGATTGATGAGGCAACCATCGCATTAATTAAAAAAGCACATGATGAGGCTTATCAAATTCTAGAAGACAACAAGATGAAGTTACATGAACTTGCCAAATTCTTATATGAAAGAGAAACAATTACAGGTGAAGAATTTATGTATATCTTAAATAAGCCGGCTGAAATCCCAGCACAAACAAATAAAGATTAAGATGTGTGTAATGCACATCTTTTTTAAGTATAATGTATTGCGAGTTTTGATATTACTTTATACTAGGAGGATTTATGGAAATTCAAAGAAATCTATATTTCGTCAACTTCTCGCAATATTTATACATCTATACAAAAAAAACATCCCTTATGTACATCTTAAATAAGCCGACTGAAATTCCGACAAAAGAAGAATACTAAAACAAAGGATGAAGAGAATTTACTCTTCACCCTTTTTACATTGTTTTAAAGCTTCAATCAGCTTTGTTTCATCCAAAGGCTTAGCCAAATGCATATTCATACCTGCTACCTTGCTATTCATTATGTCTTCTACAAACGCATTCGCACTCATCGCAATGATTGGAATTGTCTTTGCATCCAATCGTTTTAATGCACGAATCTTTCTTGTCGCATCTAAACCATTTATTTTTGGCATCATGATATCCATAAGGATAAAATCAAATTTATTTTCTTCACTCTTTTCAAATAAATCTATTACTTCTTGACCATCTTTTGCACATACAACCCGAATACCATTACGTTCTAACATATATTCAACGATTTCCATATTCAAGTCGTTATCTTCTGCCACAAGCACACATAAACCTTCTAACGATATTTGTTGATGCCTATTATTTTTGTTTTCAATTGATTTTCCTAACTTAAAAGGAATCTGAATCGAAACCAAAGTTCCAACACCCTTTTCACTTTCCAATTGAATATTTCCATGCATATACTCCACAAGCTTTTTGGCAATAGGCAAACCAAGGCCTGTACCTTGATATGTGGATCTACTAGAACTATCTTCTTGCGCAAATAAATCAAAGGCATGTTGAATAAAATCTTGACTCATTCCGATACCAGTATCTTTACATCTAAATTCTAAAAGCGATGTCGACTCATCTAAACATTTCTCGTTCATCCATACATGGATTTCTCCATTTTCTGGTGTAAACTTAACGGCATTTTGTACAACTATCGATAGTATTCGTGAAAGATATATTGGATATCCTCTAAACCTTGAATGACTCAATTGACCTTCATACCAATCCAAAATATATTGAATATTCTTTTCTTGTGCCAATTGTTGTCCATCAAAATTAATGCTTTCCAATAATTTAGTAACATCAAAATCAACTTCTTCCTCTGTAAAATGATCACTTTCTAAATCATTCATATCCAAAACATCATTGACTAAAGAAATCAAATAATTTAACGACCGATGAATCTTATTTCTTGTGATTTTCTGCAGTTCTAAATCCTTTGGATTTTGATCTGCAATATGAAGCATACCAGAAATGCCATTTAATGGCGTACGCATATCATGAGACATACTCTGTAAGAATCGCGTTTTTATTTTCGCCTCACGCTTCGCCTGTTCTGCTTCAAAGAATAAATTTAATTCTTTACGCTTTGTCTCACTAATTGTACGAATTGTCGCAATGGCTTGAATCGCTTTTCCATTCGCATTTCTTTTGGAAACAATAATACGCAATTTATGCCAGTTGCCATCCACCATTCGATATTCCGCTAAAACATCCTCTTCTTTTTCAAATCGTGAAGTTAATGTTTCTATATTCGCAAATTGATGAATGATATTTCGATATTCCGGTGCAACATCCTGTTCACATACGTCAAACATTTTTTCAGATGCACACCCCGTTTTAGGAATAATGTCACTTCCTGAAATTCTTTCATATGTATCTGTTTCAAAATCAACTTTATAAATTGAACTATAACTTTTCGCAATTGTAGAAATTGTTTCATTACTCCTCTTTATTTCCTCTAAAGCATTCTGCAACCTTTTCTGTATTGCTTTTTCTTTTTCGATAATATCATCAATATAACGAAAACCTAATAATACGTGACACGACTCTTCATCTTCACTTACCTTAACAACTTTCGTTTCAAAATATTGTTGATTCTGCACGTTTGGATAAGTACGATAATTCTGTGTAAGACTCACTTGTGTTTTCAACAAAGATTTTAAATTATCACGAGAAAACCACCATAAAAACTCAGGCTGCTCCTCCTTAGGAATATAACGCATCGCATATTGATAAGCATATTCATAAAAATCTTTATACCCTGAATAACTTCTTATTAATTCACTCGCATTGGTTTCATTCTGAATATGAACAGGTTCAAATTTACCACTGTTAACTTCCAAATAATAGATAGCCGTAAAATCAGAGCTTAGACTTTCTAGAATTTGTTTTTCTTCTTCCAATCGATCATTTCTTTCTTTTTCATGCTCAACAATGTCATTCACCAATTTAAAGCCCAACACAAAATCATCTGTCTCATCCGAAATCTGCGCAAAACAAGCCTGGAAATAATCTATTTTTCCATTAAATTTTCTTTGAAAAACAACCGGATATACTTTTTCTGTCTTGATTCGTTCACGAACGACACGATAATTCACATGTCTTAAAAAATCTTCTCGATCTTCTTCACAAACATATTCTGAAGCATATTTCTCCATGCTCTTTTGATAATTATTTTCTTTGGCAAACTTTTCAATTGCATCTTGAGCAATATGATCCCCTTTTTTTGTTTGTTGATACAATTCAACCGTTAAATCATGATTGATTACCCATACCGTGACATATTCATGACTCAAACCAGAAATAAAACGCTGTTGAAGAAGGTTTTTTTCTTTATGTTTGTGAATATCGATAAGGAATCCACAAACACTTACTATCTTTCCTTTTTCATTTAAAACAGGCTTTCCAATCGCACGATACCAACGATATTGTTTGTCTTTATTCTGAAGACGATACTCTACCTCATATGTTGCGGTTAAATCCCTCGTATCATGAATGTTTTTAAACTCTTCTTTAACAACATCAATATCTTGAGGATGCATATGATTCCAAAGCATAGAACACGAAATATGCGTCTCACCTTTAAATCCATAAAGCATCTCAGATAGACTCTCACTACCTATAAACTCTACTGGCCTTTCATTATCATCAAACCGAATGCGATAACGAGCCTCACCTAACTCACCGTATAGCGCATCTTCACTGTCTTCATTTGTATAAACCCATATAGAAGTATTCTCATCATTATCTGAATACCGATCAATTTTCAGACGAATCAAGGTACCATCCTTTTTACGATACGTAACATTCACCTGATTACCAGAAGCTAAAATATTATAAACATAATCATAGTCTAAAACTCGATCAATCACTTCTTGATAATCACAAGCTACATAATGATCTCGATATAATTGCATCGCATCTGAATAGGAACCTTTTGTGTCTTTGGCAAAAGCACGAAATGCTTCTGGAGCTAAAATATCACGAAAAGTATCTGTACTTCGATCTAAAATATAAACCGCTGCATATTTAGGTGCTATTAATCGCAAAAAATTTTCGGCATCTCTTTTTTCTTGAAGAAGTTGATTCATAGTATGACCTCCTCATATTGACATTTTCATTATAAATGACTATTTAATTTTTGCCTATTTTTAAAATCAAAAATCTAGCAAAAAAAGGAAGCGCAACGCTTCCTAATCGCACAAATCATATAAATCTAAAATCAATTGTTCTGTCTTATCCCAGCCTAGACAAGGATCTGTGATTGATTTTCCATACACATTACCATCTGTTGGCTGATTTCCATCCTCTAAATAACTCTCAATCATCAAGCCCTTCACTAGCTTTTTGATATCTTCCGATTTACTTCTAGAATGCATAACATCCTTGGCAATACGAATCTGTTCTAAATATTGTTTATTTGAATTCGAGTGATTACAATCCACAATACATGCCGGATTCTTTAAGTCAGATTTTTCATATAAATGAATTAATTCCATTAAATCTTCATAGTGATAATTCGCATGTGCATGATTAAACTTATCCACATATCCTCTTAAAATCGCATGAGCTAGTGGATTTCCATCTGTCTGTACTTCCCAACCACGGTATACAAATCTTTGATCGGCTTGCGCTGCCACAATAGAATTCATCATGACTGTAAGATCTCCACCTGTCGGATTTTTCATTCCAGCAGGAATTCCTACACCACTAGCCACAATACGATGTTGTTGATTTTCAACGCTTCTTGCACCGATGGCTACATATCCTAATAAATCCGATAAATACGCATGATTTTCTGGATACAACATCTCTTCTGCACAAGTAAAACCTGTCTGTGTAACTACATCTGTATGTAGCTTACGAATCGCAATGATTCCCTTCAACATATCTTCTTTCGAATGAGGATCTGGCTGATGCAACATCCCCTTATATCCAACACCCTTTGTACGAGGTTTATTTGTGTAGACAC
>OGYK01002372.1_pt1 | contig 12336 bp, 9 predicted proteins | sample 1576501 | NCBI WGS metagenome assembly OGYK01 (sample SAMEA3541530, study PRJEB24748) | human gut metagenome | biome: human gut; feature: human-associated habitat; material: faeces | place: China | collected 2012
CCTTGTAGTAATATTTTCGGTTCTTTTTTAATTTCTTCGCCTTCTGGCTGAACTTGCAGACGGATACCTTGCTGATCGTTTTAACCTTTTTGTAGCCGCCGTTCTTCTTCATGGAACGGTACACCACATACCCCTTCGCATCTGCTGTCTTTTTCCAGCGGATCGTCAGCTTCTTTCCTTTCCGTTTCGCCTGATTCAACTTTGTCTTCCCTACCTTGACATTAAGTGCGATCGCTGTGGTGTCCACGCCGTCAAAGCTTGTGTTGGAAATATAGGTGACACCCTTCGGAATATTGATGGAATGGATATTCCGGCAGCCTGCAAATGCTCCGTCACCGATCGTTTTCAACGTGTCCGGCAGCACGACCGTGTTCAGATTCTGGCAGCCGTTGAAGGTATTGTTCTCGATGGCTGTCACCCCCTCCGGAATGTTGACGGTATGCAGATTGCCGCATTTTGCAAATGCACCCTCCCTGATCTGCATCAGTGCTGCATCAAAGATTACCTCATTCAGATTGTTGCACTCCGAAAATGCATATGCACCCACGCTCGTCACTGTCTGCGACAGCGTCAGGTTATGCAGGTTATCACAATTGTAAAACAGATAATCCGGAATCTCTGTAATGCTTGATTTCGAAATATCGATCTGAATATTGGAGCATTCGGCAAATGCATAAACACCAAGCTTCGTCACGGATGCCGGCAACGCACTCTGATCCAAAAGCTTTAGATTGGTGCATTTGTAAAAGGCAAAGGTTCCGATCGTCTGCGTTCCCTCTTCCCATTTGGTGACGCCGTTAAAATTACGGGTATTGGCAAATGCATAATCGCCGATCACGCGCACATTGGAGGGTATCTCAATTCCCGGCGTGTTATAGCCCTCAAATGCATAGCCTCCAACATTGACAACGCCTGCCGGGATGCGGTAGGTTCCTGAACTTTGATGCTTTCCAACCGGGTAACGCAGCAGAAGTGATCCGTCCTTACTGAAAAGCACACCATCCGCATCACTGGAAAGACCTGCGTTTGCAGGGTCTACCGTGAAGCCGGTAATCCCATAGCAGCCGGCGAAGGCAGTCTCATCCACAGAAACAACCCCTGCCGGGATCGTAACCTTCGTGATCCTGTCATGATTCTGATAGGTACCGGACAGAGCCGCCACGCTGATGCCGTCCATTGTCGCCGGCATATTGTTCAAGCACGACAAGCGGTGACTGTACACACTCCCACGCGTATCATATAGTCTCATTCATAATTCGACCTACGCGCGTCATTTCTGCGGATTGCAGATGATTTTGGTACAGTGACTTGTCGCCAGTTTCTTCGCCGGAGATTATCTCCAGCATTGACATTCGCTCCACGGAAAACCTGCTTTATTAAAGCAGCAACCTCACGCTTCACAGCTATCAATGTCACAGCAAGTATTAATATACACTACTCTCTATATAAAATCAACAGAAAAAATTGTATTTTTTTTAGTACAATACAGAATAAATTTGACCGGAACATAAGTCCCGGTCAAAACAGTATTTTAATAAAATCCAAATCCAAGATACATAGAATTAATCTTCCACTTACCATCTTCATATTTATAATATATGTAAGCTGAATTATTGTTATTATTCTTGTCGTTAGCTTTATCACTTCCTGAGTACTGTATCTTGTATGTATATCCTAGTTTAATTGAAACTTTAATCACCGGGCATCCATCATCTGAATCCACTCTGAAAGATGTATCCGCGATAGAAGCTGTGAATTTGGAAATCTTCAAATCGGATACAGTTTTGTATTTGTCATTGTAGCTGTCGTAAATATTCTTATAAGCTGACTCTATGTTCTTCTTTTCTTCTTTACACACCCTGTCGGCTATAGCTGAATAATCTTTCTTTGCCTGTATAGCGTTAATTATTGCATCCACATCTGTTCTTGCCTGTGTCTTAAGTTCTTCAAGCTTCGAATTAACATATTTTGCATTGTATGTTCCAACAGTAAATGTATCTTCATCATGTGCTGCATAAAGCTGTGTTGTGTAGTCCTCTATAAATTCTCCAGTTACCTTAATATTATTCTTTCCATTGAACAGATATGGTATAACATATTCATCAGAAGAGCCGTTTCCATTCTTAGATGCATCCGACTTATATCCATCGCCAACAATAACATCATTAATATATAACGTAAGTCCCTTTGGAACCTTTATTGTAACATCCTTTACTACAAGATTCTCAGCGCTGACTTTATACTTCTTAAAGAAAAGCATATAGTGCTTATTGGCTACTGTTAGATACACATCATTATACTGCATTCCCGAATCTGTTATATATCCGACCTTAACAGCCTTGTTACCAGGCATCTTGCTATATGTTGAGACAATGTCATCTGCTGCCATCTTTTCAACTTTCTCACCAGTCGCATCTGCATGAACATTAATAAATGCTTCCTTAGTAAGGAACTCCCCATCTGGTAGATTAATAAGACTATACGCATCATTCCATTCGCACTCTGCAACCGCCTTAACATACTGCTTGGCAGTTTTCTTATAATCTGTCACATTGTTTCCCACACATACAAATATAATTATGGCAGCTATCACAGCAACTCCCGCAGCTACAATTGCAATTATACCCTTAGGGAATCTGGCAGGCTTATTATTGGCAGGCTGCTGACCAGAATTCTGACCTGTAAACTGTGTAGGCTGTACAGGCTGTTGGCCAAAAGCCTGCTGTGGCTGAACAGGAACACTTTGCTGTACCGGTGTTACTTCCGGCTCTGCTTTCACACTCTCCTGTACTGGTGTTTCCTCCGACCCTGCTGGCACATTCTCCTGTACCGGTGTTACCTCTGGCTCTTCTTCCACACTTTCCTGCACCGGTGTCTCCTGAGGCACATCTATCACTAGACGTGTTCCACAGTTTCCACAGAATAGTGCATCGTCCTCGTTCTTTGTTCCGCAATTTGGACAAAACATAATTTTTCCTCCCTCATATGATTAATATAGTAAATCATATATCATCATACCATGAATATATGATTTGCTCAACCAAATAATCTGTTCTGATGTCACTTGTTTTGTTAATATTTACTACTGTTTCTGTTTCTCTATTTTTTCTGCAAGATCATTAAGATATTCCCATCGCTCCATCTTTTCTTCAAGCTGCCTTTCCACATCTTCCTTTTCCTTAGTAAGTTCTGCAAGCTTAGAATAAGAAGTTGCATTCTTTGCAATCTCGTCATCAAGTTCTGAAACTTTAGTTTCAAGCTCCTCTATATCATCATCTATAGTCTCATATTCCTTCTGCTCCATATATGTGAACTTAATCTTATTCTCATGGCTGTTATATGCTTTCTTCACCTGACCTGCTGCCTTTGATTTGGGCGCATCAGATGTTCCATTTGATTCCACATTATATATAGAAGAAACACATTTATCCCTGTAGTCCGTATAACCACCTTCATACTGTGTAAGGTGGCCTCCTGCCTCAAATGCAAATATCCTGTCAACAACTCTGTCAAGGAAATATCTGTCGTGTGAAACCGTGATTACAATACCTGAAAATCCATCAAGATACTCCTCAAGAATCTCAAGAGTTTCAATATCAAGGTCGTTGGTAGGCTCATCGAGAATAAGTACATTTGGCGCACTCATAAGAACACTTAACAGATAAAGTCTTCTCTTCTCACCACCTGACAGCTTGCTTATAGGCGTCCACTGCTGCTTCGGTGTAAAAAGAAACTTCTCACACATCTGTGACGCTGTTGCCTTTCCATCTGCCGTCGTAACATATTCGCCTATGCTTCTTACGAACTCTAGCACAGTAAGGCTGTCGTCAAGTGGTTCATTCTCCTGCATGAAATATCCGATTCTTACAGTCTCTCCAACCTCAACACTGCCGCTGTCCGGTTCAAGCTGGCCTGCTATAATCTTCATAAGCGTAGACTTGCCGCATCCGTTATCACCGACAATACCTATTCTGTCATCTCTTAGAAAAATGTAGGTAAAATCGTCAATTATTGTCCTCTCTCCAAAACTTTTGCAAATGTTGTGGAGTTCAACAGTCTTTCTTCCAAGCCTGCTGCTGACTGAATTCATATCCATAAGCTGCTTGTCAAATCTTGCTCTCGCCTGCTTTGAAGCCTCCTTCATATCCTCGAATCTGTCAATTCGTGCCTGCTGCTTGGTAGATCGAGCCTGGCATCCTCTTCTTATCCACGCGAGTTCCTTCCTTAATATATTCTGTCTCTTAGCCTCAGTTGCCCTCTCCATCTCCTCACGCTGGGTCTTCAGTTCAAGAAAGCCTGAATAATTCGTATCGTAGCTATAAAGGGAAGCTTTATCAAGCTCTACAATCCTGTTAGTTACATTATCAAGGAAATACCTGTCATGAGTAACCATGATAAGTTCTCCCTTGAAATTCTTAATAAACTGTTCCAGCCAGAGTACCATGTCATTATCAAGATGGTTCGTAGGTTCATCAAGAATAAGAAGTCTTGCCGGCTCAACTAAAGTTCTCGCAAGTGCCGCTCTCTTTTTCTGACCACCTGATAAAATATTCATCATTGCGCCATGATTTGTTATTCCGAGCTTGTTAAGAATCTCTTTTGCTTTTGGCTGGCTGTCCGCATGCTTTCCACGCATAACATATTCCAGTACATTTTCATTCTCATAATACAGAGGTGTCTGTGCAAGATACGCAAGCTCAATCCCCTTGCCCTTGACAACCTGTCCTTCATCCGGCTCTTCAATGCCCGCAATAATTTTTAAAAGTGTAGACTTTCCTGTTCCGTTCACCCCTATAAGTCCAATCTTATCTCCACTGTTAATTCCCAGACTTATATTATTAAAAAGTTCCTTTTCTCCATAGGTCTTGCTGACCTTTTCAACATTTAATATATTCACAATTATCTCCGTTATATCAATTATTTGTCGTCATCTGAAAGATTATAGAAATTCTTAAGTTTCTGTGCAAGCTCCGGGTCTTTCTTCTTCAGATGTTCATAATGCTTCTTCTTCTGCTCCATCATATGCTCATATGCATACGGATTGTGAAGCTTCATTCTGTCAAGTATCTGTTTTCTGTGTTCCTTAAGCATCTGTATTGCATCAGGATTAATCTGTGCCAGCTTCTTCTCAACAACGACGCGGCGTTCATCAATTCTTTTCTCAATATCATCAATATCAAGATTAGGATATTTCTTATCATCAAACAAATGCATCTCAAGTCGCTCAAGCAGTTCATTCTCATCAAAGAGTCCTATTCTTCCCCATGCAGCATGCTTTTCAGCATCAACAATAACATTCTTCTCATCTTTCTTGACACTGCCAATCTCATCAGCCATCTCAGCTGCCATCTTCTCAAGCCATTCGTCTGCATCTGCACCAAAAGCCCACTCAATTTCTGCAAGTCTTTCGTTGTCCTCATGTACCTCGCCAGAAACAGCCTGCTCTTCTTCCTCCTCGACAGGATAAGGTCTGTCAAGACCTGCATCTCTTAGGGCAAGCGGAATAGTTCTTCTTACAACACCTTTTTCAACAAACTCTCCTGCACCAAGCTCTCTTAACTGGTCATTTAATGTGTGTTCATGCTCTGTAATATAGAATCTGATACCTTTCTTTTCAAGCACCTTATATAAAGCCATAAGCCTGTCAACTGCCGTCACATCAATAGATCCAACGCCTCCGGCGTCTACAATTACCCATTTAGTATTATCATCAAGATTCTTTTCTATATCATCAATAAATGTATTAATATTTGCAAAGAAAAGTGCTCCGTTAAATCTGTATATAACCACGCCTTTTATCTTCTTTACATTGCTGTATCTGTTAAGACTATAGAATCCCTCCTGTCCCGGTATCACCCCGAGAAATGCTCTCGGTGGTTCAACCGCTTTGACAATAACAGCTATGAATGAAAGAATAACACCGATTACAACTCCGTATATCGTTCCGAATAACAGAACGCCTAAAAATGCTCCTACAAATATTGCAAACTCCGTATGGTCTGTTTTCCATAATTTAACTGCAAGCCCGAATTCAGTAATTCCAATCAGTGCCGCAACAACAATTCCTGTAAGTATTGGTACAGGAAGATACTCAAGCACCGGCGTACCAAAAAGCACTATAAGAAGCATTGCCAGAGAAGCTGTTATTGACATAACCTGTGATTTGCAGCCAAACTGGTCTGCAATTCCTGTTCTTGACACGCTTCCATTCAAAGGGCATCCGCCAATTACAGCAGAAGCCGCATTTGCAGCAGCATAAGCCAGAATTTCTCTGTTGTTGCTTACCTTATAGCCATATTTGTTGGCATAATTATTAGTTGCCAGCAATGTCTGCGCCATGACAACACCTGCCACTGAAAGTCCAAGAAGTATTATCTCTGACGGATTCTTAAACACAACTGACATATCAGGAAGTGAGAATCCCGGCAGCCCCTTATCAACATGTGGAAGAAGCTTAACACCAAATCTGTCAATATGAAGAATTTCAGTTGCAAGTGCACCAAGCACCATAAGAAGTACTGACATTGGAAACTTTGGAATTAACTTCTTCGCAACAAGAATAATCACAACTGTTCCAATTCCAAGCACTGCCGAGAGCAGATTAAATGAATCAAACTCGCCAGCTATATGCATAACAAGCTGTATCGCTTCGCCAGTCCCAGCATTACCGCCAAAAAGCTTTGCTGCCTGCATAAGAATTATTGTCACACCAATTCCGCTTATAAATCCACCCATTACTGGTGTCGATATGTAATTGACAATACGTCCTGCTTTGATAAAGAAGAAAAGCAGCAGCCACAATGCTGCAACCAAAGTTATCGCCGGAACTACTGCCTTTGCCTCCTCAGATCCTGACACTATTCCAAGCGTTGCAAGTGTTCCACCAACAAGTGCCGCCGGAGTTGCGTCCACTCCGAACACAAACTGCGGCGAAGATGTAACAAATCCATATATAAGCACTGGCAGAATAGAGCAGTACAGACCATACACCGCTGGCAGTCCCGCAATCTGTGAATATCCCATTGATATAGGAATTGACACAAGAGCAACAATTATTCCTGATACAATATCCTTCTGTATATTCTTTAAACTAACATTTTTCAATATGCATCGCCCCTTAATCAAATTTCGATAGAAATATATTAACATAAAACAAGCCTGTTCAAAACATTTTTGCACGATTGCAGTTATTAATATTTTCGTATATAATTATTTAATAACAAATGCGGTACCAAACCGCAACATATTTTAATATAGAAAAGGATACTTAATTATGTTTATAGCTGACAACTGGAAAGATTATGAAGTAATAGATACCTCTAATGGTGAAAAACTTGAACGCTGGGGTAAGTATATTCTTGTACGCCCGGACCCACAGGTAATATGGGACACTCCTAAGAAAGAGCGTGGCTGGAAGAATATGAACGGTCATTACCACAGAAGTTCTAAGGGCGGCGGAGAATGGGAGTTCTTTGACCTTCCACAGCAGTGGCAGATTCACTACAACAGTCCTTCATTTGAACAGGAGCTGACATTCAACTTAAAGCCATTCAGCTTCAAGCACACAGGAATATTCCCTGAGCAAGCTGCTAACTGGGACTGGTTTGGAAAGATAATCTCTGATGCCAGGAAAAAGCGTGGCAGCGAACCTGTAAAGGTTCTTAACCTGTTTGCTTATACTGGTGGAGCAACACTTGCATGTGCAGCCGCAGGTGCTAATGTTACGCATGTAGATGCTTCTAAGGGTATAGTCGCATGGGCTAAAGAAAATGCACAGTCTTCAGGACTTATTGACAAGCCTATCCGCTGGATAGTTGATGACTGTGTAAAGTTTGTAGAAAGAGAGATAAGAAGAGGCAACCATTACGACGCAATCATCATGGATCCACCTTCATATGGGCGTGGTCCTAAAGGAGAAATCTGGAAAATAGAAGAAGCCATACACCCGCTTGTTAAGCTTTGTGCACAGCTTCTTTCTGATGAACCATTATTTTTCCTTATTAATTCATACACTACAGGTCTTCAGCCAGCCGTTCTTACTTATATGTTAAGCACAGAACTTAAGAGCTTTGGCGGACACTGTGATTCACAGGAAGTAGGTCTTCCTGTTTCAAGCAACGGACTTGTTCTTCCATGTGGTGCTTCTGGCCGCTGGATGAAATGATTAATACACAACACCATCGAGTGACGGCGATTCTTCGCCGTCATTCACAATTCTGATAACAAGATGATTTGGCAGACATGTGATTGGCATTAAAGGCTCAGATATATAGCCCATGTTCACACACAGCTTATCCGGACAGCTTGCATCAGCAATCCTAATCTTTCCATTCTCGACAAGAATATCATTATACTCTCCATCCCCGTATTCAATCCTGAACGTGTACGGATTCTTAACATCATCTAACGAAACAGTTCTTAACAATTCGTTATCTCTGTATATATAAGCAGTCTTTCTACCGTCATTCTTTCCTGATTTCATATATATAATAGAAGCCACACTTGCCCCGACAAGCAGGACAATCACAGCCACCACTGCAATAACTCTTTTTTTCACAATCTCCTCCATCTGCTACATAGTATATTTTTTAGGAATATATTTGTCTGCAAAGAAGCACACAAGGCCCGTAAACAGACCTGTTATAACACCGCTTATCACAAGGAACGGCATGTACGCAAATATACCTGACAATCTGAGTATGAAAAATGCAGCAAGAATCTGACCTGCATTGTGCGACACCGCGCCAAGTATACCTGTAAGGAATATATACTGTCCCCTAAGCAATTTATTAACAGCTGCCATCACAATAAGACATAAGAATCCACCACTTACACTATATATAAATGATACTGCCTGCCCTGTAAATATTGTAGCAAGTATAATTCTCATAGCTAACACAATCGCTGCATCACTGAATTTATACCTTTTCAATACAAAAAGTGTGACTATATTGGCAAGTCCTAATTTAACTCCTGGTATTGGAACAAGCGTAGGTATCGCTGATTCCACAACAAATATTGTCAGTGCAATTGTTGTAAGTAATGCCAGCGTTGTAAGTCTCTTAACATCAAAAGTTTTCTTCATGTCTGCCTCCGCATAAATATTACCTATGCATTTTAACAGACATTTCATATTAAGACAATCATTCGTTAAATTAATTCAAATTCGTGCAAAATCAGTTTGACAGTTCGTAAAAATATAGTATAATCATTTGGCTTTATAAATATACGAAAGTGAGGAAATCCTATGGTAAAAGACATGACAAATGGTTCACCTTCCAAGCATATTCTTGGATTTGCAGTTCCAATGCTGTTCGGAATGCTGTTTCAGCAGTTCTACAACCTTGTTGACACAATAATCGTTGGTAAAACTCTCGGTGTTGAAGCTCTTGCCGGAGTTGGAGCAACAGGTTCTATCAACTTCATGATAATCGGCTTCTGTATGGGAGTCTGTAACGGATTCGTGATTCCGGTTGCCCAATGCTTTGGTGCAAAGAAGCCTGCTGACCTTAGAAAATATGTATTTAACGGATATATCTGCAGTATTGTGTTTGCCATATTGCTTACGCTTGCATCCGTAATATTCTGCCGCAGGATACTTATTATCATGAATACACCGGCAGATATTATTGACCATGCCTATAATTACATAGTAGTTATATTCATAGGAATCCCAACTGTATTCCTGTACAACATGGTGTCCGGTGTTATCCGTTCGCTTGGCGATAGTAAGACACCTGTAGTTTTCCTTGTGCTTTCTTCAATAATAAATGTAGTACTTGATTTCTTTCTTATTCTTGTATGTAAGATGGGGGTTGCCGGAGCTGGCTGGGCAACTGTAACATCACAGTTAATTTCGGGACTTACCTGCCTTATATATATGTATAAGAAATATGACATCTTAAAAGGTGACAAATCAGAAAGGGTACTTGATAGAAGATTTATCACTAACCTGTGTATGAACGGTGTTCCTATGGGACTCCAGTATTCAATAACAGCCATCGGAAGTACAATCCTTCAGGCTGCTGTCAATACACTTGGTTCAACATATGTAGCCGCAATGACTGCCGGTTCTAAGATGTTCAACTTTACCTGTTGTCCATTTGATGCACTCGGCTCAACCATGGCAACCTATGCCGGACAGAATGTTGGAGCTGCCAAGATTAAAAGACTTGGTCAGGGCGTACGCTCCGCTATGATAATCGGTTCAGTATACAGTGTTCTTTCTCTTATTGCACTGTATTTCACTACAGATTATATTGCATTATTATTCGTTAATGCATCTGAGACAACAATTATTGCTCTTACAAGACAGTTCATCCTTGCATCTGCATGCTTCTACATTCCACTTACAGGTGTTAACGTGGTCCGCTTCTGCATACAGGGTATGGGTTTCTCAGTATTTGCAATATCAGCAGGTATCTTAGAGATGATTGGCCGTGCATTTGCAGCCATCATACTCATTCCAAGTATTGGATTCATGGGTGCATGCCTCGCCTCACCAATCGCATGGATTGCTGCTGACGCATTTTTGTTCCCTGCATTCATACATTGTGCCAAAAAGCTTAATGCAAGGCACAATATTAAATCAAACTAATAACATGACTAAAGGGAGGACAATATTGCCCTCCCTTAATTATTCTATAATATAGACAGCCTGGCTGTGCATCGCTTCATATCTTGATTGAAATGTCTCAAGATTCCTTGTTACATTACCTTCCATAGGATCCATTATATAAACAATATTCTTATTAAGATCATATCCTGTAATTACAACACAATGTTCTGGAGACATCCATGTGTATTCTTTCCCATTAAATACAAATGTCTTAGATTCATATGGCTGTCTCATATCTATTGTATTCCATATTACTATCGGATCACCCTGAGCAACCATACCAAGAATCTCTTTAAAATCTGTTCCGCTTATATTCTTTGCAACTGCTGACATATTATTAACCTTGAAATATTTATTAGCTGCATTAACAATTGGCTGTGACATGCATCCATAACTTGTGTTATCCCTTGGATTACCAAGAAACATTTCGTAGAAGCTGCCATTGCCTTTCTTAAGATATTCATCTGCCATAGTTGTTTTATCAACATTACATCCATAATAATTCAGTACGGATGTTAACGATGTAATCTCGCATCCTGTTGGCAGCTCTGGATTCTGATTAAGCGATTCATAGCATTCTATTCTGTATACATCTGGTAAATCATTTACAGTCTCTTCACTTACAGAAAGCTGTTCCTCCGTCACATTACCATCGCTCTTAATTGCTGTATATTCTGCACCTACTGCTACACCTTTGCTGACATTCTTATTATTCATCTTGACTGTTAATACAATTGCTACCGTACATGCCAGTATAGTCATCATTACAAGGAATATTTGATTCTTCCTTTTTCCTATTCTTTTGTATTTTCTCCTGCCATCTCTCCTACTCATCCCAATCACCATCCTAACCTTCCGTTGTAAGTCAAAGTCTCATTTATTAACTTCTATACTTATATACGAAACCTAGCATGATTTGGTCTGAATAAATCGTAAAAATTGTGCTTTATAATATTATATAAGCTTTACCACCTGACAATTATCAGTCATTCCATCCCAGAATTTATCCAGTGGTGTTCCTCTGAATTTTGCTATAATACTGCAGTTCATGGCACCATGACCAACAATCAGTATATCTTTGCCACTATTTACCTGTGGCATAACTACATTGTCTATAAACTCCCCTGTTCTTGCAAAAAGCTGTTCAAAACTTTCCCCGCCTTCAACCGTCACATAATCCTCTGGATTTTTAAAAAGAGAATTAATTGGGCAATCCTTTATTGCAAATGAATTCTCTATTCCCTCATATATTCCAAATCCCATCTCAACAAGTCTGTCATCTGTATATACAGGTACTCCTCTTCCTTTGAGAAAAATCTCGGCTGTCTCTTTTGCTCTTGCCAAAGGTGATGAATAACACTCATCAAAATGTATATCTGCATACTTTTCCCCAGCCTCTGCCGCCATCATTCTTCCCTCATCATTAAGAGGTATATCAGTTCTGCCCTGTAATTTATGACATGCATTCCAGTCCGTTTTTCCATGTCGCATTATGTATAACATGTTGTACTCCTCTTTTTATCATATTCTAGCTCATTACTTCGCGAGCACGACTGCTAACTGCCCATGACTTCTCAAGGAGCTGCTCGCGCAAAAAAGGGTTTCCGATAACCTCGGAAACCCTTGAAAGAACTGTATTAATAACAATTACTCAATGATTGTAGCAACAGCACCAGAACCAACTGTTCTACCACCCTCACGGATAGCGAAACGAAGAC
>OGYK01002380.1_pt1 | contig 12307 bp, 4 predicted proteins | sample 1576501 | NCBI WGS metagenome assembly OGYK01 (sample SAMEA3541530, study PRJEB24748) | human gut metagenome | biome: human gut; feature: human-associated habitat; material: faeces | place: China | collected 2012
CGGGGTTCCGCCGATAGGGGGCGGGGTCGCGTCCCCTATCGGCCTCTCATCACCGAATGATTCTTTTTTATCCGGCCCGCCACGAGGGGTTCGTACGGGTCTTGGCCCATCCGTCGGAAGACATTGCGAGGGATGGGGGAAGGAAAACCGATAATGCGCACATGGCTGAAACGGATGGTCGCCGGCATCGTGTCGGCGGGCACCCTGATGGGCGGCGGGCTCCTGACGGCGGGCACCGCGAACGCGGACGAGATCCGCATGCCCGACATCGGCAAGACCATCACGAGCCTGACGGCATCGGCCGCCACGACGTATCCAAGGGAGCTCGTCAACGGCGGATTCGACTACCTGCCCGACGGCGGATGGAAGACCGTTGACGCGCCAAGCTACATGACGAACGCATACACAAGCGTCGACCCGAACAACGGCCAGTACATGAGGAACGCGAAACACTCCGACGCCGATCTCGCCTCCTGGGTGGACTGGCCCGGTTTCGACCAGTCCAAATTTGCATGGAAGACCGACCAGAAAGGCGGCCACGACCAAGGCGGATTGAAGGACCGCGCGGAAGCGGTCGAACTCCAACAGGACAGCATGGACGGCAACACCTACGCGGAAATGGTCGCCTCCGAACCCGGACGCACCATCTACCAGAACCTCGCCACCATCCCCGGCACACTGTACAAGATCCGGTTGAAGCACACCAGCCTGTGCAAGGACAACGTCGACCAGATGCAGGTCGTCATCAACGGCACACCCATCGAGATGACCCGAGTGGCCGCGAACGGCAAGGCCGGCGACAAGGTCGGCGAGAAGTCCAAGACCATCGGCACGAGGGTCACGAACGAGAACCGCTGGCATCATTCCGACCAGTGGGAGACCTATGAGGGCTACTACGTCATCCCGGACGGGCAGACCACTACCCGGTTCGGTTTCAAGGCCGTCAACTATCTCGACCCCACCAAGGGCAATCTTCTGGATGATGTGACCTTCGCCCGCGCCTACAAGCTGTCCTACGACAAGAACGCGTCGGATGCGACCGGCAAGGTCCCGTCCGACGAGACCGCCGACACCGTCAGGCAGACCAAGGCCAGGACCACGGGAACCGTGAAGACAGTCGCGGACGAGAACGTCCGGTACGGTTCCCTCGCTAATGGCGATTTCTCCTACCCCTCGTTCTCCGACATTCAGGAGAACGAGCAGGGAACCTATGCCGATCTGCGCACGTTCCTCAAATCGGATGACGGCACGCTTTGGTACAACATGTCCGTCACCGATCTTTCCAAGTACGGAAAGATCGGGCAGATCCCCGGTTTCGACTCTTCCAAGTTCGCATGGTCCAGTACCGAGAACGGTTCAAGGGTCGAATTGCAGCAGGATCGCAACACCAAGAACACGTATGCGGAGATCGTCGCCCAACAGGACAACACCAGCATCTACCAGAACGTGTCCACCGGCAACGGCGGCGTGCTGTACAAGATCCGGTTGAAGCACGCCAGCCGCCAATCCTCCCATGCCGACAGGATGCAGGTCCTCGTGGGCTCCGACACGGCCCACGCGACGCCTGTGGAGATGACCCGCGTCACCTCTAACGGCCATGGCGACAAGGTGGGCGGGAAGTCCACGATCATCACCACAAAGGTATCCAACACCGATCCCCGAGACCATGGCAGCCAGTGGGAGACGTACGAAGGCTATTACCAGGTGCCCGAAGGACAGAAGAACACGGTATTCATGTTCAAGAGCCTCGAAGGGTTCAAAGATGATGAGACCCTGCCCGGCAACAACGTCGGCAATCTCGTGGACGACATCGAGTTCTCCCGTTCCTACAAGTTGACCTATGACAAGAACGCGTCCGACGCGACCGGCAAGGTCCCGTCGAATCAGCGTGGCAGGGAGAACGCCGTCGAGCCCGCCGAATCGAAGACTACCGGAAACGTGAAGACGGTGGCGGATAATACGTCGAATCTGCCGGACCATCTGGTGAACGGCACGTTCGATTATCGCGGCAACGAGATCATCAACGAGAACCAGAGGGTCTACGGCGGGCACGACACAACCTACCTCGCCATGATCAGCGCGAAGACCGGCGTCATCGGCAACCCGCTGCACAGCAAGCTCGACAACTGGGATTCCGGCAAGTTCGGCTGGAGATCCAACGACGCCACCGCCGGCGTCGACACCGTCGAGGTGCAGCGCCGCAACCACACCCCGTATCCGACCAACGCGGGCAACGTGTGGGGCGAGATCGCCGCAGCCAAGCGAGGCAAGTACATCTACCAGGACATCGCCACCACGCCCGGCGTCGTGTACAAGTGGAGCCTCAAGCACGCGTCCCGCAACGCGGACCAGGACGACAGCATGCAGGTCATGATCGGCGAACCCGGCAAGACCGTCGCACAGCAGGCGACCCGCACCACATCCAACGGGTCGGACAAGACCGGCAGCGCCGGCACCACGATCACCACGCACGGCACCGCGCAGGACGGCAGATGGGAGACCTATACCGGCGACTACCTCGCCACCTCGACCACGACCCGCTTCACGTTCAGGAGCGTCAGGGACTCCAACGGCCAGGGCCTCGACTTCACCGCCGAAGGCAACTGCGTCGACGACCTAAGCTTCGACAAGGCGTACAAGCTCTCTTACGACAAGAATTCTTCGGACGCGACCGGCAGCGTGCCATCCAATCAATACGGCAAGGAGAACACCGTACAGCCCGCCAAGTCCAAGACCACGGGCAGTGTCGGACTCGCGGCTGACAAAACCGCTTCCGGCCTGACGGTGCATGATCTGAAGAAGAACGACAAGGGCAAGGTGCCCTCCAATTCGAAGGCGGATTCCACGCAGCCGGCCGCGTTCAAGGCTCCGGACGCCAAGGTGGAGACCATCGCCTCCAGGGCCGCGGGCGACGAGCTGGCCGTGAACGGCGGGTTCGACACCCCGAAGTGGACGATCGCCAAGGAGGGGCAGGGCCTGCCCTGGGTGTATGTGACGCCCAATGCGGGCACGATCCGCTCCTACGCGCAGGCCATGGCCGGACAGACGGGCGTGAAGGCCGGCGGCCTGACCGCCGCCACGTTCGCCTGGCAGGATCTCGATGCCATCGGCAGCAACCAGAACTTCGAACTGCATCGCGAGAAGGACGGGAACACGGCCGCCGACGTGCATGCGGGCCGTACCGTCGCCCAGACCGTGAACACGACGCCCGGCGCCAGCTACACGTTCAGCATCCGCCACTCCGGCCGCTCCAAAGGCAACGCGGGCGGCGTGACCCTGCTCACCGGCCCCGACAAGGATCATCTCACCCCAGTCAAACTGACCCGCACCACGGTCTCCAAGACCGGCCAGAAGTACGGGGACAGGACCGGCGACGTGGGGACCGTAGCCTACACGCACTCCGATTCCATGGACGCCACGGAAGGCAGCCACGAACCGTGGGACCATTCCGACGACTGGGAATCCTACGAGGGCACGGTCATTATCCCAGCCGGACAATCCCGCACGATGATCGCCTACAGGGGCGTCGCCAAGGACGGTACTCTTACTGCCTCCGCCAATGACAGCATCATCGACGACCTGAGCTTCCGCCTCGCCTACAAGCTCAGCTACGACGCGAACGGCGGGGCCAAGAAGAGCACGTCGCAGATCAAGGCCTCCACCGATGGCAAGGTGAAGACCATCGCCGGCAAGACCGACAGTCTGCCGACCGAACTGGTCAACGGCTCGTTCGACTATCCGGCCGGCCTGATCGCCGGTGTCTCCACCAAATACCCGTGGGACGACTGGACCGTCGTCGACCCGATCAACGGCAGATACGCGCGGCACATCGGCATCGATAAGGACCCCTGGGCGCCAATCCCGGGATGGGACGCCTCCAAATTCGCATGGAAGTCGACCCAGACCAAGGGAACCGACTGGCAGCAGATCGCACAGGGAGTCGAACTGCAGAAGGACTCCAAGACCGGCAACCAGTACGCGGAACTCGTCGCGGGACAGGCGGGCACCGCCATCTACCAGGACATCGCCACCATCCCGGGCGTGTCCTACCGCTGGACGTTGAAGCACGCCAGCCTCGACAGGAACCACCTCGACGGGATGAGCGTCATGATCGGCGAACCCGGCAAGGAATCCGCCCAGGACGCGAGGCGAACCACCGTCAACGGCAACGGCGACCAGCCGGGCGACGTCGGCAAGGTCATCTCCACGAAGGTGAGCAACGACGCCGAGTTGAACCATTCCAGCCGTAACCATGACGGGCAGTGGGAGACCTACACCGGCACGTACATCGCCACCGGGACGGTCACCCGCTTCACCTTCAAGTCGGTAAGCTCCAGCAACAACGTCTACGGCAACATCCTCGACGATCTGAGCTTCACCAAGGCCTACAGGCTCGGCTACGACGGGAACGGCGGAACCGGCCAAGTGCCCTCGCGCACCGAGACGGGCAGGACCGAAACCGCCGCATCCGGGACGGATGGCACGGTCAGGCTTGCGGCCGACAAGAGCGCCGGACCGGAATCCGGAACCATCGCGGACGACCGCAGGGTGCTGACCGACACGACCGCCAGACAGGATGACGGGACCAGCCAGCGGACGATCACCCGATCCGACGGTTCCGTGCGCGTGGAGACCATCGCCACGACGGGCGCCGTATCCGGCTGCCAGGTCTATTATCCGGCCGGCACCAGGATCACATTGGCGACCGCGAAGGCCGACTCCGACTGCTGGGATTCCAGCCAGATCGGCAAGACCAACCGCACGTTCTACGGTTGGAGCGCGAACACGGACGCCAACGACAGGGACGTGCCCGTCGGCGACACCATGGACCGGAACACGCTGAACGCGAACGTCAGGACGGAAATCGTCATGCCCGCCAGGGCGAAGACCGTATACGCGTTGTGGGCCATCAACCCCACGCTCTCCTACAACGTGAACGCGCCCGCCGGCAGCAACGCGCCCGGCACGCCCGCATCGCAGACCGTGCCCTACAACACGGCCGCCGCCGACAAATCCGGTTGGGCGGCCGGCGACACGGGCAAGATTCCCGGCTACCGGTTCGACGGCTGGTACACGGCCCCGAACGGCGGAAACAAATACGATTTCAACACGCCGCTCACCGGCAACGTGACCGTGTACGCGCACTGGGTCGGCAACGGGTACACAGTCAGATTCGCCGGCAACGGGGCGACCGGCGGCGGCACCCCGGATCAGGCGTTCCAATACAACATCGGCCAGAACCTGCACCGGAACGGGTTCGTCCGCGACGGATACACGTTCACCGGGTGGAAGCGCGCCGACAACCAGCAGGCGTACGGCGACGGCCAGTGGGTCACGAACCTGACCACGCAGCCGAACGGGATCGTCACCATGGTCGCCCAATGGTCGGCCAACGAGGCCCACATCCGCTACAATCCGAACCCGCCCGCGGGCAAGACCACGGGAGGCCAGGGCACCCCCAACTGGGATGGCCACACCGGAGACACGCCGACCATCGGCCAGAACGGCTGGACGATCGACGGGTACACGTTCGCCGGCTGGGCCACCAGCCCGGACGGGAGCGGCGCCAGGTACGCGCCGGGAGCCAGGTGGACGGCGAACGGCACGCTCACCCTGTACGCGCAGTGGACGCCCGGCCAGGCCAGCCTCACCTACGACGGCAACGGGGCGACCGGCGGCAAGACCGACCCGCAGACTGGCAAGACCGACGAGAAGATCAACGTGCGCGACAACGGATTCACCCGCGACGGCTACACGTTCGTCACGTGGAACACTCAGGCCGACTGCAAGGGCAATGCAGTGAAACCTAACAGCGAGTGGACGTTGCGTGGTTCCAGCACCCTATATGCCTGCTGGGCCGGTAACGCACAAACCCTCACCTATCACGGCAACGGCGCAACCGGAGGCAACACGGCGGCACAATCCGGCAAGACCGGTGACGAACTGACCACAAACGCCAATGGTTTCACCCGCGACGGATACACGTTCGTTCGTTGGGACACCGCCAAGGACGGTTCCGGCACCGCATACGGCGAAGGCAAGAACGGCGTCAGCCAGTACGTGATGAAGCCAGCAGGCAACGACCTGTACGCCATCTGGAAGGCAAACCCGGCAACCATCCAGTACCGCAACGACTGGCCGAACACCACAGGCAGCACACCCGACACCACCGGCAACACCGGCGACACGGTGACCATCAGCCAGAACAGCTTCGACCGTCCAGGCTACACGTTCACCGGCTGGAGCACCAGCAAACGCGGCGACCCAAGCCTGCAACCGGGCGACAAACACACGCTTGAACCGAGAACCACCACCGTGTGGGCCCAATGGAAGGCCGACCCCGCACACCTGGTGTACAACAGCAACATCGGAACCGTCGGCTCGGAAACCAAGACGGTGGACGGTGTTGTCGACCAGACCGTGAAGACCATCACGAACCCGTTCGACCGTCCTGGTTACACATTCTCCGGCTGGAACACGCAGGCCGACGGCAAGGGCAAGGCATACGCCACGGGAGCCGACTACGTGCTGACGGCCAACGACAAGTCCACGCCGAAGAACACCTCCGTGCTCTACGCGCAGTGGAAAATCAACGGTGCCAGCCTGAAGTTCAACCCGAACGGCGGCATCGGCCATGTCGATGACGTGACCGGCGACGCCTTCTCCACCGTCACCATCCCCGGTGACGCGAAGGAGCCGAAGATCACCCGACCCGGCTACCGGTTCGTCGGATGGAGCACGGAGAAGAACCCGCCCGCAGGGAGCACTTTCCTGCAGCCGGGCGAAGGCAAGGTCACACTGCCCGACGAAGGCAGCACCACCGTGTACGCCCAGTGGGAGCCGAGCCTGACCACCCTGCCGTTCACGGGCGGACAGGCCCAGGTGCCGACCATCTGGCTGTACGCCGGATTCGCGCTCATGCTGATCGCGCTCGGCGTGATGATGCCGATGCTACGCATGCGCATGGGAGCCGGTAGCAAAGGCCGTCACGCCGGAACGCCGACCATTGGAAGGCATTCCCGGTGAGCATGGCCGTAGCGACATCGCGAGACGTGTGGGAGTCCATGCGTCTCGCCGTCGATGACAGGCGGGCCCGTGACAACCGGACCCGCCTGCTCATCCGCCGTTCCCGCATATACACCGCCGCCGCTCTCGTCTGCCTGGCATTGGGGCTGATACTCATTGGCATGCCCCGAATCCAGCAGCTCATCGGAGATAGGGCGACCGACGCTCAGGCGCGTTCCGTCAGCCAGGCCGCATCGCTGTTTCCCGAGGGTAGCCGTCAGAGCGCGATCAGATCAGCGGTCGAATACAACCAGCGACTTTACGAGTCGGGCCAGCCGCAGATCGGCGAACCCGTGTTCGACGGCAAGACCAAGGGCGACTTCGAGGGCGACGACGAATACCGGCGCCAACTGTCCGTCAACGGACTGGATGCGATGGGCGAGCTCCTGGTCCCGAAGATCAGCGTCGACATGCCCATCATGCACGGCGCCGGCCAGGACGTGCTCGAACACGCCGCCGGCCATCTCGCCGGCACCAGCCTGCCCGTCGGAGGGAAAAACACGAGGGCGGTGATCACCGGCCATTCGAACCTGAAGGGCGCCACCCTGTTCACCCGTTTGGGCGAACTCGAGAAGGGCGACCCGTTCTACATCAAGGTCATGGGCAACACGCTCGCCTACCGGGTCAACGACATCCGCATCGTCAGCCCCACGGACACGAAGGCGCTGAAGATCCGGAAAGGACGGGACGAGGTCACATTATTGACCTGCACCGGGCAGGGCAACACGCTCCGCCTCCTCGTCACCGGGGAACGCAACAGCATGCCCGACCAGGCCCCATTGCCCGGCGCATCGCCGGGCGACACGAAACAGGCTGCTCTTGTTTCCGGTGTCACTGTGACGGGGGTGTTGGCTGTTGGTTTTTCGCTTTGTCGCAGTCGGCGTGTTTCGGGCAGGCACATGTCTTGCTGACACAAAAGGAGGTAACAATTTGCATTAGTAAAAATTTGTGCTACTATCTGTAGGTGAAAAACATACAACGCCCCCAGGGAACACAAACCCCGAAAGAGACACGACCAGGGAAAGAAGAGATCTTTCATGAAACGCAGCAACCTCACCAAGATCGCAGTGGCAAGCACAGCCGTAATGGCCACCCTCGCCTCGCCTGCAATCGCCATGGCCGACGAAGCCACAACCACAGACAACCAGACCAAGCAGGCCATCGCACAGGCGCAGGACAGCGTCGCACAGGCCCAGCAGAGCACAGTGGAAGCCAATCAGGCCATCGCGCAGGCATCCCCGACCGGCGTGACCGAAGCACAGGCCAAGGCCGACGCCGCCGCAGCCGCACTGGACACCGCCAAGCAGAACCTCGACGACGCCGCCGCCCAGCAGCAGACAGCCGCAAACAACCAGCAGCAGGCGCAGGCGAACTACGACGACGCCAACAAGGCCCAGCAGCAGGCCGCACAGGATGCGACCGGCACGGCCGACAAGATCGCCGCCGCCCAGCAGGCCGCGAACGACGCGTCCAACGCCATCAACGACGCCAACAAGGCCATGCAGCAGACCTCCGATGACCAGTCGAAGGCCGAAACCGACAAGCAGGCCGCACAGACCGCGAAGGATGAGGCCACGGCCGAATCCGTCTCCCATCAGCAGGCTGCCGACAAGGCCCAGACCGATATTGATGCGGCCGACAAGCAGGCCACGGACGCGCAGAAGAAGGCCGATGACGCAGATACCGCCATCAGTGATGCGCAGAAGAAGGCCGACCGGGCCGACGCGGACGCGAAGCAGGCCGCGGCCGACAAGGCCGCCGCCGAGAAGGAGCTGACGGAAGCCAGGAGGCAGCAGGCCACGGCGACCGGCGACAAGACGAAGGCCGACGAGGCGGTGAACGCCGCGCAAGCCAAGCTGGATGCGGCCAGGCAGGCCGAGGCCAAGGCGCTTGAAGCCAAGCGGAAGGCCGATGCCAAGGTCGAGCAATTGTCCAAGGATGATGGAGGTCTTTCCGACCTGGCCGCGAAGCTCGAAGCGGCGAAGAAGGCCGCAGCCGACGCCGCAGCCGCCCAGCAGAAGGCGGAACAGGCGCAGAAGGATGCCGATAAGGCGGTGTCCGACTCCTCTTCCAACGCCGAGGCGAAGCAGCAGGCCGCCGCCGATGCCAAGAGCGAGGCCGACGCCAAGAAGGAAGCGGCAGACGAGGCTCAGGACAAGCTGTCTCAGGGCGCAGTGGCCTACTTCGGCGACAAGGGTGCCTCTCAGGCAGTCAAGGTTCTCACCGATCCGACCGTCACCGAGTATCTTGACGCCATTCATAATGGTGCCAAGGGTGATGCGACCACGTTGGACAACATGATCGAGGCCCTGAAGTTCATCCAGGAAGCCAATCAGCTTCGCGCGAAGGAAGGCCTGCAGCCCCTCAAGGTCAGTGACACCCTGATGGCACAGGCCATGGCGGATGCGGATTATGCCAACAACAACGTGAACCATCCACTTCAATTCCCCGCCAGCGAAAACCTCGCCTGGGGTTACACTGATCCCTTTAACGGCTGGTACGACACGGAGAAGTCCATGTATGAGAAGGACATGTCCGACGGTGTCCTGGATTGCAAGGCCTCGGACGGCAAGCCCTTCAACCCCTGCGATTATGGCCATTACACCACGCTGGTCAACCCCGATTTGACCCTCACCGGTTTCGGCGTCAGCCAGAACGGCAACATCACGGGTACCAACGGGAACACCCATAGTCAGCTGTTCACCGAAAACGCTAACGGAATCGGCTCCGACGCGGGCCGCATCATGGACGTTGACGCATACCTGGCTGATTTGACTGCCTACCGTGACTCCCTGACCGGAGCCGACGCCGCATACCAGACCGCATTGTCCAAGAGCAAGCAGGCCGCACAGGACGCTTCCGATGCGGCCAAGGCGCTGGCCGCCGCCCAGCAGTCCGCACGGAAGGCCGCTGAGGAAGCCCAGCAGGCCGCGCAGAAGGCCAGGGATTTGCAGGCTGCCGCCGACGAGGCGCAGAAAGCGTATGACGAGGCCGTGAAGGCGAACGAGGACAAGGCCAAGGCGTTGGAGGAAGCCAGGAAGGATCAAGCCGATAAGAACGCGGCTTATTCCGCCGCCCAGCAGGCCACCAAGGAAGCCCGGTCCGAAGCCGACGCCGCCACCGACGCCCAGACCGCAGCCCAGACGGCAGTGGACAAGGCGAACACGGCAGTCGCCGCCGCACAGGCGAAGATCGATACCGCCGACAAGCAGGTCAAGGCCGCCGCCAAGAACAAGACGGATGCGGAAGCCACGATCAAGCAGGCCAACACGGACAAGACGAAGGCCTTGGCCGACCTGGCCGACGCCAAGGCAGCCAAGGCCGAGGCCGAGAAGGCCAAGCAGGCCGCGCTCGACGCCAAGACCGTTTCCGACGCGAAGGTTGAAGCCGCCGCCAAGCAGGTCAAGGCCGCCGACGAGGCCATCGCCGATGCCAAGGCCGCATACGCGAAGGCGAAGGACGACCTCAACACGGCCACCGGCAAGCTCAACGACGCCCAGAACACCATCAAGCGTCTGCAGAACGCCGAGGAGAACCTCAAGAAGGCGAACGCGAAGCTGGCCGACGCCCAGGCGAAGCTCGACGAGGCGAACAAGGCCAAGGATGAGGCCGACAAGGCATACGAGAAAGCCAAGGCCGACTATGATGCCAAGCTCGCCGACAAGCAGGCGTCCGACAAGGAGCTCGCCGCCGCCAAGCAGGCCGAAGCCGAAGCCCAGAAGAAGGCCGAGGAGGAAGCCAAGAAGCAGCAGGAAGCCCAGAAGAAGGCCGACCAAGCCAAGAAGGATGCCGAAGCCAAGAAGCAGAAGGCCGAACAGGCCAAGAAGCAGGCTGCAGGTGTGACGAACAATGGTCTGGCCTCCACCGGATCGGACACCACCGCAATCGCCACGCTGGCGGCGATCATGACCATCGCCGGTGCTGGCTGCGTGCTCGTGCGTGTACGTTCCGCCAAGCATGCCGATGGATGGCATGCAGTCGAGGACTGATTCTCACCGCACCAAACGTGTTTTGCCCGCCTTCGACCCGAAACAGGGGAGAGGCGGGCAAAACCGTATTCCCACATACCGAAGCAAAACGGTAGCTTCTTTTGTTACTATCAGAAAAAAGTCAGTGAATTGCGTGAAAGGGTCTGGCTATGAACGATGTGGGCCATGCGCCACTCCCAGGCGACGTGCTGCTACACCAATACCTGCAACCAAACAACATCACCATGTACCGTCTGGCGAAAGCCATGAACCTGCCACAAATCACCGTCAGTGGAATAATACGCGGGAAAAGACGCATCACCACAAGCCTCGCATACCATCTCGCCTACGTGTTGGGCACATCACCGGAATACTGGCTGGAATTGCAGATGAATTACGACATTGAAAACTACGACAAATTCAACGAAAGCGGACTGACGGTCCTCATTGATAATACGGTCGGCGACACTGTCCAATCAGAACGATGACGAGCAGAAGAATCCGCTAACGCCAGTTTCGTCCATGCCCACTTTGACGGCCTCGATTCCTCCAATTCGTTTTCCGCTGCCGCGCATTGTACTGCTGAGGATATTCTGTGCTGGCGCTTGTCCTTGTGTTCTCTCCCTCGGAGTGGCTGAATAGGGCTTGTTTCCATTGGTTTGCGGTCATGGGCATCTTCTTCAACGAGTTCAACCATTACAAGACGAAATCCGAATCGGGCCAGGTGTTCACGCCCGAGCATATTCACGGACTTCATGTACCGGTTACTCGAATGGGCGTTCGCGTACGACGACGGATCCGGCCTGCCGGACGCCGGCGCGTACGCGGCCGAGCTGAAGAACGTGACCGCCACGGCCGACGGCAAACCGGTCCAGGGGTTCGACCCGACGAAGACCGGCACATGGACCATTCCCGCCGGCACCCAAGTGAATATCGTCGACATGCCCGACGACTGGAAGCTCGACGGCAAGGCGGAGCAGCCGGCCGGCACGGTCGTGTTCACCGCGTCGAAGTACGGCACGCCCGTCGTCACCTGGACGTTCAAGAACGATTCCGCGACCGATCCGGACAAGCCGGCGGACCCCGGCACGGACGCGTTGAAGAACGTGGCCGCGACGGCGGACGGCAAGCCGATCGCCGGGTTCGACCCGACCAGGGACGGCGCCTACAAGGTCGCCGCCGGCGCCAAGGTCAGGATCTCCGACGTTCCATCCGACTGGAAGCTCGACAAGACCGAATCCGGTTCGAAGCTCGTGTTCACCGCCTCCAAGGGC
>OGYK01002383.1_pt1 | contig 12300 bp, 7 predicted proteins | sample 1576501 | NCBI WGS metagenome assembly OGYK01 (sample SAMEA3541530, study PRJEB24748) | human gut metagenome | biome: human gut; feature: human-associated habitat; material: faeces | place: China | collected 2012
AACGCGAACTCTTTTCTTTTTTTGCTTCTTTTTTTCTTTTCAGCAAAGAAAAAAAGAAGCGTAACTCCTTGTGAAATCGGTTGTACATGAAAGACGATAAACAGATAAACTTGCAAACGCCGTAAAAATAAAGTTGACAACCTGCACCAGAAAACACCCGAATATCAACGTCACAAATACAGGCAAGGACAACAATCGGCGTTGGCAAGCCCCAGGCGGACAGCGAGGGCAACGAGCGAATTCCGCCGGACGGTTTCGACATGGCTGCACTAGAAAGTACACTTCGCAGATGCTGTTTCGGCGGGGCGATGTGGACATCGCCCCCTACTGTTTCTTTTTTTGTACCCTTTTCCACCACAAAAAGCACCCTCCAACAGGAGAGTGCTTTGAAACATGTGCAATTGTTGTGTCGTTATCCGACCAGACCGGAGCGTTCGATACCCTCGGTGAAATACTTCTGGAGGAATGTGTACATAACCAGAATTGGCAGAATCGCGATCAGGCAGCCGGCTTCCATCCAGACGATCTGTTCTCTGGGGCTGACATCTGCGTTATTGAACAGCTGCTGGGAAAGCAGCGTGCTCAGGTTCTTCAGCATTAGAGCAATGGTCTGGTTCTTGGTGAAGAATGTGGAGCTGACATAGTAGTCATTCCAGTACCAGACCACGGAGAACAGGAATACGGTCAGGAACGAGGACGAAGCATTGGGGATCATGACCTGCACAAAAGTGCGAAGCGGTCCGCAGCCGTCCAGATATGCCGCATCTTCCAGTTCCTTGGGCAGTCCCTTGAAGAACTGGCGGAAGATGAAGATCATCAGACCGGCACGAATGCCGTTGCCCATTGCCGCCGGCAGGTACATACACAGCTTGGTGTTGATCAGGTTCACGGTCAGGCTGCCGATACCAAAATGCCGGAACAGCATATACTGGGGAATGGAGATGATCTGCGGCGGCACCAGAATCATCATGACGACGATGCCGAACAGAATGCCCTTGCCCTTGAACTTAAAGCGGGCGAAGCCATAGCCTGCCAGTGCACAGGAAGCCACCTGCACCAGCGAGCAGCCGACGTTCAGCAGAAGCGTGGTTTTCAGGGTGTTCCAGATGTCCATAACATCTGCGGTTTCCTTGATGACATTGAGCGTCAGGTGACGGGGGATCCACATGACTGTCGGGTCACTCATGTCCGCAGAATCGCGGAATGCACAGCTGATCATGTAGATCAGCGGATAGAGAATGACGAAGCAAAGTCCGAACAGAATGAAGAACCGGAAAAACGGCCACACCGCATCGAACACCCGTTTCCGCCGCATATAGGCGATCTCGGATTTGTTCATGCTCTGCATGCGGATCTTCCGAGCCTCCCGCTTGCTCATACCGTTGCCCACCAGCATATCCTCTTTCGGGGATGCCAGCGGCTTGTTTTTTGTTGTTTCCATAACTGACATCTCCTTTTAGTCTACTTCATAATAGATGAACTTGTTCAGGATCGCGGTAATGATCCCCACTGCCGCCAGCACGATAGCGAAGTATACCCACGCCATTGCCGAAGCCGGTCCGTACTGCCAGTCGCTCTGCAAATCGAGGATCCGTCCCATGACCACGTTGTTCGGATCGGTAAACGAGTCGATAATGGTGAAGATAAAGCAGGCGAGGATCATGGGGCTGACATAGGGGAGCGTGATCTTCCAGAAGTATTCCCACGCGGTGGCACCCTCCATCTGGGCTGCCTCCTTGGCGGAAACCGGAATGTTTTGCAGTGCTGCGAGGAAGATCAGGATCTGGATACCGGAGTTCCACACGATGCCGAAAATGTTGTCCGATACCATTTCAATGGTGGTCTGCATGCTGTCGGAAATGCCGTAGATGCCAAGGAATTCCATGAGTTCGCCCAGCAGGTCTGTGGAAAACATGGTGGAAAACTGACTGGCATCGCTGTTGCCGGTGCTTTGCAGGTTGCCGTTGATGATGTTATACACCGGACCGGTGGCAATGATAACCGGCAGGAAGAACACAGCACGGGAGAATGTCCGTCCCTTGAACTTCTGATTCAGAATGACTGCCACGAACAGGGAGAACACCAGAATCAGCGGGGTTTTCCACGCGGTGTCCTTCAGCACCTTCACCAGATACTGGCGGTAGTTCGGGTCCACGTTGAACGCGTAGTTATAGTTGTCCATGCCGACCCAGCTGCCGACCATGCCGCCGGTGTCCGGCGTGATCTCCTGAAAGGAATAGAGCAGTGACTCTACCACAGGGATCAGGAAGAAAATCAGTGCACCCACGAACCACAGAGCAATAAAGCAGTAGCCGTACATGCTTTTTCGTTTTTCATATGCCATTTTCATGCTTCGTTCCAGCTCCCTTCCTCCACATAGTCCGCCATGGCGTATGCCGTGCCGTCTACAGTGACGATCTGTTTCGCCAGATCGGTTTCTACCACCGTGCCGTTTTCATAGGTGGTGGTGATGACATCGCCCTTTCTCTCATAGCCGGTGATGGTCTGGTCACCCAGTCCGGAGAGCACCGCCTTGGAGAATGCATAGCTCTGTGCGGCGTAGTCTGTCCAGCTTTCCGCACTGGCATAATAGAGCCCGTCCAGTACCGTATCTTTCAGCGTACTGGTTTCTTCGCCGATCATGTCAAAGTGCAGGCTGCTGCCGGAGGCAATGGCGAGAAGCACGGTTTCTTCCGGTGTTGCCGAAGCATTCACCGCACTGGTGCCGTAGGATTTCACCCCGTGCATTACCATCTGGTAGAACGGAATGTCCTCGTCGAACACATCGAATCCGCTGGATTGCAGCGGCACGTCCGTGATCTCCTGCACATAAGGCAGAGCGTAGGCATTGGCTCCGTTCGCCAGCAGGGAAATGTCTGCATCAGTGATCTGCTGATATGCGTCCTCCAGCAGCTGCTGGGCAGCATCTCGTGAGATCGCCTGCTTGCCGTAGTCCCCGTAAAGAGCAGTGGTCAGGCTGCCCAGCGAAAGGGTGTTCAGGTCTTTCTTTTGCAGGCTGCCGGTAAGCTTCTCGGCAACCTCTGAAAAAGCAGACGGCGAGAGCAGGGACAGAGGCTTGTTCACAGTACTCTGGGTACCGTATGCCAGATTGTAATCATAGATGCGGGCATAGGAGCCGGAGATGCGGACGGCGGTATCCTGAAATGTATAGAACCCGCTGCCGGAACGGAACGTTTCATTTTCCGATACCGGATAAATGGTCACGCCGTTGGACGCGGCATAGCTTTGCAGGTCGTTCCAGTCGCCGTTTCCGCCCAGACAGCCGGCAGCCTTTGCCTTGATGTCCACCTTGCCGGAAATGCCGGCGTTGGTCCAGTTGTAATACTGCACCTTCATGTTCTCGGCACCGCCGTCCGACAGGTTTTGCAGAATTTCTTCTGCCTGCTGGAAGCTGGTGAGAGCCGTTTTCATGCTTACGGGAATTCCCAGCACGGATTTTTCCTTTTTCGTGCCGCCGTAAAAGTTGAGGTACAAAGACGGATCCGTGTTCTCCACGGTATTGGTCACGCCGGCTTCTTCGGTGAGGTAGTTCCGGTATGCCGCAGCCACATCGGTATAGTCCGGTGTGTCCTCAGTTTCCAGAGGGTAGTACCGCACTGCCAGCGTGTCGGTTTTCATGTCGCCGTCCTCGAACACGGTCAGTGCCGTGCCGTTGTCGCCGGACATATAATAAGTGTCCGAATCCCGCACCGTGAAGTCGAAGCCGCAGACGTTGAAGCTGCTCTTGGACTGTCCGCTGACGCTTGCAGTCAGCTTGGCGTTGGAGTCGCCCTCGGTGCAGACTACCATCATGGCGTTATCGCCGTTGACGATCCCGTACATAGGCAGGGAAACCTGCTCCGTCACTGCCGGTTCTGTCAGAGGAACCGCAGTCACATCGGAGCCGTATACATAGCCGGTATAGGATTTTGCGGTCTTTTTGCCGTTGTTGAAGCGGATCAGAGCACCGCTGCCGTCGGGAATAACGAAGTAGCCCTCATCAGCAGAGGAAGCCGCCCCGAAGCTGCTGAGCATGGAGAGGGAAGTGGTCAGCTTGCCGGTTTCGGAGGTGTCGTCCTCCTCGATGTCGGCAGTGTCGATCTTCGCCTCCAGATAGTCATCTTCCAGCGTGTAAGTCACCGGCACGGTGATGCCTGCTTTCTTGAACGAATAAGTGATCTTCACACCGCTGCTCTTGTCCTTGACCTTGATCTTCGCATCGCCCTTGGAACGCATATTGGTAGTGCTGCGGGCATCGGGTTCGCCGTAGATCATTTTCAGCGAGGAGGACAAGTCCTCTACAATGGTATTGGTGGCAGTCTTGTCATGTCCCACATTTTCGGGAGTAGACCACCACATCTTGTCTTTTGCCTTGTCGTACAGTCCGATCACGGCGGTGTCGTCGTCCACATACAGTGCCAGCTTGTCATTTTCCGTGACAAACCGTGCCGAGGAGATCACCGCATCATAAGTGTCCGCCAGTACGACCTGCCAGCCGTCCTCATTGGTATAGGTGACTTTGCCGTCCTTGGCAGCACCGTCTGTGGTGTAACTGCGTTCTACTTCGTCGTAGTCCTTGTTGTACAGTTCCAGTGTCTGGTTGTCGCGGGAACGGAACAGCAGTTCGTTATCCAGCGAAGAAACGATCTGGCGAACCATTGTGACCTTGCTGTATTCCGGATCCATGTACACCAGCCAGCGGCTTTCCGGACTTAGGAATACCACGAAGTCGCTGTTGTCGCTGTCTTCTTCCAGTGTGCAGACCACCTCGCCGGTGGCATCGTCAATGCCTGCCAGTTCGATGTCGTCCAGCAGGTCTACCACGTCCTCGTCGGAAATGGTGTCCTCATAGTCCTCCGGACGGTAGTAGAAAGTGATGCCGTCGCAGGAATTCTTCTTCTGCATGTACTGGGTGACCTGTTCCGCCGTGATCCCGATCTCCTCCTGTGTTTCAGAACGAGTCGCTTCTTCAGCTGTTTCATCTGCCGCATCGCCGCCGTCTGTGCCGTCTGCCACAGGCATATCTTCCGAAGTGTCGGAGATCAGGGCAATGTCGTCCTCGCCCTCCGCCGCCGCCGGCAGGGAAACTGCCGTCATGCAAAGGCTCAGAGCACAGATGCCGGCAGCCCATTTTTTCCAGTTCTTCATATTGGTTCCACCGTCCTTTCTATACTCTCACGCGGTATGTGATCTCCGTGTAGACGGAAGAAACAAATACGTATACCTGCTGGAACAATGCCACCAGCAGCACCAGCAGGATCAGAATAATCAGCATTGCCACAAGGGTGAGCAGCAGTGCCAGAATGGTCTTGCTGATCGAATACTGATGCACCGCCTTAATGGCGTTGAACATCAGGAGCACAGACCATGCGGTACTGATTACCGTGACGCAGGTAATAAAGATGACTTCGTCCTGAATCAGTACATGGGACAGGAGCGTCCGGATATACAGTCCGGCAACGTAGGGGATCATTGAATAGGCACTGTAGATATAGATTTTCTTGATCGTGCCCTCGCCGTCCAGCAGGGTACAGATCGACCAGTTGCCGATGACGAATACCAGAAATACAGCGATCGTCTGAACGATATACGGGACAATGCTGAACATCTTGGTGTTGGTGACGGCAAACTGATAGCCCACCAGATTGTCATGCAAAATCTTCGCCACGAACCAGAGCAGGATCACAATGCTGGCGTACAGGACGGAACCGCCCTTTTTCCAACGCAGATCCTCAAAGCCCTCAAACGGGTGGAACACACTGTGCTTGACCCATTGCTTTTGTGTCAGATCCATCATAGCAGCATCACTCCTCCTCTCCCTCGTGCAGCATTTCGATCAGATTCTTCGGTTGGTTCTTTTTCTTCTTTTTGTTGCGGAAGTGGAAGAACACCGCCGCGGCGATCAGCACCACGACCACCAGAATGATCCATGTGAAGTTCTGATTCAGCCATTCCGAGCGATAGCCTTCAAAAGCCTTATCGTACAAGTTGCGGGACTGTGCCAGCTTGGCATATTTCATTGCCTCTTTATAGTTGCCCTCATTATAGAGTGCCGACGAAATGCCGACATACGCCATCTGGTAGTTGCCGTCCCGCTTCAGCACTTCCCGCCACGGCTCCAGTGCCTCGGCGTAATAGCCGGCATTGTACAGAGCCACCGCCTCATGGACAATACCGCCGAATTCGGTTTCGGTAAAAATCGTAACGGTGTTTTTCATGGCATCAGAAACATAGATGTTCTTGCCCATCGTTTCCACTGCCGAAACTTTCATAGAAAATCCGCCGACCTGATCGGCAGTCGTTCCCAAAATGAACAGCAGACTGCCGTCCTCGTCATACTGGAACACCCGTCCGGTTTCCAGATCCAGACAGTTGATGCGTCCCATGTCATCAATGTCAATGTCCACCATCTGGGTGGTGTAGTTCTCATTGGCGGTGGAATCATAAACAGAATTCAGATCACCGAATGTCGCCTCCAGCACGGAGAACAGGTTATAGCCGGCAGGGTTGACCTTTTTCACACGATCCGCCTCGGAGGAGGAGGACTGTGTGACGGTATAGATGAAGCCCTCATCGTCAATGTCAAAACTGGTGATGCCTGCCGCCACGTTACGGGAGGAATTCGCCCGCATTTCGTCTGTGGCGATCATGTTCCAGAAATAGTTCGCCACCACTTCCGCAGTAGCGTCCACGGAGTTGGCACCGAAATAGCCCTGAAATTCGCCGTCGCTGTTGAACATGGCAGAGCCGTTGGTGATATTGTTCAGCACCATGTAGATATTGCCCGCCTTGTCCACAACGACCTTCTGGGGCTTAAAGGTTTCGTTTTCATATAATGTGGAGTCCGGCCGTGTCAGTTCCAGCTGCACATTGCCGTCCAGATCACACACCAGCAGACGGGAATTTCCGGTGTCTGCGATGTACATACACTGGGTTTCCTCCGACACATAGATGCCCTCAGGGTCTTTCAGTGTGGTTTCGCCGTCCTCCGTTTTCAGCTTGTCATAGATTCTGGTCGCCTTGGAAAAGCCGCTGTCTGTGACAACAATGCGGTTGTTGCCGCTGTCCGCAATGTAAAAGCGGTCCTCCCAGTCCCGAAACAGGTCGGAGGGGGTATTGAATGCACCGCAGCCCAGATCCAGACCGCTGACAGCACGCTGTGCCGCATAGCCTGCCTGTGACGGTGTCGCTTCGTCCCAGCGGTCGTAGTTATAGACGTTGTAATGTTCCGCCGAAACTGCCGGCATGCCGATCGCCGCCGTCAGCGTCAGCACGGACAGACACGCCGCCGCCAGATGATTTGCCTTTTTCTGCAAAGTCTTCACCCTCCCTTTAGTCCTTGATTCCGGAATGTGCCATGGTTTCGATGACCTGCCGCTGTGCCAGCATAAAGATGACGATCGGCGGCACCAGCATGAACACGGCGGCTGCCATTGCCACGCCGGCTCTCGCCAGACCGGCAGATGCTGCCTGCTGTACCACGGTGGGCAGCGTTTTCAGGGATTCGCTGAACACCAGCGTGCCTCCCTGAATGTTCCAAGCCGCCTGGAACGAGAAGATGATGACAGTCATCAGTGCCGGCTTCTGGTTCGGCATGACCACCTGCCAGCAGATGCGGAACATATCTGCTCCGTCTACCTTTGCCGCTTCGATCATGGCATCGGGCACCTGCGTCATGGACTGCCGCATCAGGAACAGGTTCATGGGGGCAGCGACAGAGGGCAGGATCAGTGCCCAGTAGGTATCGATCATGCCCATTTTTGCCATGACCATATACTGCATGATGTAGATGACGTTACTCTGATACAGCAGGGCAACGACGATGATCGCGTTGATCGCCTTGGCACCGGGGAAGCGTACCTTTGCCAGACAGAACGCCGCCATTGCGGAGAACACCACCTGACACACGGTAACGGATACGGTAACAAAGACGCTGTTGAATACATAGCGGGAGAACGGCACCCACAGGTCGGAACAGAGCCGGAACATGGCACTGTAGTTGGACAGCGTGGGATCGATGACGTACAGCTTCGGCGGGAACACGAACAGTTCCTGCACCGGCTTCAGGGACATGACCACTGCCAGATAAATGGGCAGTGCCATGAACAGTGCCAGCACCAGCAGAAAGACGAAAATGCCGACAGTGCCGCCGATCCTATGTCCGGCACGCTTGGTGGAAACCTTCAGGTGTGTGCCGTATACCTTTTCTTTTTTTGCCATACTGCACCCCCTTAGTCCATATACTTGCTGAGGACTTTGCCGATCAGCTTGTTCAGAATATACATGACCACAAACAGAATCATACAGATCGCAGAGGCATAGCCCATTTCATAGCGGATCCAGCCGTAGTCATAGGCGTGGTTCATAATGGTGTGTGCCTTGTAATCGGTACTGGGGAAGCCCACCAGATTCTGTGATACTGTGCCGGCGGTGAAGGAGCTGACGATCTGCATGACTGCCGCGAACATCAGCTGCGGTCCCATGGACGGGATCGTGATATAGATCAGTTCCTGCCAGCGGCTCTTGATGCCCTCAATGGCACCGGCTTCATACTGGGAACGGTCGATGTTCTGGAAGCCGGCACGGAGTGCCAGAAATCCGGCACCCAGACTGATCCACATCTGGACAACAATGGTGACACCCAGCACATAGCTGCCGTCCGTCAGCCACTGGATCGGTGAATTGATTAGTCCCAGATCCAGCAGGAACGAGTTCAGATAGCCATAGGAGTCGCCGCTGAAGATCAGCTTCCAGACGGTGTACACGTTCGCCATAGACGGAGCGTAGAAGATCAGGGTGAAGATCGTGCGGAGTTTCGGGTGCAGCTCATTGATGAGCCAAGCCAGCAGGAAGCACAGCACATAGCTGATCGGTCCTGTGAACAGGGCAAACACCAGCGTAACACGAATGGACTGGATAAAGACCTTGTCCGCGAGGAACAGGGTGGTGTAGTTGGACAGTCCTATGAATTTCGGCATCTGTACCATGTTGAAGTCCGTAAAGCCCATAGGCAGGGACATCAGCACCGGCACGATGGTAAATACCAAGAAAAACAGCATGAACGGAGCGATCATGAGATAGCTTGCCTTGTTCTGCTTCACCGCCAGCCACGTGAGCCGCCGGTTTTCCTGTCGGGTTCTTTTGCCAATCTCGGCAGTATCCAAGGGGATTCCCTCCTTCTCTTTAAGAGTCTAATCCGAGGTTTTCACGCTTTCTGGTGATCTCCTCGTTGATGTCCCGATTGTACGACATCAGCGTATCACGGGGATTCTCGTTATTGTTGACCACGTCACGGAATGCGTTCATCACGTTTCGGGTGACAGAGTACGATGCCGGAATGATCGGGATCTCTTCCAGTTCGTCCATGGCTCCCAGAATGGTGTTCGCCTCGTCCGTGGACCATGCCAGCTGGGTGAGTGCCTCAGTATTCGCCGTTGCGTACCGTCCCATTTGTCCCAGCAGTCCCTCGATCTGGGTACCGTATTCCACCTGTACTTCGGTGGAGCAGAACCACTTGAGGAACGTCCATGCATTGTCCATGCCGTTGGTCTTTTTGTCCACCTTATTGAAGATGACTGCACCGGTGTTGTTGGAGTTGACGGCGTGAGAAATGGTGCCGTCCTCCTGCAACGTGCCCGGAATGGGAGCGAAGCCCCACAGCCCGTCGATTTCCGGAGCCGCCACTGCCAGCTGGTTGAAGAAGGTGCAGTAGTCGGAAACTACGATGGGATATTCTCCCGTCCGGAACCGGCTGAATGCATCATACTGCTGGTCGAAGTCGTACTTGGTATAGAAGTCTGTCCACATCTCGAATGCATCGATTGCCGCATTGGTGTCGAATGTGGTCTTTGTCTGTGCACTATTATAATAGTTCTGTCCACGCTGGAGCAGAAGCGAAGCAAAAGTCAGACCGGATTCGGTCGCCGCAGAAATGGTTGCCTGATTGGCATCTGCCGCTACCGCCGGCAGCACCAGACCGGCAGACATGTAACTCCGCTGGAGAGCGGGAAGCATGTCGATCAGTTCTTCCCACGTCTGCGGTGCCTGTGTGAAGCCCAGTTCGCTGAGCACGTCCTTGCGGTAGAACATCATTGCCCAGTTGCGTGTCAGCGGCAAGCCGTAAGTGCCGCCCTCATACTGATAGGGCACCATTGCCGTATCCTGATACAGCCTGGTCATTTCGTCATAGCCATCCATCTGGGAAACGTCTGCCAGCAGTCCGCGGGCTGCCAGATTGACAGGGAATTCGCCGCCGAGGAACAGTGCCACGTCCGGTCCCTTGTCCGCCAGTGTGGCTTCTACGACACCGCCGACTACCAGATTGATCGAGATTGGCACGTTGTACTGCTGCTGGAATTCGGATTCCACCAGATCTTTGACCACCTGTGCCTGATCGCGTCCCAGCGAAACCCATACTTCAATGGCATCATCGCCGGTGGTGGAGGACAGCGAGCTGTAATCCTCGTCCCACGACGCAGCGAAACGCTGGAAGCTGTAGGAGAGTGCACTCCAGAAGCCTGCCTTGGCAGAGGGGAAGTCTGCGTCCGGAGAAGCCAGTTCCAGATAGTCCACTTCCAGCGGCTGGTCGCGGTAGTCCCGCATCCACGAGGACAGGGAAGTGATATAGTCCTTGATCTGGGACAGGTAATTCGGAATCTGCAGGGGTTCGCTGATGCACTTGTCCAGAATGACTGTCATCTGTTCCAGAGAAGCGGCTTCGGAGCCCTTAGAGTTTGCCAGCGACTCGATATGTCCCTGAATGGCTTTCAGTTCGTCAGAGATCCGCTGGAATTCGTCCACCAGTTCCGGAATCTTTTCATGTACATAATAGTCGGTGTACTTGTCCGGCTCCGGACCGGTGATCATCACGATCTTTCGGTAATACGTATTCAGATCCAGCACGATCGCGTCCAGCTGCCGCATGGAGTCGCCGATCTCGCCGGGAATTACTTCCATGGTAATGGTGTGGTCTTCGCCGGCAGTGAGGTACACATACACGTCCTCGCCGTCGTCGTTCTGGACGGTGGTCATGCGGAAATCGGTGTCATAGTAAAATTTCACCTGATCGAATTCCTCGCTGGGAACCTTGCCGTCAATGTAGATGCGGCGGTTGGAGTAAAATCCACGCATTTCCTCCTGCCGTGCCTTGATACCCAGCTTGTACCAGCCGTCGCCGGCGAGGGTGCCTGCATCTACCTGCCATGTAATGGTCTGGAGTGCCTTTTCCCAGTTGCCGCTGCCGATGGTGTTATACAGCATATGCTTCGGGTCGGAGGGGGAAATGGAACTGGAGGAATTGTCATAGGTCGGATACAGCACGGAGTCTGATTTCAGCACGGCGTTTTCGCCCTCGATGCGAACCACACCAGAGGGCGTACTGTCCTTGGAAACAGACGCATTGACGCTGCTGACATAGGTGTCATAATCGGAAACTTCTTCCGGCTGTGCAAAGCGAATGGTTTCCAGTGCAAAATACGCCTTTTCGGAAGAAAGGGTGATCTCGTGCGTGCCCTTTTCCAGATAGAAGAACACCGGCTCATTGAACAGCCCGTCGGAATCGCCCAGCCATGTGGTCTGCCACAGTTCGATCTGTTCCTGTGCCGGGCGTACCTGATTGCCCACGTCATCGGTCTTGATCTCGGTCTTGTTCTGGTAGACCTTGTTCAGTTTCAGACGGGAAGCGGTGTCATAGGGCACCTCACCGTCAATTGCCAGAGAAACGGAGATCTCCGAGGTATTGGAAACGATGGGGCAATAGGTCATCTGCACGGAATAGATACCGGTTTCCGGCACGTTCAGCTGGTAGCTGAAGCTGCCCTCCGCGTTGTTCCAGATCAGGGCATTGTTCCGAGATTCTCCGTTCTTGTCAGTATAGCTGCCTGCTTCATAGCTTTCGCAGTCTGCCTTTTGAAAATCCGCACCGGAAACGGTGAACTCCGTCGCCGGACGGGGCTGCTCCGCATACTGGTCGTAGTAATCGCTGTAGGTTTCCTGCTCCTCATAGGTGAGGTCGCCGCCGGTATCCGATACCGCCTTCTCCGCAGATGCCGCTGTGGTCTGCACCGTGTCGGTCTTTGCCGCAAATGCCGCCGTCGCAGGAAGTGCCGCCGCTGTCATCAGACAAGCCAGTACTGCGGCGGCTGCACGTTTGTGCCATTTGTAATTCGCCAAGGCTGTTCCACCCTTCTTTCTGTCCGCCGTGGCTTTTGGGGGACGGACGTATTTTTTCGGCAGCACCACACTTTGGGCAATACCGCACAAAGAGCGTCTGGCGACTTTGCACGCCATCTGCTTGCAAAT
>OGYK01002397.1_pt1 | contig 12255 bp, 9 predicted proteins | sample 1576501 | NCBI WGS metagenome assembly OGYK01 (sample SAMEA3541530, study PRJEB24748) | human gut metagenome | biome: human gut; feature: human-associated habitat; material: faeces | place: China | collected 2012
AACCCGTGATCCTCGTTCCGAGCCCCAATGTGGCGGAGGACCACCAGCGCAAGAATGCCATGGCTCTCGTCCGTCGCGACGCAGCCCTCTACGTGGAGGATGCCGAGGCTCCGGAGAAGCTCCTGGACCTGACGCTGCAGACTGTGGCCGACGATGCGAAACTGCGCCAGCTGGGTGAGAATGTGCACAAGATGGGTCTCAAGGATTCGGCGGAGATCATCGCCCACGAGGTCCTCAAACTGATTGAACAATAAAGAAGAAATTATGGAACTGAAAGATATCAAGGCTGTCTATTTCGTCGGAGCGGGAGGCATTGGCATGAGCGCCCTCGCACGCTACTTCCTGCACCGCCACCTCGTCGTGGCGGGCTACGACCGCACGCCGACACCGCTCACCCACGAACTGGAGCGCGAGGGCATGCAGATCCATTATGAGGAGGACGTTGCCCAGATCCCTGCGCCCTGCCGCGACAGGGAGCACACACTGGTGGTCTTCACGCCCGCCATCCCGGCCTCCCACGCCGAACTGGTGTGGTTCAAGGAGCACGACTTCACCATCGAGAAGCGGGCACAGGTGCTCGGCACGCTCACCCGCACACACAAGGGCCTTTGCTTCGCGGGCACCCATGGCAAGACGACCACCTCGACGATGTGCGCCCATATCATGAGCCAAAGCCACATAGGCTGCAATGCCTTTCTCGGAGGCATCTCGAAGAATGTGGGCAGCAACTACATCCTCTCGCTGACAAGCGACTATGTGGTCATAGAGGCCGATGAGTTTGACCGTTCTTTCCACTGGCTGCGCCCCTGGATGTCGGTCATCACCTCTACCGATCCCGACCATCTCGACATCTACGGCACGAAGGAGGCTTACCTGGAGAGCTTCCGCCACTACACCGAACTGATACAGCCCGGAGGCGCACTGATTCTCCACACAGGACTGGAGATGAAGGCCCACGTCCCCGAGGGGGTGAAAACCTACACCTACAGCCGCGACGAGGGAGACTTCCACGCTGCCAACATCCGCATCGGCGACGGCAAGATCGTCTTCGACTTCGTATCGCCGCTGGAGACGGTGACCCAAGTCTCGCTGGGCCATCCCGTACCCATCAATATCGAGAATAGTGTCGCCGCCATGGCAATGGCACAACTCAACGGCTGCACGGCGGAGGAACTGCGCCGCGGCATGGAGACCTACGCGGGAGTGGAGCGTCGCTTCGACTTCAAGATCAATAACCCACGCCACGTGTTCCTCAGCGACTACGGCCACCATCCGAAGGAGATCCTCCAGTGTGCCAAGAGCCTGAGGGAGCTCTATGCACACCGCAAACTGACGGTCATCTTCCAGCCCCACCTCTACACGCGCACCCGCGATTTCTATGCAGATTTCGCCGATGCGCTGAGCCATTTCGACGAGGTAGTGCTCACAGAGATCTATCCCGCCCGCGAACAGCCCATCGAGGGTGTGACCTCGAAGCTCATCTACGACCACCTGCGAGAGGGGGTGGAGCGCACGATGATAGCCAAGCACGACGTGGCGGAGTGGGTGCGCAGCCGAGACTTCGACGTGCTGGTCGTCCTGGGAGCGGGAGACCTCAACGACTATGTGCCCGAGATAACCCGCATACTGGAGGAGAAGGAAAAAGCATAACGCACAACAGGGAGGTATCGTGAGAGTCAATGTAAACTGGAAGCGCGTGCTGTTTGTCGTGGTCGACCTGATACTGGCCGCCTACCTCGTCATGGCCGTGACGTTGTGGAACACGCCGGCCTCGGCCTCCAGGGTCTGCTCCAAGGTGGATGTCAACATCTCCGACGCCAACAACGTCGGATTCCTGAGCGCAGAGGAGATCAAGCATATCCTCACGCAGCAGGGCCTCTATCCGCTTGGCAAACCGATAGCGGGGATCTCTCCACGATCCATCGAGGAGGTGCTCCGCACCAGTCCCTTTGTCAATACGGCGGAGTGTCACGTCACGCAGAACGGCCACGTCACGATAGCCCTCACACAGCGCGTGCCCATCATCCGCATCAAGAGCAGCAGGGGCGATGACTACTACATCGACGACAAGGGAGGACCGATGCCCAACTCCAAATATACGAGCGACCTGATCATCGCCACGGGCCACATCAGCCGATCCTTCGCCCGCAACTACCTCACACCGATGGCCAAGGCCATCATGGCCTCCGACTTCTGGAGAAACCAGGTTGTACAGATCAACGTGCTGCCCAACAGAGGTATAGAGCTGGTGCCACGCGTGGGAGACCACATCCTCTACCTCGGCCGGCTGCCCGAAGGTCTCCAGCGGTCGCAGATCGAAACAGCAGTGACAGAGTTTATGGACAAGAAACTCACCCGCATACAGAAGTTCTACCGCTACGGACTCTCGCAGACGGGATGGAACAAGTATAGCTACATCGATGTGGAGTTTGACAACCAGATTATTTGCAAGAAACGACAGTTAGAATAATTAAATAAGGAATATATATGGCAGAATTTATTGTAGCCATTGAACTGGGGTCGTCCGTTTTCCGGGGGATTGCCGGCAAGAAGAATCTCGACGGGAGCATCACCGTGCAGGCGCTCGTCAAGGAGGATGCGACGCAGTGTATCCGCAAGGGAGTGGTCAACAATATCGACAAGACCGCTACCTGCCTGAAGAATATCGTGGCCAAGCTCAGCAAGACCATGAAGCAAAACATCAGCCATGTGTATGTCGGAGTAGGCGGCCAGTCGGTGCGGAGCGTGCGCAACGTGATTGTCAAGGACCTGCCCACGGAGACGATTGTCGATGGCGATATCGTAGATGGACTGATGGACAGCAACCGCGGCATGGACTATCCTGACCTGGAGATCCTCAACGTCGTCACACAGGAGTATAAGGTCGGCAACCAGTATGTCGTCGATCCTGTGGGAATCAAGGGCACACGGCTGGAGGGCAACTTCCTCAACATCGCCCAGAGAAAACTCTTCTACAGCAACCTCAACGAGGCTTTCGACAAGGCGGGCATCGCCATTGCCGAGATCTTCCCCGCACCGCTGGTGCTGGCCGACAACGTGCTCTCCGAGTCGGAGAAGCGCGGTGGCTGCGTGCTGGTGGACCTGGGAGCTGACACAACGACGGTGTCGGTCTATCACAAGAGCCTGCTGCGCCACCTGGCAGTCATCCCCCTGGGCGGCAACAACGTCACCAAGGATATCACGGCACTGAAGATGGAAGAGCGAGAGGCAGAACTGCTGAAGCTCAAGCACGGATCCGCCTATACCGAGATAGCCGACATGGATCCTGCCCTCACCTACTCCATCGACGGCGAGCGCACCATCGAGAGCAAACAGCTCATCGAACTGGTGGAGGCACGCGTGGAGGAGATTGTGCAGAACGTGTGGCATCAGGTGCCCGCGGAGTATGTCAGCAAACTTCTGGGTGGCATCATCCTCACGGGTGGCGGTTCCAATATGAAGAACATCGAGCTGGCTTTCAAGAAATACACGCACATGGACAAGATACGCAAGGCGCGCTTCGTCAACCTGGCCATCAAGTCCAACATCGCCGACATCAATAAGCACGACACTACGCTCAACACCATCATCTCCCTGCTGGCCAAGGGCGACATGAACTGTGCAGGTGGACCAATCGTACACCAGCAGTCCACAGGAACAGACCTCTTTGGCCAGACGACTACGACAACGACCACCCATCCGACCACCAACGGCGAGGGTGGCACACAGCCGCATACGGGCGGCGACAATGGCGGAAACGGTGGAAATGGCGGAAATAACACCCAGCCCACACCACCTCCCGCACCAGGGCCCACACCTGCTCCAAAACCAACTCCCGCACCCGAGAAGTCTGGCTTCTTTTCGAAACTCGCCAATAAGCTAAAGGGCTTTGGCGGCAAGATCTTGGAGGCTGAGGAATAGAACGGAAACTGCCAAGCGCAGGCTACGAGAAGAATACTATCAAGATAACTTTGAACAACAATGATGGATAAAGATAAAGACAACATGGCCACGCTGGCCGATCATCTCGACTTCGGCGAGCCGGATCGTCAGAACAGCATCATCAAGGTGATCGGTGTGGGTGGTGGAGGCGGCAACGCCGTAAACAATATGTACAAGCAGGGCATCCACGACGTCTCGTTTGTGGTCTGCAACACCGACGCACAGGCCCTGAAGGACAGTCCCGTCCCCGAGCGACTCCAGCTGGGCAGCGAGGGTCTGGGAGCAGGCAACCAACCCGAGAAGGCGCGCCTGGCTGCCGAGGAGTCGATAGACGACATCAAAGCAATGCTCAGCGACGGCACGAAGATGGACTTCATCACTGCGGGCATGGGCGGCGGCACAGGCACGGGAGCAGCACCGGTCATCGCCCAGGTAAGCAAGGAACTGGGCATCCTCACCGTCGGTATCGTCACCATCCCCTTCAAGTTTGAGGGCAACAAGAAGATCGACCAGGCACTCGACGGCGTCGATGAGATGGCAAAGCACGTCGATGCGCTCCTCGTCATCAACAACGAGCGACTGCGCAAGGTCTATCCCGACCTCAGCCTCCTCAACGGCTTTGCCAAGGCCGACGACACGCTGAGCGTAGCAGCAAAGAGCATTGCCGAGATCATCACCGTCCGCGGACTGATAAACCTTGACTTCAACGACGTGCGCACCGTACTCAAGGATGGTGGCGTAGCCATCATGTCCACGGGCTTCGGCGAGGGCGAGGGACGTGTGCGCAAGGCCATTGACGACGCACTCAACTCACCGCTGCTCAACGACAACGATGTCTATAACTCGCAGAAAATCCTCCTCTCCATAGCCTTCAGCAGCGATAATGGCACCGACGGACTGGCCATGGAGGAGATGAACGAGATCAACGACTTCATGAGTCGCTTCGGATCCAACTTCGAGTTGAAGTGGGGTATTGCCATCGACAACACCTTGGAGAAGAAGGTGAAGATCACCATCCTCGCCACGGGCTTCGGCCTCGACGACCTGGAGGATGTGGCCAGCTACCATAGCCGCCTGGACAAGGCGCGTGCCAAGGAGGAGGCACAGAAGAAGGCCGAGCAGGAGGAAGCCGACGCGGAGCGTAGCAACAGACGCGACAAATACTATCGTGACAACGGAGACAAACTGACCAAGGCACGTCCACACATCTACCTCTTCTCGCAGGACGACCTCGACAACGAGGACGTGATCCTCGACGTAGAGTCGATTCCCACCTTCAACAGGACCAAACCGATGCTGAATGAAATCAAGAAGAAGTCGGCTCCCGAGCAAGTCCGAGAGGAGCAACCGGTCAAGGACAAAGTGGAGGGAACCATCCGCTTTGAGTAAACACAAGTAAGGATCGCTAATTGAAGGCGATTTCCATCCACCAACCCATACAAGGGGAGGCAGGTCCGTTAGTCTCGGAACTGCCTCCCCTTGTCGCATTTCCCAAGAAATAGTCTTGGTTGTTATTAGGAAAAGATGTACTTTTGCCTAGAAGAAAGTTCTGTCCAGCGACGTTGAATGTGCGTTCAGCGCCATCGAACCTGCATTCGACATCGTCGAATGTCTATTCAACGTCGTTGAATAGACATTTTACTGAGGAATAAATACTGGCGCAGGGGCAATCCACGGAGAATTCCCCCTGCGCCGAAATTCAACACTTGTTGGAATGTTGTACTATCTTTATACTGATGAGTTTCCTTTGGAGCTTTCTAGAATGGGTACATATAGGCAGAAAGGCGATAGTACCCGATGCTATCCAAATACCGTACCGCTTTGGCTTCATCTGAAATGACAACCCCACGACTTTCCAACAGAGACACCAAGTTTGCCTCTGTCATATAATGTTTAATGAAGTGCGGTAATCTTTCCATTAGCGTAGTTTGAGAGTAACGTATATATACAAAAAAGCCCCACGCATTTGAGCATCGTTGAGAGGCTTGGTGGGAACTGACGGTGCAAAAATACGAATAATCATTAGATAATACAAACCTTTTAGCAAGAAAAAATCACGCGAAAGTGGATTTCTTTGACATATTTATTTTTAATAACGTTAAATTGATACTTGAAAAAGCATTTTGTAAGCTAAACAAAGTGGTTTTTAGGGTAAAAGTATTACCTTTGTAACGTCTATACCTATACCGAAAGCCCCTATGGGCAGAGGGTGGGCAGACATATACATGGTAAAAGGTGTATCTGACGCTTTGGTTTTGACGATTCGTGAACTTCGCAAACTCATTTGTCAGTCAAGAACAAAGCAACAAGGAACGTCTCATGGGTGTATTGTATACAACCCTTATTGGCTTCGGTTGCATTTCGCTTTCGTTGTCAAGAAAGGGTATTTATATACTTACACACACGTGGGGCTTTCGGCGTTGCTCGTTTCGGACTGACAGGGCAATGCGAAGGCCTACGAATCGTGGAACGAGTGACAGACTGGCTCCACGTCTGAACCAGTATGTATTTTGTAAGTATCTGTAAATCAAAAGGAACTTTATAATATCAAGATGAATTGATACCATAAAGTTCCCATTGTATGCAAGAAATCAGTCTTGCGTAGTTTTTGGTAAAACATGAATAGTTTAATACAAATCCATGGTTAAGCTTTGTTAACTATTTCTATGCAACTATAGCAGGTATCTATAAGTATTCTATGGCTATCACAATTTTATAACCCCAAATTGGTCATTAGAGATTTTTTCGTACAAAAAGTTAGATTATAGTAGACTGTGCCATCTCCCATATTGGAGATGATAATTGCAATAAAACAAAAGACGCAAGTAACAAAGCAGGTCGGTAAATCAATAGAAAAGGTTATTTTATTTTCCAAATATTGACTTTAATATCATTTTTCCTATTTTCCTTTCTATTCCAGATTTAGTAGTAGGAATTCCTGTTTGGCGAGCTATTTTTTGGTTTTGCCTGAGTTATACCTAAAGCTCTTATCCAACAAACAAAAGAACTCACTACCTTGCAAGAGAAAGCAGTGAGTTTAACCATTGACTATCGGGAGAGATATGGAATGTGCGGTGGAATTATATTCCTCCAAGCATTTTTTGCAGCAGATTGCCAGATGTTCGTGCTATTTGAAAATCCACCGTTTGGTTTTCTACTGTTTTTATGTCGGCTGACTTGAAACGGCAAAGGGCTTCCTGACGCTCCAATGTGTCACGGATGGCGGAAAGGCTTTGTATTTTTCCCGTAAACGTACCACTGACAGCTTGCAGATTAAGTTCTTGTCCATTTACATTATATGGATGTTTGTTCTCAAACTTAAGCAAGATGGTTATATTTGTGCTGTCCGCCGGTATTACTGTTGTTGCTCTGTGTACGATAGCTGTTCCCGAATACACTTGTTTATAAGGCAGGAAATAGGCTACGGCTAACAGACAAAGCAAGACAGCTCCAATGACGGTAATACCGTATCGGACAAGTGAAGAGGGTATCTGCCCCACGATGCTGCAGACTTTCTCGCTGCGGAGTTCAAAACTCCGTTCCTGTTTATTTTCCTGTTTTTCCATATCAGTTTCCCAATTCTAATTGATTCTTCACTAAGGCAAAGTATTTTCCACGTTTGACTGTCAGTTCTTCGTGTGTACCCACTTCTACAATCTTTCCTTCCTCCAACACAACTATTTGGTCGGCATTACGAACGGTGGAAAGACGGTGTGCCACCACGACAACGGTTTTTCCCTTGTAGAACTCCGAAAGGTTTTCAGTAATGACTCGTTCATTGTTGGCATCGAGGGCATTGGTGGCTTCGTCCAAGAATACGAACATCGGATTCTTATAGACTACTCTCGCAATAAGTATGCGTTGCCGTTGCCCCTGACTGATGCTCTGTCCGTCCTGTCCTATCATCGTATTGTAAGCCAAAGGCAGGGCTTCGATGTAGTTCGCGATATTTGCCACACGGGCAGCATGGCGGATACGTTCGATGTCGGGTTCATCATCCGATATGGCAATATTCCTCGCAATGGTATCGGAGAAGAGATACCCCTCCTGCATTACCGCACCGCATTGGCTTCGCCACCAGCCGAGATTATATTCATTCAGATTGGCACTGCCGACTTGAACGCTTCCTTTCAGAGGTTCATAGAACCCCAACAAGAGTTTAACGAATGTGGTCTTTCCGCTTCCACTCGCCCCCACGATTGCGGTTACTTTGCCGTTAGGTATGAAGAGATTGATGTCTGAGAGAATATCTTTCGGGCTGTAGATGTCGTATTTGAAAGAGAGGTCTTTTATCTTGAGGGAATGTCCCTCAAGTGTTTCATCAATGTAGGCATTCCGTATTCTTTTCGCATTCTCCTCGTTAGTCTCTGTATGAATTTCGTTCATACGGTCAAGGCTAATGCTCACGTCCTGCCAAGAATAGATAAACTGAATGAGCTGTTCCACGGGGCTGTTGAGCTGTCCAATGATGTACTGCACTGCCAGCATCATACCAAGCGTCATATTGCCTTGTATGACAGAAGTTGCAGCAAAAACGGTAATCAATATATTTTTTATCTCGTTGATGGTGATGCTTCCTGCCTGTTGTATTTGCTGAAGATTAAGACTTTGCAGATTGACCTTGAAAAGGTCGGCTTGCACGTCCTCCCATTCCCAACGCTTGCGCTGCTCACATCCCTGCAACTTGATTTCCTGCATACCACCTATGAGTTGGTAGGTAACGTTGCGGTTTCGCCCTGCCTGCTCGAAATATTTGTAGTCCAACAGCCTGCGCTTTTTGAGAAAAAGAATAATCCATCCAGCATAAAGCGATGTCCCCGAGAGGAATACAAGGAAGATGCCAAGATTATAGACTGCAAGGACGACACCGAAGACAAGGAAGGTGAAGAACGAGAATAGCAGGCTCAGACTGCTTGAGGTGAGGAACTGCTCCACACGTCGGTGGTCTTCAATACGTTGCAAGAGGTCGCCCATCAGTTTGGTGTCGAAGAACTTCATCGGTAGTTTCATCAATTTGATGAAGAAATCCGAGATGAGCGAGATATTGATACGTGTGGAGATGTGCAGGAGTATTTTGGAGCGAATAAAGTCGATGGCGGTACGGCTGAAAAGTAGCATCATTTCTGCCAAGAGCACTAACCATACAAAGCCTATATCCTTTCCTCCTATACCTGTATCAACGATGGCTTGAGTGAGGAAGGGGAAAATGAGTTGCAGGAGCGAGCCGAGCAACAGACCGAGAATGAGTTGCGTAAAGAATCTCTTGTACTTTTTGAGATAGTTCCAAAGGAACTTCGCGCGGCTTTGAGTCGGTGCTGTTTCTGTATCGTTTTGAGCATAGAACTGTTCTGTAGGTTCAAGAAGAAGGGCGACACCTTTCTCCTCACCGTTGGTCTTAGTACTTACCCAATGCTCGCAGAACTCCTCTTGGGTATAGGAAACAAGTCCTTTGCCAGGGTCGGCAACATATACGGTATATTTTCCTTTTTTGTGCTTTTTTATTTTATAGACAACAACAAAATGATTCTGATTCCAATGAACAATGCAGGGCAAAGGAACTTCAAATGCAAGTGTATCAAAACTTAATCGACCTCCAACAGTCTTGAAACCGATAGTTTCTGCAGCCTTACTGATACCAAGCAAAGAAACTCCCTCTCGATTTAATGAACAAACTGTTCTAATTGAATCAATATTAAAATCGCGACCATAATGCTTAATTATCATTGCTAAGCAAGAAGGTCCACAATCTTTTGCGTCACGTTGTCTAACTAAGGTGTACATTTATTATATATAAAACTAAACTAAAAATACTATACTAAAGTAAATATTAAATTTGCAAAAATATTATCACTGCAAATTCAATCGTTTCTGATTGCTTTCATTGGTATTCAATCTTCTAAATGTATCCTTAAATCCATTGAATGTATATTTAATGGTCAGTAAAAGAAAGCGACTATCGAAATCAGGAGTTGTTTGTACTTTGATATTATCTATGAATACATTTGTTTTTGATATAGATTTGTGTAATAAATCGTTACCTCTCAAGATAATTTGTAAACGATTATCTTTGAAGAAATTTTGCCGTATCCAAAAAGATAAACCATACTTAGGTGATTCCAATACTCCCAAGAAACCATTTTTTGAAGAGTAAGACAAATCTATAGACGCTATCATTTGCTTAGTAATGTCAAATTGATTGACCAAGGTAAATGCAATATTTGGATTTCTATGTGCATAAGTATCTAAGAATTTGATTTTTGTTGGAATATAACGAAATGAAGCATTATAAGCAAATCTATATATACCGAATTTATCTGAATAACTTGCATTAAACAACCATGTATTGTAATCTACATTGACGGGAGAATTCAATAGAGCTCCATTTAATTCAGAATTTTCGGTGAACTTCCACAAAACAGCATTAGCGTCATGTATGTATCTTCCCTGTAAGACAAATTTATTCTTCCATACCATAGATAAGGAATAAATGTATCTATCATTAGATTTAAGAGATGAATTACCTTTTTCATATAAATAAGGATTTATATAATGCAAAAGAGGGGATATATCCCTAAACATTGGTCGTGAATTCTGAGTAATAATACTTCCAATGAATAGCAAATCGGGATTTATCTGCCATTGGGCTGTTATACGAGGAAAGAGTTTAAAGTATGTATCAGTAATACTATTTGTTTTATTTTGCTCATATTCAGAATGAAAAATGCTTCCTCTAACCCCTGCGGTGATAAAGAGTTTATTCCATTTTTGATTTATAGTTGCAAATAAACTGAGTTCATCATCTTGAAGATTACTCGTTATATTATAGAATGGAGTCGTAGTATTCTCAAAAATGTAATTTGAATAGCCTTTGTTCAGAATAGAATTTCCTTGAAAGCCCACATTTAGAGAGAAACCCTTTTTCGAGTTGTAGTCGTACTCTATCTTTGTATTAAATGCGTTATAGTCATTTTTACCATTTATCCGAGAACGGTTTTTACTGTTTGATACTAAATCTATCTCTGATTTTGCTTTAGCGTAGAAATAACCGCCAGAAACAGATAGTTGTTGCTTATCTGTCATTGTATAATTTACCAACAAATCGGCATTGGCAGAAATATTACGACTTCTTTCATCTTGATGGGTGTTGGAATATAGTGTATTCAGACCATATTCATGGTTATACTCATCTCCTTGGGTATTCGCTTTCTTATTGGAGATATTTATATCACCCTGAAATGTTATATTAAATTTTTGATTGGGTCTGTAACTGAAACTTTCGACAATATGGTGAGCAGGCTTGGAAAGAATTTCATTATTGTAAGAGATGGAAGACCGTTCCGTTTTCCCTTTAGGGCTTAATACATCGTATTGATTGGTACCTGTGTTATCTTCATTGAGGTATGAAAAATTATAAGACAATAAATTATCCCATTTCTTTTTTGATAAAGAAATTCTCAATACATCCTCTTCTGTGTACCGCCGTCCGAACAAAGAATTATGTTCCACCTGAGCAGAAAAGTAATCTGTTAATTGTTGGTTTGTTGTAATAGAAATAATACAACCATATTGGGCCGAATATTTAGCTGGTGGATAGTAATTAACATTTACCGTTTTTATTTGTTCAGGACGGAGCGTACCGATTCTATCGTATGATTTTTGTTCTACTCCATTCAATATATACAAAGGTGTGCCTCCTGATATAGGTACAACTCTTCCACCGGTCGCCAACATTCCTGGAAGAAAAGCAAGAACATCTGCAACTTCGGGTAATTTTTTTAACTCTGATTTTGAGACGTCTATTTCAAATGTTCCTTCTGAAACTTTATAGACTGCTCTTTTTTCTTTAACTATAACCTCTTGCAACGTGTTGGAATTCGGTTCTAACTGGATAACAGTTGGAAGAGGAATAGAGACTCGTGCTTGTTTATACCCCATAAATCTGACAGCAATAAATTTACCATCAGTTCCTTCTTTGCTTATATTGAACACCCCTTTTGAATCAGTTGTTGTACTTTTTAAAATTTCTCCTTCTTCTGTAATTAATAGTACGGTGGCATAGGGTAAAGGTTCTTGTACCTCATCAACTACGGTAGCTGATAACATCAATGTATCTTGAGGTATTATTGCTGCTTGAGATTGAAAACAGAAAACAGAAATTAAAATTAAAATTAAAACACGAAACATTACACAAGAAATTATAGATATAACCTGTTGGCTGAATTAATTTAGTGCATACTTAATTCTGCCAAGGGGCTTATGTTAATGAAGTTTACGTATTGCAGAATGGTAAGTGCACTAATTTTGCCAATGATT
>OGYK01002411.1_pt1 | contig 12223 bp, 9 predicted proteins | sample 1576501 | NCBI WGS metagenome assembly OGYK01 (sample SAMEA3541530, study PRJEB24748) | human gut metagenome | biome: human gut; feature: human-associated habitat; material: faeces | place: China | collected 2012
GCAAGCAGCTTTCCGAAACAAAACAGGCCGCCAGCCCGAAAAAGGCAGCGGCCCGTGCTTCTCCTTGACGAGCCGACGAACCATCTCGACATCGACTCGCTCATCTGGCTCGAGAACTGGCTGCGCCGCGTCGAGGCGACCGTCGTCATCATCTCGCATGACCGCGAGTTTCTGGACCGCGCCGTCACGACGATCTGGTCCGTCGAGGACGACACCGTCTGCCGCTACGCAGGCAACTACTCCGCCTTCGAGTCCCAGCGCATCGAAAAGCTCAGGCTGCAGGATGCGGCCGCCAAGGCCTACGAGCGCGAGGCGTCCCATCTCTCGAGCTTCATCGAGCGCTTCCGCGCCAAGGCGACGAAGGCCCGTCAGGCCCAGTCCCGCATCAAGATGCTCGAAAAGCTCAAAGCCGTCGAGCCTGTGCGCGCCAAGCGCGAGTGGCGCTTCGAATTTCCGAAGCCCGTGCGCCTGCCCGAGCATCTCGTCGACACGGAGAACCTGCGCCTCGGCTATGACGAGCGCGTCGTGATCGACCGCGTCACGCTCTCGATTCGCTCGGGCGAGCGCATCGGCATCCTCGGTGTCAACGGCGCAGGCAAGTCCACGCTCGTCAAGGGCATCGTCGGAGACCTTGCTCCGATAGCGGGCGAACTTCGTCGCGGCCAGGGTCTCGAGATCGGCTATTTCGCTCAGCATCAGCTCGATCAGTTGCGTCCCGACGAAAGTCCGCTCGAGCACACAAATGGTTCCATCTCAGATTCTTCAAGCACCTCTGCCCCCATCGCCGGGCATCCAAGCGCAAATGCAGCTTCTTCTGCCACTGTTTTTGCATCTGCATTTCCTACTTCCAGAAGTTCTGCTTCCTGACCTGCCGCTTTGATTCCTTCGGCAACCGCCTCTGCCATTGCCTGTGTATTACCGGTTCCACTCCAATATACAACTGATATACTCATTTTATAAATTCCTCCACTTTCTTTGATTCAATGCGATTTCACGGATGTTTTTCCCATCCAGATACTCATTTACCGCGCAATCTTTTGCTCGGTCATATTCATGAAAAATCATTCTCGCTTTTTCAGGATTACTATATACTTTCCAGTATCCTGTCATAATAAAATCTCTGCCTTCTTTTTCAATAAAGCTCTGCACATCTGCCGTCGGATATCCGAGAAAAGCTCCAATCTCATGTGGGAATCCAATTCCTTGTGCAGTACACTCGCAGATACGTTCTGACAGATGTGCCAGCATTTCCTCGATATTGCTTTCCTTATATCCGTATTGTCCGATCAGTTCGCGGAGTTTTGGCTGGTTCATATATTCTTCCAGCTCTTTGGGGCGATAGAAAAGGACAAGGCATTTCCCCTCTGAGCAGGATAATTTATAAAAATTGATCTCCATCCCGGAAAACATTTCTTCCAATTCAGAATATGATTCATTTTCCATTGAAATCAGGCCAGATACTTTAAGCCCTTTTAGAAAAGGCGCACACTGTAATATAACCTGAAACCCAAGCCTCACCTTCCGGTCTTTATTTTTTAGATAGTAGGATAATACTTCCGTCGGCATATCGTTCTCCTTAGCTTTATTTTGAGAATAGTTTTCATTCAAGTATTATGTTAACATAAATGAAAATGATTTTCAATACAGTCTTTGAGAACTTTTCTCATTACCGTGGTGGCATCTTACTGCTCATTTCTTATGGTAATTCCGCATAAAACTTTTTCAAATTTTAACACTTTTTTAGTTGTTACTCACATATCTTTAGTGTATAATGAATTTATAAATATTTGAGAGGTGAGAAAATCTCAAACATTATACACACTTACATAAAGGAGAGATTCGCCATGGTAAATTTAATCACAGGCCCAAGAGGCAGCGGAAAAACACAGCAGATGATCGATCTTGCAAACGAGAAGGTTAAGACTTCTTCCGGTAATGTCGTATTTATTAAAAGGAGCAGCAAAGACACTTATTCTGTAGATTTCAATATCCGTGTCATCAAGATGGCTGATTATCCTGACATCCTTACCTTAGAAGAATTCGTAGGTTTCCTCTATGGTATGGCTGCTGGCAATCACGATATCGAGGCTGTTTTCATTGACAGTATCTTAAAGCAGGCTAATATCACATTAGAAAGTCTTCCGACATTCATCGAGAAATTAAATAAGATTTCCGAAGATGCCAAGATTGACTTCTACCTCAGCGTCAGCGCAGATAAAGCTGAGATTGCAGATGTTGACACACTTGGATGCACAGTTCTGTAAGTATTTACAACGTAGTGTAACACAGGATTCGCCCTTTTGGGTCTGAATTAAATGTTTTCAGGAATCAAAAAAGAAGTACTTCCGTTTTCCGGTTGTACTTCTTTTTTTCGCTTCTTTCTCTTATTCTGTCTGTGCAGAATCCCCTGCCGTATCTTCTGCCTGCTCTTCTTTCGCAGCTTTTGTGCTGATCTGTTCACTCGCTTTTCCATTCAGGGAAAGAACTGTATCCACCTGCTCCCCCTTCTTATACTCAACTGTGACTTCATCTCCGACATTAAACCGGATAATATCAATAAAATCTACAACAGATACATCAAAGATCTCATCCGAACCTTCAAGCATGATATAATAATGAGAATCACCGTCTATAACGCCCTGGGCGATCTTTGTGATCTTAGCTGTCAGTGTCTCTACGGATCTTGTATCCTCAGCTTCTGTCTTGATCCCGTTCTTATACATCAGATTAGTGTAAGACTCCTCGCATTCACTGACCGTATCTCCAATTGCAACAATCTGATATTTCTGCACATTTACCATCGCATACTTCTTCACCAGACCGGCATCATCCTTCAGTGCAATGAAATAGGTCGGTTCACCGGAAATATTTAAAAGCAGTGGGAATGTTGCCGTATAGTGCAGATTCTGTACCTGCCCTTCTGCGGAAGACATCGCTGAACTCTCTGTTGCTCCTTCAATCTCATAGAACTTTGTCTCCATTGTTCTCTGATTCATCAGAACAAACCCTACATTCGACTGGTCTCCGGTAATCGAGGTAACACCTGTGTATACCCATACATCGTCATCGATTGCAAGATAATTGTATCCGTCAGTTGTATTCAGACAATCTTTCTGTCCCAATACACTATTAAAAAAACCATGTTTCAATGTTCCGTGATAATTATAAAGCTCAACTAACAAATCTGCGGAATATACTCTGTCAACCCACTGTGGGACATCCTCAACTGCATAATCCTTCGTTTCTCCTGTGATCGCATTGCAAAGTACAACTCTTCCGATTGTTGTTCCACCGAATAATCCGATATTGTACTTCTTCACCGGGCAAATCCAGTACGGAACCCCGTCTTCATCAATTTCAAAACTCAGATCACTAAAAATATAGGTCGGATAGTTAAATCTCAGATGACGGTAAATATTTCTGTTAAAATGATCACTTGTCGTGTACTTCATCCCTTCACTCAGTTTTACGAGTTCCGTGTTCTGTGTTGCCATATCAATCTTGATATAGGCCGGGATTCCTTCTCTCATGTTCGTAAACCATTTGATCACGCTGGCATATTTCAAAGGAGAAACTCTCACCGGCTGATCCTGATAGTTGATCTGGGAATACAGTTCATCTACCTCGAACTGGGATACCATATCTACCATACTTCCCATCTTCCTGTCACCAAGAAGCTCTGCTGAATCCTTATCAAGCAATGGAATCTGATCAAAAGATAATTCTTCGATATCTTTCGTAAATTCTCCATTCTTCACCGTCAAAAGTTCCTGATACTTCTTCGCATTCACAATCGGAGAAGACAAAACTGTTCCTGCCACATATGCGATCACAAGTACCGCAAGGATTCCAAGAATCACCTTTAATCCCTTTGACTCTTTCCAGTCGTAACGGTTTAAATTTTTCTTTCTGATAAATACCACAGCTGCCAGAATGACCAACACCACAAGATACATCCAGAATTCCGATGCATGAATATTGATTGCCGGGAGTGTCACATAGTAATAGATTCCAATCAACAGAATCACTCCTATGACAGCTGTCACTTTCATTTTAAATTTGTTCATCTCACCTCTTCCTTTCTTTCATTTTACGTAACTCTGAACAGTTACCATTTTATCATATAAAAATAAAATGTGCGAAAAAAATCTGTTTCATTCAAATTTTTCCGCACATAATTAACAAAAAATCGGCTAGAATCTTCTTCTCCAAAGTTCCGGAGAAAGAAGAAGCAGGTATGGGAAGATCTCTAATCTTCCAATCAGCATATCAAAGCAGAATACCAGCTTGGATACTGCTGAAAATGGGTGGAAATTCATCACAGGTCCTACCTTTGAAATTCCAGGTCCTACATTGCTCATCGTAGTAAGTACTCCACTAAATGTTGTCGCAAAATCAAAATTATCAATAGAGACAAGTAAAATTGATACAATCATAATTATAATGTAACACGTCAGATAGAGATTTACATTCTTCATTGTATCCTGTCCGATTTTTTTGCCATTGACTTTAATGATCGTAACTGCATTTGGATGTAACATCTTACGCACTTCTCTGCGGATTGATTTCACGATGATCAATAAACGGCTTACTTTAATACCTCCTCCGGTGGATCCTGCACAGGCTCCCACAAACATAAGTGCCAATAATATTGATTTCGAGAGTTCCGGCCACTGGTCATAATCTGCGGTTGCAAATCCGGTTGTCGTAATGATCGAACCGACCTGGAAAGATGCATAACGGAATGCATGTGCAACCGTTCCATAAATCTTGAGGATATTTCCTGTGATTATAGCGATTGACACACCTACTATTCCAAGATATGCCCACAGCTCTTCATTTTTCAGAATGGATTTCCAGTCTTTGAGCAATATGAAAAAGTACAAGTTAAAGTTAATTCCAAACAAAATCATAAATACTGTGATCACACCATCAATATATGCACTGTCGTAGAAGCTGACGCTTGCAGCTCTATTAGAAAATCCTCCCGTTCCGGCAGTACTGAATGCATGTAAAAGTGCATCATACAGGTTCATTCCGCCAAAAAGCAGAAAAACCACTTCTGCTGCTGTCAGAACAAAATACATTCCATATAAAAGTCTTGCGGTATGTCTTGCCTTTGGTACAAGCTTATCTGCCTCCGGTCCCGGTACTTCCGCACGCATGAGCGGCATTGCATTCTCATCATCCAAAGATGTGATCATCATAACAAATACAAGTACTCCCATACCACCGATCCAGTGTGTAAAGCTTCGCCAGAAGGAAATTCCCATTGGCAGAGCCTCGATATCTACCAGGATTGTAGATCCGGTTGTAGTAAAACCGGAAATCGTCTCAAAAAGCGCATCAATATAATGTGGAATACTTCCCGAAATTACAAACGGAAGTGCTCCGAATGCGGACCATAAAATCCATGCAAGCCCAACAATAACAAAACCTTCTTTTCCGTAAATCTGCTTTGAAGCCGGAAGTTTCCTTCCGAACACCATATAAATTACGAGCAGGATTGCTGCTACAATCAGAAAAGAAATAACGCTTTTTTCATGATATATCAGGGAAACCAACGCTGGGATCAGAAGAAGTAATCCTTCGACTCCCATCATTTTTCCCAAAATATATACTATCATCTTCTTATTCATCGCGCTGCACCTACATTAAAATAGCTTTAATATCTTCAATCTGTTTTTCCATCGTGATAATGATCACATTATCTCCTACCTGAATACAATCATCTCCGCTCGGAAGAATGATCTGACGTTTTCTTGCAATACATGCAATCAGATTATTCGGTTTCAACGAGAGATTCTTCAATGGAATTCCTGTATAATTTGTCTCAGCCTTGACAATAAATTCCAGTGCTTCAACTTTGTCATCAACCAATTGATACATTGTCTCAACATTCGCACTTCCCTGAGAGTTTTTACGCGCTCTGACATAACTCATGATTGCGTCTGCTGTAGCTGTTTTAACAGAAACAATACTATCAATTCCAAAGTCTTCTACCATACGTGCGCGTCTGTCTTCATTGACTTTCGTAACAATTTTGTCCACATTCTGACTCTTTGCAAAAAGAGAAAGTATAATGTTCTCTTCATCCATCCCTGTCAGGGCAACAAATGCATCCGCTTCATCAATCCCTTCTTCTACAAGAAGGTCGTGATCTGTTGCATCTCCATTAATAATGGTTGCTTTTGGAAGTAATTCGCAAAGTTCTTCACATCTTTGGCGATTCTGTTCTATGATCTTTATCTGCATACCAAGTGTACTAAGCTGAAGTGCAAGATAGTAACCAACTCTTCCGGCTCCACAAATAATGACTTTTTTGATTTTGTCCTTACGCTTTCCATTTGCTTTAAAAAATGCCTCTAAATCTTTATGAGATGCCGCAATATGCAGACGGTCTCCTGCACGCATCCTGTATTCTCCATCCGGAATCCGAACTTCATCTCCGTGTTCCACTGCACAGACAAGCAGACGGATCTGGAACCGGTTATACATTTCCGCAAGGCTTAACCCTGCCAGGCTACTTCCCTCCGCAACCGGTAATTCAATCAATTCTACACGTCCCTTCACAAAAGTCTCCACCTGACTCGCATCCGGGAAGAGCAGAAGTCTGCTAATCTCATCTGCCACGATAAGTTCCGGGTTTACAGCCATGCTAAGATGCAGATCTTCTTTCAGAAGTCCGATCTGACGATAATAAATCGGATTACGCACACGGGCAATCGTATGTCTTGCACCTAATTTTCTGGCGATCAGACAGCTTAACATATTGCATTCATCTGCTGATGTACAAGCAATCACCAGGTCGGCATGCGCTACATCTGCCTGTTTAAGTACTTCTGCGTCTGCGCCATCTCCCGTCACGCAGGCAATATCCAGACGATCCATAGCAAATCTCAACTTATTTTCATTACTGTCAATCATTATAATGTCATATTTTTCGGCGGAAAGTTGCTTGGCAAGCTTGTAACCAACCTTTCCGTCACCGATAATAATAATCCTCATTTTCTTATCCCTCATATTATTATAATAATCTTATAACTGCTCTACACAGTCACTTTATGTCACTGTTCACAGGATTTCATAAACAACAACATACCTGTCTAATGCAGACAGGTAGATGAATTATAGCACCTTTGTTTTGAAAGTACAACCATATTCGCAAACTTGTGATTTTTTTGTGAAATACAATGTTACCGTTTTTTCTAAAACAAGCAATAAGAGCGTGCTATCCACTCCTTTTTATCAGCCGGATAACACACTCTTTGTATTGCCTGAATCTTTAATTATGCTTCTTCTGCTCTTGCAGCAATTTCTTTCTCCTGTACATCAGATGGAGCCTGCTCATATCTTGCAAATGTATATTCGTAAGATCCTCTTCCACCTGTCATGGAGCGAAGTGTTGTGCAATAGCCAAACAGTCCTGTCATTGGAATATCTGCTTCAATAACCTGCTTTCCTCCGGCTGCCGGTGTCATGCCAAGCACACGTCCTCTGCGTTTGTTCAGGTCTCCCATGATATCTCCTGTGTAATCATCCGGAACTGTAACTTTCAGGGATGCGATTGGTTCAAGAAGTACCGGAGATGCCTCCAGGAATCCTTTCTTGAATGCCTGGATCGTAGCTGTCTTAAATGCCATCTCTGAAGAGTCTACCGGATGATAGGATCCGTCGTATAAAGTAGCTTTCACACCAACTACCGGATATCCGGCAAGAGGTCCTTTCACTACAGATTCCTGCAGACCTTTCTCTACTGCCGGGAAATAGTTCTTCGGAACTGCTCCTCCAACAACACATTCTTCGAATACAAATGGAGTTTCGAGATCTCCTGATGGTTCGAATTTCATCTTAACATGTCCGTACTGTCCATGTCCGCCGCTCTGTTTCTTATACTTGGAATCAACGTCAGAATTCTTACGGATTGTCTCACGGAATGCAACTTTTGGTGTCTCCAGTGTGATCTCTACTTTATATCTTGCCGCCAGTTTACTTGCTACGATCTCAAGGTGCTGCTCACCCATTCCATAAAGAAGAGACTGTCTGTTCTCACTGTCATTCACAGCTTTCAATGTAACATCTTCTGCTGTCATTCTTGCAAGAGCCTGTGATACCTTATCTTCATCGCCTTTATTCTTTACGCGATACTTCATATATGTATATGGTACAGAATAATCTGTCTTTGCGTAAGATACCGGTGTTCCCTTTACAGAAAGAGTATCTCCTGTTCTTGTATTTGTCAGTTTACCGATTGCTCCGATATCGCCTGCAAAAAGCTCTGTCACTTCGCTCGGCTTGCTTCCACACATGGTATAAAGTTTACCTGGTTTCTCTTCTGCGTCTGTGTCTGCATTATAAAGTACATCATCTCCTTTAAGTACTCCGGAGCATACCTTTACAAAAGAGTATTTTCCAATAAATGGATCCACCATTGTCTTAAATACATACGCTGATTTTGCTTTTGCGAAATCATAATTCGCTTCAAAGATCTCGTTTGTTCTGCGGTTGATTCCTGCACAGGTTCTCTTATCCGGACTCGGGAAGAAACGAACAATATCTGAAAGCAGGTTGGCTACTCCCTGTGCCTGGACATTGGATCCCATCGCAACCGGTACGATATCTCCATCCATTACTTCTGTTCTCATGGCTGCACGGATCTCTTCTACAGAGAATTCCTCACCATTAAAATAGCGCTCCATAAACTCTTCACTTGTCTCTGCTACAGCTTCCATAAGAGAATCTCTCAAAATCTCAAGGTTCGGCATACAGTAATCCGGAATCTCGCACTCTTCTCTCTGTCCAATGCCTGTATATCTTCTTCCGGCATTCTTAATAATATTAATGTATCCTACAAGTTTCTCGTTCTCACGGATCGGCTGGAAATGTGGTGCGATTTTCTTTCCATATCTCTCTGTCAGATCTGCTACTACCTGACGGAAACTTGCATCATCCACATCCATCTCTGTCACATAGATCATTCTCGGCAGATTATATTTGTCACAAAGCTCCCATGCTTTTTCCGTTCCAACCTGTACTCCTGCCTTACCAGATACTACGATAACCGCTGCATCTGCTGCACTGACTGCCTCTTCTACTTCTCCGACAAAATCAAAATATCCCGGTGTGTCAAGAATATTGATCTTCGCTTTCTCCCACTCGATCGGTACCAGACTTGTGCTGATTGAAAATCCACGTTTCTGCTCCTCTTTATCAAAATCGCTCACCGTATTGGATTCGGAAATCTTTCCCATACGATTCGTTGCACCTGATACGTAGAGCATCGCCTCTGCAAGACTTGTCTTTCCGCTTCCACCATGACCAAGTAATACCACATTTCTGATTTCGTCTGTTCTGTAAACCTTCATACTGCTGCCTCCTTGTTATGTAGCTATTATGCACATCGTTTTTTTGTCGTCGATATACATACCATGGGTATATTGTACTAAATATTCTGATTAATTACAACTATTTTTTACATTTTATACAATTTTAACTTTTATCCACAAAATTATCTGGTCAAAGATTAGAACCAGAGGCATTTGTGAATAATAATTTACTTTTACAGAGCAAAGTGTTAAAATACGAATATATGTTTCTTACTGATTTAAGATTTCTGAACAGTAAGATATGTTTTGCACAACAACAGAAAGGATTTTACAACTATGAATGCTAAAAAAATTGGATTTATCGGACTTGGACTTATCGGCGGCTCTATTGCGAAGGCAATCCGCCAGTATTATCCGGATTACGACATCATCGCATTCGATAAAAATAAAGAATCCCTTGCACTGGCAATTCAGGAAGGCACGATTCATACTTCCTGTTCATCCATTGATGACAATTTCAGGGGATGTAACTACATTTTCCTCTGTGCACCGGTCACTTACAATGCAGCCTATCTTTCCCAGCTGAAAGATCTCCTGGATGAAAACTGTATTCTCACAGATGTCGGAAGCGTGAAGACTTCCATCCACGAAGAGGTGATTCGTCTGGGAATGGAAGCGAATTTCATTGGCGGACATCCGATGGCTGGTTCTGAGAAGAGCGGATTTATGAATTCCAAAGCTCATTTGATTGAAAATGCATACTATATCCTGACTCCTTCTGCTAAAGTAGCGGAAGAAAAAGTGGATGCTTACAAAGACTTTGTTTCATCTTTAAAAGCTCTTCCTGTTATCCTGGATTACCACGAGCACGATCATATTACCGGAACGATCAGCCACCTGCCGCATATTATTGCATCCACACTTGTGAATTTTGTACATGATACGGATTCGAAGGAAGGGATGATGAAATCGTTGGCCGCAGGGGGATTTAAAGATATTACGAGAATTGCTTCTTCCTCCCCGGTCATGTGGCAGCAGATCTGTCTGAAAAACAGTGAGAACATCTCCCAGATCTTAGGTGAATATATTGAAGCTCTTTCACATGCAAAGGATCTTGTGGATGAAGGAAATGAACCTGCCCTGTACGCTCTGTTTGAGAATTCCAAAGATTACAGGAACTCCATGCCGAACGGATCTGCAGGACCGATCAAAAAGCAGTTTGCACTTTATTGTGATATCATCGATGAAACAGGTGGAATTGCTACGATTGCCACAATTCTTGCAAGTAATAATATCAGTATCAAAAACATCGGAATCATCCACAACCGTGAATTTGAGGAAGGAGTTCTTCGTATTGAATTTTATGATGAAGATTCTGCAAACAGAGCTTCTGTACTTTTGCAGAAATACCGCTATGTCATCTATGAAGTCTGATAGCAGAAATGAGGAATAAGATTATGGAATTATGTAATATTACAGGATTAAAAGGAAAAGTTACAATACCGGGAGACAAATCCATCTCCCACCGCTGCATTATGTTCGGCTCGATTGCAAACGGAACGACGCAGATCCACAACTTTCTCTCTGGTGCCGACTGTCTCGCGACTATCCGTTGTTTCAGAGAGCTTGGTATTGAGATTGAAGTTGAGAGCGATTATTCTTCCGTTATCGTACACGGAAAGGGATTGCATGGACTGAGTGCTCCGGAGAAGATCCTTGATGTGGAAAACAGCGGAACAACAACGAGACTGATTTCCGGTATTCTCGCCGGACAGCCGTTTGACTCTAAATTGTCCGGAGATGAATCACTGAACTCCCGCCCAATGAAAAGAATCATTGAACCATTGACACAGATGGGCGCACATATTTCCAGTATTCTCCGCAATGGATGTGCCCCGCTTTATATTACCCCGGCGCAGCTTCATGGAATCCATTATGATTCACCGGTTGCCAGTGCGCAGGTGAAATCCTGCCTGCTGCTCGCCGGTCTTTACGCAGATGGTGAGACCTCTGTCACAGAACCGAGTCTTTCCAGAAACCATACAGAATTAATGCTGAAAGAATTCGGTGCAGATATCCGCTCTACTTTTGAGATTGGTTCTTCCAAAGCAACCGCTATCATCCGTCCTTGTGAAGAACTTTACGGACAGAAAATCACAGTTCCGGGAGACATCTCTTCCGCTGCTTATTTCATTGCTGCCGGACTGATCGTCCCTGATTCTGAAATTCTTGTAGAAAATGTAGGAATCAACCCGACACGTGCAGGAATCTTGAGAGTATGTGAAGATATGGGTGGTGATATCACCCTCCTTAACGAACGTACAGAAGGTGGGGAAAGAATTGCAGATGTTCTTGTCCGCACAAGTAGACTGCATGGAACTACAATCGAAGGGGACATCATCCCAACTTTGATCGATGAGATTCCGGTTATTGCGGTCATGGCAGCTGTAGCAGAAGGAACAACCGTAATCAAAGATGCTGCTGAACTGAAAGTCAAGGAAACAGATCGTATTGAGACTGTAACAGATAATCTGAAAGCAATGGGCTGTGATGTAACACCTACTGAAGACGGAATGATCATCAATGGCGGAAGACCTCTTCATGGTGCTTCTATTCATACTTTGTTAGACCACAGAATTGCAATGGCATTCAGTATTGCTGCACTTGTTGCAGAAGGTACTACAAAGATTCTTGACAGTAAATGCGTAGATGTGTCTTACCCAACATTTTATGACACCTTTGAGCAGCTGCTCTAAAAGAGTTGTTCAGACATTTTTCAACCACAAAGAGCTGAACAGAAGTTTTCAATATACTTCTGTCCAGCTCTTGATTTTTTCTATTTTTATTTTGATATCTTTCTGACGTCATTCAATCCCATTTACAGGAATGCATATTTC
>OGYK01002419.1_pt1 | contig 12180 bp, 11 predicted proteins | sample 1576501 | NCBI WGS metagenome assembly OGYK01 (sample SAMEA3541530, study PRJEB24748) | human gut metagenome | biome: human gut; feature: human-associated habitat; material: faeces | place: China | collected 2012
GCATCGCCCCGCCCGCGATCGCATCGCGCGCCTCGACGATTGAGCTTTCAATGGCGTGGTCAAACTCACCGCCGTATTTGGCGAGCGCCATGAGCGTCTCAAAATTACCGTGACGGGCGTAGTCCTCGATGTAGTTGCCGCGGCGCGCCTCCATGCGCACAAAGCCCATGCGCTCGAGATCCTCGAGCCCGGTGTGCACCATGGAGCGGCTGATGTGCATCTGCTCGGACAGCTCACGCTCCGACGGCAGGCGGTCGCCCACCTTCAGCTCGCCGGAAAAGATCATGCCGATGACCTGGTCGACGAACAGCTCCCGGAGCGTCGGCGCCTGGATCTGCCGAAATCCCATCAGACCTTCCCGTCAACCTTTCTGCGGTCGTAGAGCCGATCGAGCAGCGGCCGCACGAGAAAATAGATCGCCTTGTTATCGAGATTGAACCAGTAGATGAGCATGCTCCCCACCCAGACGCCGGTCGCGCCGAGGAGCAGCTTTGGCAGCAGTTTTTTCATCATCATTTCCTCCTGTTTACCAGCCCTCGTAATCGTCATACTGCAGCAGGGACGCATCAAGCGGCTCTGCCTGCATGACCGAGAACATGAAATCGTTGACCTGCTGGCGGATGTCGGCGCGGGAGATGGTGCGGTGGTCGAACATATCGTTCGAGACCACCATGAGCTTCGTCGTCTTCTCCTTCGCCTGATCGAGGATGACACCCGTGAGGCCGAGCGCGCCCTTGCAGGTGATGTCATCGTGCAGGATGACCATGTCACAGTGGAACTTCTCTGCCTCGTCCCAGAACTCCACGAGGTGCCGCCAGCCGCCGGTCAGGTGGCGACGCATGACGCCGGTCTCGTAGTTGCGGGCGATGCCGTCGAGGATGGTTTCCTCGTCGGTCGTATCGATGATGACGTTGCCGGAAAACAGGTCCATGCCCGCGATCATCAGAATGCCCCAGCAGTTATACAGCCAGTTCGGGAACTGCAGCCAGTAGCACGGCGGGCCGCCCCATGTGAGGGCACGGTAGCGCGTCTTGGGGAAGCAATTGGTCTTGTCTGCATACGCCTGCTCAAGGATGCGCATGACCTTGTGCTCGGTCTTCATGACCTCGGGATTCCGGCCGCCGGAGAAGGCATAGTAAAAGGTGTGGAACAGCGCCGGAACTGCGAGCGCGGCGGCGGTGTAGGGCGTGGCCATGAAGCCCCACTTCTCCTGCTCGTTGCGCACCTCGTCGTTGTGCTTTTCCATGACGGCGCGGCAGGCGTCCCAGTCATAGGTCTCGCCCGTGTGCCGCTCGACAAAGTCGATGATGCGCCGCAGGGATTCGCGGGCGTACTTGCGCGTGTGCGGGTCCTCCCAGCGCATGGGGATGGCAGCCGGCAGCGTGTCCACGTCGAGGTGGCGCTCAATGAGCTGGCTGTTCATGGTCGACGAGTCGCACGGGGCGTTATTGGAGATGCAGCAGGCGCCGATCTTCGGGAACTCATCGAGCAGTGCAACGCCGGCGGCATTGTTCGACAAGCGGCAGGAATCCGCCGGCAGGCCGACACTCTCCATGGCGTCGATATAATACGGATTTGCGCCCTGATCCATGTAGCACAGCAGCAGCCCCTGGAACGGCTCAAGCTGCGCGGGGCGCAGGTTTTGGAAACCGGCGAGGATCTCCGGGCACATGGTCTGCTCGAGCACGACCTGCGTGCGGCCGAAGGCGTTGTCGCCGAAGCGGCGGTCGCCCATCATCATCTCGGCGATGGAGGTCGTCGAGCCCTTCATGATCGTGTTGAGGTACAGGCGCGCCACGCGCAGCGCCGGGCCGCGCAGGCCCTCGACGCAGCGGTCGATCATGTTCAGCGCGCCGAGGTATGAGCCCATCCAGCGGTAGGTCAGCATACCGCGCGCGATGCGCACCGGGCTCTTGGCCACAAAGCCGCCCATAATGCCGAGCACCTTGACCCACTCAACATAGTCGTACCAGGTATCCTTCAGACCGCGCCACTCGCGGTGCTTTGCAATGTTGCTGCCGGGCAGAAAACGATCCCCGGCGCCTTTGACCTTCTTGTCCGCCATCACAGTTTCCCTCCCTGAATGTGCTTGATCTCGAGACTCTCCACGAACGCCTGAATGCGCGTGCGCAGCTGGCCGGCGCCGGCGAGGGTGTACTCCTTCTCGATGCCGACGGTCGGGATGCCCAGCTCCTCCTGCAGGATGTGCACGCCGAGCACACGCTCATAGCTCCAGAACTCGCAGAACTTCATCTGCTCATAGAGCACGCCGTCGGCGCTGTATTCGCGGCACAGGTCGCGGATATAGGTGCGGCGGCCGTCGGAGCGCGCACGCTCCATAAAGCGCGGGCACTGGCTCGTGCGCAAATAGTGGCGGGCGACGGCGCGCAGCGGCGTCTCCCCGTCGGGAATTTCGATCTGCTCGCGGCCGGGCAGGCTGCCGTAGCAGTAGCGGTCAGCCACGACCATCGCGCCGCAGTCCTCGATGAGCTTCGTAAACGCGGGGTCGTCGATCTCGCTGCCGGTCACGACCAGACGCACGCGGAACCACGGCTTCGCGTCCGGCTTGCGGCGCTTGAGCTCGGTGAGCGTCTGCTTGAGGTACGGCAAGATGCGCTTGTGCGGGCACACCTGACTCACGAGCTGCAGCACGTGAAATTCATAGCCCGTGATGACGGGGTTGGCCGCCTTGCGCAGGTCGCCGATCTCGGTCATGACGCGGGAAATTTCGTTGTGATCGCGAATCGCCGCGCGGATCGCCTTATCGGAGATGTCGATGCCGTAGGTCTCGTGCAGCGGCTCGAGCACGTGCACGCGCAGCTGCTCCTCATAGTGATCGACGGCGAAGTCCTCGTCCGAGAACGGCACGTCCATCATGCTCATGAAAAACTGCGGATTTTTCTCCTTCACAAGGCCGAGGATCTCAAAATGCTCATGCCCGCGGTGCATCATCTGGCACGTCTCGGACGAGAGCAGCGCGTCGAGATAGTCATAGCCGCCCTCGATGCCGCGCTCGAGAATGCTGCGGGTATACGAGCAGATCTTGCTCGACATGTAGTACGTGCCCACATCGATGCTGCCGGTATGCGGCGCACGCAGGCGGCTCGAGAAGCAGCCGGGCAGGTTCAGCAGCGTCTCCGGCACAAAGTAACAGGTGTAGCCCAGGGCGTGTTCCCCTTCCGCCTTGGCCTGCTGTACCAGCTCGTTGTTGGCCTCCTGCAGCAGATTCTCAAAATAGATCAGATGCTTCAGGTCTTTCATGGTTTGCTTCCACCTCTCACAGTTCGTCGCGGGTCTCCGGTCTTACATCTGGTTCAACCAGAAGCCCTTTGAACCAAAGATAGCATAATTTTTGACAATGTGCAACTGATTTTCCTCCACTGTCCCATTTTTATCGCTTATCACAACGTATCTGGTCAGACCACGACCAGAGGCCTGCCAACAAACCGGACAGTTTTTGCACTTTTCCGAACAACGATTGACAAGGCAGGGTGTCAGATTATAATATGATATGGTTTGCCTCACAACAACGCCAAAGGAGTTACACAATACATGAACAGAATCTACGTCACCGGCCACCGGAATCCGGACACGGACTCCGTCGCGGCCGCCATTTCCTATGCCGCACTGCGCAACGCGCTCGGCGACCGGGATTACACGGCCGCACATCTCGGCCACATCAGCGATGAGACGAAGCGCCTGCTCGATCGCTTCGGCTTTCAGGAGCCGGTCACGATCAGCAACGTCCGCACGCAGGTGCGCGATCTGGACTTTGACACGCCGCCGGCGCTCAACTCCAGCGTCACGATGGACCGCGCCTGGCACATCATGCGCGACCAGAACATCTCCGCCATGCCCATCATCAACGAGGACGGCACGCTCTACGGTATGCTCTCCGCCGGCGATATCGCGGCCTACAGCATGCGCACGATCAGCGACCGGCACGTGGACGCGCTGCCGCTGTTCAACCTCCTGAGCGTCATCGAGGGGCGCATCCTCAACGACGGCGCCGAGCAGGTCGACCGCGTGTCCGGCGTGGTGACGATCGCCCTGCCGCAGAGCTGCGACAACCTGCTCTTCTCCGACCCCGACAGCATCATTCTCTGCGGCAACCAGCCGGACATGATCCGCCGCGCACTCGACATCGGCGTGCAGTGCATCATCCTCTGCCAGACCGACGTCGACCCCGCGTGGCTCGAAAACGCCGGCAAGACCTGTGTCATCTCCACCCCGCTCGATGCCAGCCGCGTGGCGCGGCTGGTGTATCAGGCGATCCCGATCTCCCGCCCGTGCAACACGGAGGATCTGGTCAGCTTCCACCTCGATGATTACATTGACGACGTGCGAGAGGTCGTGCTCGAGAGCCGCTACCGCTGCTACCCCGTGCTCGACGAGAACGAAAAGGTCGTCGGCACGCTCTCGCGCTACCATCTGTTGCGTCCGCGGCGCAAGCGCGTCGTACTCGTCGACCACAACGAGCTGGCGCAGGCCGTGCCCGGTCTGGAGCAGGCTGAGATCCTCGAGATCATCGACCACCACCGTCTGGCCGATATTCAGACCACGCAGCCCATCCGCGTGCGCAACGAGCCCGTCGGCAGCACGACGACCATCATCACCAATATGTATCAGGAGCACGGCGTCATGCCGTCGCCGAACATGGCGGGTCTGATGGCGGGCGCGATCTTGTCCGACACGGTCATGTTCAAATCCCCCACGTGCACGAAGCGCGACATCGCCATGGCCGAGCGTCTGGCCCGCATCGCCAACGTCTCGCTCAAGGAGCTGGGCAACCTGCTCTTTGCCGCCTCGAGCGCGGGTGACAAGTCGGCCGAGGATCTGTGCTTTGCCGACTTCAAGGAATTCCACATCGCCGACCACTATCTCGGCGTCGGTCAGGTCACGTCGCTCGATTCCGCTGCGGTGCTCGAGCGCAAGGACGAGCTGCTGGCCGTCATGGCCACGAAGCTCGAGCAGCAGCACTATGACATGATCGCGCTCATGGTCACGGACGTGCTCATGGAGGGCACGAGCCTGCTCTACATCGGCAATGACGACACGATCCGCGCCGCCTTCTCGGTCGAACCGAAGGACAGCACCGTGTTCCTGCCCGGCGTGATGAGCCGCAAAAAGCAGATCATCCCCATGCTGACCGCCCTCTGGGGCTGAGGCCGCATATACAAAAAAGTCCGCACAGGCAGTGCCTGTGCGGACTTTTTTTGATTCAATCCGTCATGCGCACGATGCGGTAATACGTGCGCGCCGTGAGCAGGTACACAAAGGTGTACAGCAGTGCAAAGACGCCGAACGTTCCGAGCGTGCACAGCAAAAACAGATGCACGTTCTGCAGCCCGAAGGCGAACACGATCTGCTTGATGAGCGGAAACGCGAACGCAATGTGGATCGCCGCCGTCACAAGCGGCAGGAAGAACATGAGCAGCACCTGCGTGCGGATGGTCGCCTTGACCTCCTTCGGCGTCATGCCGACCTGCTGCATGATACGGAAGCGCCCGCGGTCGTCATAGCCCTCGGAGACCTGCTTGTAGTAGATGATGAGCACCGTCGCAAACAGGAACACGAACCCGAGGAAGAAGCCGAGGAACAAAAAGCCGCCGTACGTGCTGCGCAGCGTGGGATAGCCGTCGGCACGCATATCGGTCGTGTAATTCACGTTCGCCGCCTCGGCAGCGGACTCAAGCTCGGGGTCGCTGAGAAGCGCGTGCAGCGCGTCGAGCTGCTCGTCGTCCGTACCGGAGAGGTCGAACTGGTACGTGTAGTTGAGCATGCTGCGGGTGCCGCCGTGCTCGTTAGTATAGGCGTTTTGCTGCGCGCGCAGCTCGAGCACGCTGTCGAGATCCGGCACGACCAGATACAGCGTGTGCAGACCCATGATGGAGCTGCCGCTGACGAGCGAGAAGCTATTGAGCTGCCGCAGCCGCAGCGTATCGCCGCCGAGCGTGAGCGTGTCGCCAAAGGCTGCGCCGTCCGTCCATGCGAGCGCCTCGCCGGGTGCAAGCGTCACCTGCTCGCCGGTCAGGTCGGCATAGCCCTCCGTGTCCAGAACCATGACGGTGTATTCATCGGCGCTCGAACCGGTGAGCTGCTTGCTCGTGAGATCGAGCGCATCGCCGCTGCGCAGCGCGGAAAACCTGACGGTGCGATAGCCGTGCACGTTGCTCTGCGTGAGCCCCGTGCGCGTCATGGCATCATCCACCACCCGCAAAACCGGCGCGACGTCCGGCACTGTGTTCGTCCGGGGGTCGGTCATGAGCGTGAGCGTCATATCCTGCGGCCATTGCACGGCGGCGTAGGCATCCACGCCCTTATACAGGCTCATCGTGGTCGAGACCGTCACGAGCACCATCGTCGAGAGGATGCAGATGCTCGCAAGGCCGGCCGCGTTGCGGCTCATGCGGTAGATGAGGCCGGAGACGGTGGCAAAGTGGTTGGTTTTATAGTAGTAGCGCCGGTTTTTGCGCAGCGCCTTGAGCACGACGACGCTCAGCGCAATGAACGTGAGATACGTGCCGATGATGACAAGGATGACCGCCGGGAAGAAATTCTGGATGGCGTACAAGGCCGCGTTTGTGCGCAGGGAAATGAGATAGCCCGCGGCAAGGCACACCGCGCCGAGCAGTGCGAGGATCCACTTGCTGCGCGGCTCGCGCTCGCCCTCGCTGCCGGCGCGCAGCAGCTGCACGGGGTTCGACAGATGGATGATGCGGATGGTATTGAGCAGCAGCAGCAAAAACAGCGCGCCGAAGAACACCACCGTACAGCCGATGCTCCAGAGGCGGATGTTCAGCCCGAACGTGGCCTCCCCGCCGATGAGCCGCACGAGCACGAGCTGCAGGAGCTTGGAGAACACGCCCGCCGCCACGAGACCGAAAAACAGCGCCATGGCCGCCGTGTACAGCGACTCCCAGAAGAGCACGTAGGAGATGTGGCGCTTTTCCATGCCGAGGATGTTGTAGATGGCAAACTCGCGCTTGCGCTGTTTGGTGAAGGTGCTGTTCGTATAAAAGAGGATGATGGCGGAAAACAGCGCCATGATCGACACGCCGAAACCGAGCACCTGACTGACGCTGCCGCCGTGCTGCATCTGGCCGAGATACGGATCGCTCGCGAGCGTGAGGATGATGCAAAACAGCGCCACGATCACGATGCAGGCCAGCAGATACGGCAGGTAGAACCGGCGGTTTTTCTTCAGATTCGTCGCCGCCAGACGCGGGTAGAGATTACGCATGGCGCTCACCGCCCGTTGCCAGCATCGTGAGCGTGTCGGAGATCTTCTGATAGAGCTGCTCATCCGAGCTCTCGCCGCGATAGATCTCGTGGAACACCTCGCCGTCCTTGATGAACAGCACGCGCGAGGCGTGGCTGGCCGCCTTGACCGAGTGCGTGACCATGAGGATGGTCTGACCGCCGCGGTTGATCTCCTCAAACAGGCGCAGCAGCTCATCCGTCGCACGCGAATCGAGCGCGCCGGTCGGCTCATCGGCCAGCACGAGCTTCGGCTGCGTGATGAGCGCACGGGCGCAGTTGCGGCAGAAGAATGCTTTCTTGACCTTTGCCATGTCGTATCGTTTTTCCGGGGAGTGCCGATGCTGCCGCGACGGGCATCCGCATTCCTTGTTATAATCCCATTTCCTCGTCGATCAGAATCACGGTAATCCGCTTGCGGGGAAAGCAGCGCTCCATCCGCAGATGCGTGTTGCAGATGCGCCCTTCCGAGTCGCAGTCGGCGCAAACGCCCGTCACTGCACAAGGGGTTTTCTGTCCCAGCCGGGCGACGTTCCGGGGTGCCGCGATGTCGCGGATGCGTGCCTCGGCCGCAGCGCGTGTCGCCACGATCTTGTTGCGCCCTGCGACCAGCAGCACCTTGCGGGGGCCGAAGGCGATCGCCGCTACCCGGTTGCCGATCCCGTCGAGCCAATAGAGCGCTCCCTCTTCCGTGATGGCATTGATTCCCGAAATGTACAGATCGGCCAGCAAACCCTGTCGCCGGATCTCGATCCGCTCTTCGGGCGGTAAGGTGTAATCCACTCCGTCGAACAGGCGGTAACGCCCCTTCCGGCGAAGTTCATCGACGATGCCCGTCGCCTCCATCGTCATGGAGCCTCCGAAAGAGATCGTTTCCGGGGCGGCGGCCCGAATCTCCTCCCGCAGGATCTGCCGGGCCTCTTCGGTCGTTGCGGCGATCCGGGCTTCGAATCCGCGCCGGACGAGATTCCGGCGGCAGCGTTCCAATGTTTCGTTCATGGCGGCGTTATTTGATGAAGAATCGGTAAATGTCGTTTCCGTTGGCATAGACCAGCAGCGCCAGAATAATCATCAGGCCGACGTATTGGGCCACCTCGAGGAACTTTTCGCTCGGCTTGCGGCGCGTGATGATCTCCCACAGGGTGAACAGGGCGTGTCCGCCGTCCAGTCCCGGGATCGGGAGCAGGTTCATCACCGCGAGGATGATGGACAGGAAGGCGGTCTTGAGCCAGAAGTCATGCCAGTCCCAGCTACCGGGGAAGATGCTGCCGATAGCCACGAATCCGCCCAGTTCCTCGTACATTTTGGTTTTGGGCTGCACGATCAGCTTCAGTTGGTCCCAGTAGCTCGAAATCGTCTTTCCGGCCTTGTGGATGCCTGCCGGGATGGACTCCCAGAATGTGTAATATTGTGTTCGAAGCGAATAGGGATTCGTGACCGTCACGCCGATCCGTCCTTCGGCATCGACGGGCAGTGCGAGCGAATCGATGAGCGCACCGTCGCGGCGGACGGTCAGCAGAACCTTGTCGTTCTTGTGCTTTTGCAGGTAGTCGCGGTATCGGGGGTAGTCCGCATCGCGCAGATCGTCGATCGCTACCACTTCGTCGCCGGACTGGAGGCCCGCTTCGACTGCCGAGGTGTAGGATACGCTGTCCACGATGAAGGGGAGCCGCAGGGTGAAGAGGTCTTCGTAAGCCTTTTCCTGCCGCATACGGAGCAGGGATTCGAAGGGAATGTCGAGCGTTACCGGCTCTCCGCCCCGTTCGACTACCACGCGGCGGCCGCCGTCGGTAATCAGCAGGTCGTTTTGTACCCGCATGACGTTGTCGATCTCCTCGCCGTCGATCGACACGAAACGGTCGCCGTCCCGGAAGCCCATTTCGTGAGCCGTCGGGTTGAAATTATAGCCCCATTTCGCGTCCTGGTTCGAAAAGTAGGAGTCGCCCCAGGTGTAGCAAACGGCGCAGTAGATGACGATGGCCAGCAGGACGTTCATCATGACGCCGGCCACCATTACCAGGAGCCGCTGCCAGGCGGGTTTGGCCCGGAATTCGTCGGGTTTGACCGGCTGTTTCATCTGTTCCTTGTCCATCGATTCGTCGATCATGCCGGCGATCTTGACGTAGCCGCCCAGCGGCAGCCAGCCCAGACCGTACTCCGTGTCGCCCCGCTTGAACTTGAAGAGCGAAAACCACGGGTCGAAGAAGATGTAGAATTTTTCGACGCGGATCTTGAAAGCCCGGGCCATCAGGAAGTGCCCGAGTTCGTGAATGCCCACGAGGATCGTGAAGCAGAGAAAAAGTTGAGCGATTTTGATAAGAATATCCATTGCTTAAGCGTTCGTTTTTCAGTTTGTTTTCTATGTCAGGTACGGCGGTAACCCCGTTCTGTCTTTACCTGTCGAAAACATTTATTGTAAGAATGTTCTTTGCCGATAATCAGAGCCGCAGGTATTCGGCGGCCAGACACCGGGCTTCGGCGTTCGTTTCGCCCAGGTCCCCGAGGGACGGCACGGCTGCGAACGAGGATTTGCCCAGTGCGTATTCGATGCTGCGCACGATCTCCAGATAACCGCACCGGCGGGCGAGGAAGGCTGCCACGGCCACTTCGTTGGCGCCGTTCATCGTACAGCCGGCCGTGCCGCCGCGCCGCAGACAGTCGTAGGCGATGTCGAGCGCCGGGTATTTCGCGCGGTCCACTTCGGCGAAGGTCAGCTGCGGATGGTTCAGGAAGTTGAACCGCTCGCCGGGACGGTTCGCCCGGTCGGGGTACAGCAGCGCGAAGCTGATCGGCAGGCGCATGTCGGGCGTTCCGAGCTGGGCCTTGATCGCGCCGTCCTCGAATTCGACCATCGAATGGATGATCGACTGCGGGTGGAGCAACACCGAAATCCGTTCCGCCGGGGTTCCGAACAGCCAGTGGGCCTCGATCACCTCGAAACCCTTGTTCACGAGCGTCGACGAGTCGATCGTGATCTTCGCGCCCATGTCCCACTGGGGGTGGCGCAGGGCCTGCTCCACCGTGACGTTCGCCAGCTCTTCGGCCCGGAAGTCGCGGAATGCGCCGCCGCTGCACGTGACGATCAGCCTTCTGACCGGGGCGCGCTCGCCCACGAGACACTGGAAGATGGCCGAATGTTCCGAGTCGATCGGAATCACCGGGGCTTTCCGCTCCCGGGCCAGCGGCATCACGCAGGCGCCGCCCACCACGAGCGACTCCTTGTTGGCCAGCGCGAGCTTCTTGCCTGCCTCGATGGCCGCCACCGTGGGAGCGAGTCCGGCGTAGCCCACCAGGGCGTTCACCACCACGTCCGTGCCGCCTCCGGCCGCGACCTGCGCCACGGCCTCCTCTCCGGCATATACTTTGGTGTCGGTTCCCGCGAGTGCGTCGCGCAGCTGCGCGTAGTGCTGTTTGTCGGCGATCACCGCCGCGTCGGCGTCGAATTCCCGGGCCTGCCGGGCCAGTCGTTCCCAGTTGCGGTTGGCCGTGAGGACGCGGACCTCGAAGCGGCCGGGGTTTTCGCGGGCGATGTCGAGCGTCTGCACGCCGATCGAGCCGGTCGAACCCAGTATTGCGAGTCTTTGTTTCATGCGTTTGTCAGAAGACGATGTACCCCTCGGGGTCCACGGGTTTGCCGTTGTTCCAGAGTTCGAATTCGAAGAGCCGGACCTCTCCGTCCTGCACTTCGGCGTTGTAGCCGATCAGTTCGCCCGAACGGATGGTCTGGCCGGTCGTTACGAGCGACTGCGAGAGGTTCTTGTAGACCGAGATCAGGTTCCCGGCGTGTTGCAGGACCACGATGTAACCCGTCTCCGGGGTCCAGAGGCTCTGAACCACCGTGCCGTTGTCGATGGCCGTGATGCGGTCGGCGGCGGTCGCGGCGATCTTCACACCGAAATTTCCCTGCCGGATGTCGAATTTTCCGGTTATGATTCCCTCGACGGGCGTCGCCAGCTCGATGGCCTCGCGCACCTTGCGCCGCCCTGTCCGGCGATGGCGTATTCGCCGTCGCCCTCCATCTGGGCCCGCAGGAGCGAGTCTTCGTGCGAGGGCATCACCAGCACCTTGCTGATGCGCGACGAGTCCGACGAGGCGAGCACGCGCGCCACGGGCGTGCGCCCCTCCATGATCAGGGCTATGTTCTCGTTGTAGGTCAGCATGTCGTTCATCATGCGCTCCATCGAGTCCAGCCGGATGATGTTCTGCACCAGACTTTCGCGCGAGCGGTCGGCTTCGGTGCGGTAGCCCGGCAGGAATTCCAGTACGGGGCTGTACGCCACCAGCGACAGCGTGAGGATGAAGAGCATCAGCATGAACGCCACCAGTCCCGCGAGGATACTCGCCGGCGAGAGGTGCATGTGCCACTCTTCGGTGTTGTCCGTGGCGTTGAGCATGTTGAACCGGCGTTTGCGGAACAGGCCGCGCCACCATGCCCGTATGGTTTTCAGAAATTTCATCTCTCCGGGTACGATTTCTCTTTGTTAACCCTACAAAGATAGGCAAATTTGCATAAATCCTTTGCGGGGCGCGCTTAATTTTTTACCTTTGTGGATGTTTTGAACCAATGTCATAAACAGATAAAATAACATGGTAAAACCCACATTACTGGTACTCGCCGCGGGCATGGGCTCCCGCTACGGGTCGCTCAAACAGATGGACGGTGTTGGTCCCAACAACGAGGCCATCATCGACTATTCGGTCTACGACGCCATCCGCGCCGGTTTCGGCAAGGTCGTATTCGTCATTCGCCACTCCTTCGAGAAGGAGTTCCGCGAGGTCTTTTCGGCCGAGCGTTTCGGCGGCCGCATCGCCGTCGAGTTCGTCTTTCAGGAGTTGGACTATCTGCCCGAAGGCGCTTCGGTTCCCGAAGGCCGCGTCAAGCCGTGGGGCACGAACCATGCCGTGATGATGGCTGCCGAC
>OGYK01002423.1_pt1 | contig 12151 bp, 9 predicted proteins | sample 1576501 | NCBI WGS metagenome assembly OGYK01 (sample SAMEA3541530, study PRJEB24748) | human gut metagenome | biome: human gut; feature: human-associated habitat; material: faeces | place: China | collected 2012
GGAGTGCGTCTGCGCCGGTTTTCTCTGCAGACTTAGAAAGCATAACGGCAGTTGAAGTATCATTGCTGCCTGTGCCTGCAATAACAGGAATTCTTCCGTTGATTTTCTCTGACACGAAAGAAAGCACTTTGCAGTGTTCTTCCTCCGAAAGAGTTGCTGCCTCGCCTGTTGTACCGCAAGCGATAATGGCATCTGTACCGTTTTCAACATGGAATTCAAGCAACTGCTCAAGTACATCATAATTTACGCTGCCGTCAGAATTCATAGGTGTTACAAGAGCAACACCGGAACCTGTGAAAATGTGATTTCCCATAATTTACCTCCATTTAAGATTTTTAATTTAAAATTAAATTTATAAAGCTGACGGCTTAAATCAGTCCATATAGCCTTCAGCGCAAAGAAGTTCCGCAAGCAATACTGCGCCGCCTGCTGCACCTCTTAATGTGTTGTGTGACATACATACAAATTTGTAATCATACTGTGTGTCTTCTCTGAGTCTGCCTACGGAAACAGCCATACCGTTCTCAAGGTTTCTCTCGCTCTTAATCTGTGGACGATCAGGCTCTGTAAAGTAGTGTAAGAACTGCTTTGGTGCGCTCGGAAGCTCAAGCTCCTGTGCTCTGCCCTTGTATGATTCCCAAATCTTGATGATTTCTTCTACAGACGGTTTCTTTACGCCGTCTTTAAATGACATAAATACAGCAGCTGTGTGACCGTCTGAAACAGGTACACGAATACACTGTGCTGTGATGGCAATATCGTCTGTCTTAACGATTTTGCCGTTCTCAATATGGCCCCAAATCTTGAGCGGCTCCTGCTCTGACTTCTCTTCCTCACCGCCGATGTAAGGAATAACATTATCTATCATTTCAGGCCATGTCTTAAATGTTTTGCCTGCACCTGAAATTGCCTGATATGTACAAGCGAGAACCTTATTTACGCCAAGCTCCTTGAGTGGGTGGATAGCAGGAACATAGCTCTGGAGTGAGCAGTTAGACTTAACGGCAATAAAGCCTCTCTTTGTGCCGAGTCTTTTTCTCTGCTCGTCAATAATTTTGATATGATCTGCATTAATCTCCGGAATAACCATAGGAACATCCGGAGTAAATCTGTGTGCCGAGTTATTAGAAACGATTGGGCACTCAGCCTTAGCATATCTCTCCTCAAGAGCCTTGATTTCGTCTTTCTTCATATTTACAGCGCAGAAACAGAAGTCAACCTGTGATGCAACCTCTTCTACATTCTCTGCGTCAACAATTACCATATCTTTATATTTCTCAGGAAGATCCTTTGTCATATGCCATCTTCCCTCTACTACATCACCGTATTTCTTACCGGCACTTCTTGCACTTGCAGCAAGAACCTTTACTTCAAACCATGGGTGATTCTCAAGAAGGAGAGCAAAACGCTGACCAACCATACCTGTTGCACCGATAATACCAACTTTAAATTTCTTCTGATTCACAACAATTCCTCCGAATGAAATATTTTTTATAAAAAGCAGTTGCCTTATTTGATAAAATATTATATTATTAAGACAGTGTGTTTTGCAATGCCGAGCTTTGTCGAACAAACGCACAAACTGCTCATATTAAATTATAATATATCATTTAATATTTATAATGTCAATTATTTTTGCAATCACAAACACAATTTTTATAAATTTTCAGCCTCATTTTCGAGGTTTTTTCTTGAGAGGAACTAAAAATGAAAACAAGTGATTTTTATTACGATTTACCGAAAGAACTTATCGCTCAAACCCCCGTCGAACCCCGTGACAGTTCAAGACTTATGCTGCTTGACAGAAACACAGGTGAAATCGACCACAAGCATTTTTACGATATTATAGACAGTTTAAACCCCGGAGATTTGCTTGTGGCAAACGATTCGAGGGTTTTGCCTGCAAGAATTTACGGTATCAAAGACGAAACAGGTGCGAGAGTCGAGTTTTTATTATTAAGACAGATTACAGGCAACCGTTGGGAAGCTCTCTGCAAACCCGGTAAAAAAGCCAAAGAGGGCGCTTCTTTTACTTTCGGTGACGGACTTTTAAAAGCTACCGTTGCAGAAGTAAAAGATGACGGCAACAGAATAGTTGACTTTGAATGTGACGAAAACTTTTTCAGCACACTTGACAAAATCGGTCAGATGCCGCTTCCTCCTTATATTACGGAGGAACTTAAAGACAAAGAGCGTTACCAGACAGTTTACAGTCACGAATTGGGTTCTGCCGCCGCTCCCACAGCAGGACTTCACTTTACAAAAGAGCTTATGCAAAGAATAAAGGATAAAGGCGTAAATATTGCTTATGTTACACTGCATGTCGGTCTGGGAACATTCCGTCCCGTAAAGGTAGATGATGTAACAAAGCATAAAATGCACAGCGAACATTACGAAATTCCGCAAGAAACCGCAAAACTTATTAATGAAACAAAGAAAAACGGCGGCAGAGTAATTGCAGTCGGCACAACTTCCTGCCGTACTCTTGAAAGTGTTGCGTCATTCTACGGAGAAATTAAGCCGTGCGAGGGATTTACGGATATATTCATTTATCCGGGTTATGAGTTTAAAGTGCTTGACGGACTTATCACAAACTTCCACCTCCCGGAGAGCACACTTATTATGCTTGTAAGTGCATTTGCAGGATATGACAATGTGATGAATGCGTACAAAACCGCCGTTGAAGAAAAATACAGATTTTTCTCATTCGGCGATGCAATGTTCATTTCTTAATTAAAAACATTATTATTGCGAATTAAAAGGAGATTTCTATAATATGTTAAAAATTATTAAAACAGAGGGAAACGCTCGCCGAGGCGAATTTGTTACACCTCACGGCACCGTGCAAACTCCTGCGTTTATGAATGTTGCCACCTGCGGAGCAATCAAAGGCGCTGTTTCCGCACTTGATTTAAAACAGATTAAATGTCAGGTTCAGCTTTGCAACACATATCACCTGCACCTAAGACCGGGTGACGAAAAAGTCAAGCAAATGGGCGGACTTCACAAATTCACCCGTTGGTACGGTCCTATCCTTACCGACAGCGGCGGATTTCAGGTTTTCTCACTTGCAAAGCTAAGAAATATTAAAGAAGAGGGCGTTTATTTCAACTCTCATATTGACGGCAGAAAAATTTTTATGGGACCCGAAGAAAGTATGCGTATTCAGTCAAACCTCGGCTCTACAATAGCAATGGCTTTTGACGAGTGTGTAGAAAACCCATCTCCATATGACTATACAAAGAAAAGCGTTGAGCGTACAACACGCTGGCTTAAAAGATGTATAGCAGAAATGAACCGTCTTAACTCGCTTGAAGATACAATCAACCGTGAGCAAATGCTCTTCGGCATAAATCAGGGCGGCATTTACAATGACTTGCGTATTAATCATATGAAAGAAATTGCAGACCTTGACCTTCCTGGCTATTCAATCGGTGGTCTTGCTGTCGGAGAACCTACGGAAAAAATGTATGAAATCATCGAAGCGGTTGAGCCTTATGCACCGAAAGACAAACCGAGATACCTTATGGGCGTAGGTACTCCCGTAAACATTCTTGAGGGAATCGCACGAGGCATTGACATTTTTGACTGTGTAATGCCAAGCCGTAACGCAAGACACGGACAGCTGTTTACATGGGAGGGTGTGCGCAACATTAACAACGCAAAATACGAAGTTGACGAACGCCCGATTGACGAGCATTGCGACTGCCCTGTTTGTCAGAACTTTTCAAGAGCATATATACGACACCTCCTCAAAAGCGGTGAAATGCTCGGTATGCGCCTTGCTGTTCTTCACAATCTGTACTTTTATAATAATCTTACGGCAGTTATCAGAGAACAGCTTGACAACGGCACTTTCACAGAATATTACAATAAATATCGCAATATTCTCGGAGTGAGAATTTAATACCGATATTTTTTAAAAAACTTCTTGCAAGATTAATATAAAGCTGTTATAATCAATGTAATGTATGAAAGGAATGACTGCTATGAATTTTTTAAATCAGGTTGTACTTGCTGACGCTGCTTCTGGCAACGCTTTCGGTACATACGGTATGATTCTTATTTGGGTTTTGGTATTCGCTGCAATGTACTTCTTTATTTTGCGCCCAAGCTCAAAGAAGAAAAAAGAAGAAGCACAGATGAGAAACTCTCTTGAAATCGGTGATGAAATTACAACAATCGGCGGCATTATGGGCAGAGTTGTTGCAATTAAAGATGATGAGGACGCTATCATTATTGAAACAGGTTCTGACAGAGTTAAAATGAAATTTAAAAAGTGGTGCATCTCTACTGTTGATACAGTTAAGGAAGCTCCCGCAAAAGAGAAATCTTCTGATAAAGAAGAAAAGGCAGAGAAAAAAGGTCTTTTCGGTAAAAAGAAAAAGGACGAAGAGGACAAGTAATCTAATCTTTTCGTTTCATTCACTTATTTTTTGAATTAAATAACTTTCCCTCGAATATATATGAGTATATTAATATTTATATTATTCGGGGGAATTTTTATGTCTGATAAAAAGCAACTCATAAAATCTGTTTTTGTAGGTGTACTTACATCCGCACTTACGGAAATTATACTTATGTCGCTGTTCTCCGTACTGATAATAACCTCAGGGGTACTGCCTGCCGATATTACCGACTACATAATGGTGGCAGTCACAGCTATGTCGGTATTCTGCGGCGGATTTATCTGTGCAAAAGTCAATAAATCTTCCGGATTAATATGCGGTTTACTCACAGCAGCGGCGGTATTTGTAATTATTACCGTAATCGGGCTTTTGCAAAGTGAAGCCGTACTTACCCCTCTTTCTCTGATTAAACTCGGCGCAATGCTTATCTGCGGCTGTGCGGGCGGTGTATTGGGAGTTAATCAAAAAGAAAAGGTATTTATAAAATAAAAATGTAATTTTAACGATTTTGAATTATTTGGTTCTTTTGCAATAATTTACCAAACAATTATAAAAGTTTGGTCGACCTTTTCAAAGGTCGTGGGTGTGGGCAAAGCCCACAAATATTTTTCGCTTACGCAATCTAACGATAGCCAAACAGCCTGCTGTTTGGCGGCTTAAACACAACGGCGTTAGCCTTTAAATGCGACAGCAACAAGAAAAAGCATTTGTTATATAATGAAAAAGTTAATCATTTATTTTCTAAAAGGATATCGCCTGTTTTAACAAACTTAGTCTTAGCACGCAAACAGCTGCGCTGTTTGCGCCCGATAAATTGCTATATTGGAAAATATTATGGGCGCTGCCCAAACCCGCAAGCCTTTAAAAAGGCTTGACCTGAATTTTTAAATTATTTCGCTTAACTCGTGCGATAAACCATAATTTATTAATATTATCCAAACATTTAGAACAGAACTAATTATTTTTCTTTATACAAAATATGACAGAGCTTTGAGTTTTTGAATCAAAGCTCTGTTTTTTGTAAAAATTTACAAGTTTATTTACAAAATCTTCATAAACTATTCAGAAAAAAATATAGAAAAAAATCCTATAATATGATATAATAGCATAATACGGAAGTGTGCCGTAATGAAGGTATATGAAAACAATACATTTGTGTAATAGATAGGATGTGTAAAAATGGCCAGAGGTATTAAATTACCGGAAGAATTAAAAGATTGGAAAATTACTTCGCTTGTTTCCGAAAAGAAAGGGCAAAATAAATATCGAATTGTAAAAAAAGACAGCAACGGCGAGGTTTTCGCTAACCTGTTCCATATTTTTGCATACGGTAATCACTACAGCAATGAGAAAGCCGATTTTTTTGAAGATGAAGTTAATTTTCTCAATTCCATAGCTGATAAAAAAGAATATTTCACCTGCTTTGGCGCTTATCTTTATGATAATCCGTCAAAAGGAAAAGCAGATATGTATATTGCTACAGAGGAACTTGAACCTCTTTCAAAAGTAATGCGCAGTAAAAACTTTACTGACGACGAAATTACCGATTTTGGCTTGCAGATGGCTGAAATTCTTATGTTTCTCGAAGAAAAAAATATTTTTCACGGCAATATCCGCCCGGAAAATATTTTTGTAACCCCAGACGGTAAGTACAAGCTCGGAGGTTTTTCCGATTTTGAATGTAAAGCATCTGACCTTGACTTCTCAGCACCCGAAGTTGCAGAAGGCAGAAATCCTGACCTTACTACAGATATTTACTCCGTAGGTCTTATTATGTACTGCCTTGCAAACAATAAGGCTTTACCTTTCGAGGGCGGTCTTACAACTAAATCGGAAGCTGTTAAAATGCGTACCGACGGTACGGCAATTACCGCTCCTAAAAACGGCAACGAAAAGCTGAAAAGTATTATCGTTATAGCTATTCAGCCGAAAAACGAAAACAGATGGAAAAATGCCGTTAATATGAAAAACGCTTTGCTTGCGTCTTGCGGAAAACTTACTGCAGAACCCGAAAAAACACAGGAAAAACAGGAAGAAAAAGAAACTCCCTCAGTAACGGGCGCAGTGCCGACACTTTTTGAACAGGCAGAAAAAGCCGAAAAGGGCAAAAAAGCAGAAGACAATACAGAAAAATCCACACAGTCAAAAGAACCTGTTGAAAATAAACCCGATGTACCTGTTGTTAAGGAAGATGAAGCAAAGGTTACAGAAACAAATTCGGAAGATACCGCAAAAATTAAACCGCAGACTGCTGAAAAAGAAAATTCGACTGCTCCCGTTGTTCCTATTTCAAACGATGTTTTTGACGAGTACGAGGTAACAAAAAAGCCCGATACCCAAGTAAAAGCATCTACTAAGGATTACGGTTCGTTCTTTGATGACATTGACGATACAGACAGCAAAAAGGCAGAACCTGTAAAAAATACCGTTTCGGAAACCGAAACAAAGAAATCGGAACCTGTAAAGCAGAAACCCGAAAAGAATGAAATCAAAAGCAGTATTCCGATTGATTATAAATCTAAAAACGCAAAAAATGCAGAGACGGACGAAAAGCCACGCAAAAAGGGCGCTACAATTGCAATAATCACGGTCAGCGTAATTATTATACTTGCAGTTCTCGGCTTTGTCGGATACATTGTTTACAATGAGATTTTTGCTGAAAAAATCAATAATACAAAGCCTGCCACGGCAGACGAGATAACAACAGCGGCAACTACCGTGCCCCCTACGACGGTTGCACCGACTACTCAACCTACAACCGTTGCTGAAAAAGAGATTAGTTCAGTTGTCGGATATGACTACGAAAGCGCTAAAAATAAACTTGAGGAGCAAGGCTTTAAGGTTGCGGAGGGCAATCACCTTTACAGCACACTTTACAGCGAGGGATATGTAATTTCTCAAAGTCCCGAATCAGGCACAAAGGCAAAACCGGGCACTGTAATTACACTTGATATTTCACTCGGCGAAGAGTATGTTGAACCCGAAACCACAGCACCCGAAGAATCAAGTCAGAGTTCTGCGACTGAAAACGATTTTATCTTTGCAAACAGCGATTCTTCATATATCAGTCAGTCAGAAGTAAAAGACCTTAGCGACAACAATCTTGAGCTTGCACTCAATGAAATTTACGCTAAGAGAGGCTGGATATTCTCCGACCCGGAGCTTTCCGCTTACTTTAATTCACAGTCATGGTACACACCACGCTACACTTCTTCTGAGTTTTCTAAGAATGTAACATTTAACGAATATGAGCAGGCTAACATTCAGCTTATTATAAATGAGCAAAAGAGCAGGGGTATTCGCTGATAACCACAGACACAAAAACATTAAAAGGATAAATCATTTATGAAAAAATTTTTTATTAAATTATTTAAAAATAAATTATTTGTTTCCTTTGCAGTAAATGCTTTGATAATGGTTTTTTGCATATATGTTTCTTCGTTTTCATACGACTCTTACAAAGACTATGAAAATTCTCTGCTTATTTCACATTATCACATACCGTACAACAATACAGTCAACTACTTACTCGCATTTGCTGTAAGCAGTATTCAATATATTTTTTCCACAATCAATATTTTTGTATTTGCACAGGTAATATTCGGCTGGCTTGCCTTTTCATCCATCACCTATGCGCTGACCGATAAATTCGGATACAAAATAGGAATTGTATTTTCTGTATTTTTAAACATTTTATTTGCACTTAACCACTATGCAGACATAGCAAGTCAAAAGACATCCGCTATTATGCTTACTGCGGGTTTTCTGCTTATGTTTAATGCAATCAGACGAAAAAGATACAGATTTATGTGCCTGCTTGGCGCAATTGAAATTTTGATTGGCTCGTTCTACTGCTTTGAACTTTTCTTTGTTGCATTGGCGTTTGCGATTGTTTATCTCATTGCCGACCTTATTGCAAAAGGTAAATATAAAATCAAATTTCATAAGTTTATGTGGTATTTCAGACCTTTTCTCATTTTATTCGTTCTTATTACGGTTTTGACTTTTGCTCTGCATAACTACTCCGTAGCAGTCAATACTCAAAACGATACTTTAAAAGGCAACTATGAATACCATCAACTGACAGAGAAAATCGCTAATTTTCCTTATCCCGATTACAGCAAGAACAAAGAGGCTTTTAGCAATGCGGGAATAACAAAAACAGAGTACGAACTTCTCAAAGACGGTTATTACGATGAAAGCACACCGATTAATCTTGATGCGTTAAAACTTGTTGATTCACTGCAAAAGCAGAACAACAATCTTATTACAATTTGGGACAGCTTTGTGGATTTCCTTTCATCAAGCGGAGTAAGTCTTGCCTCGTTTGATAATGACGCAATGCTTATCATAATCTACATTATATTCGTTACACTGTTCCTTGTTTTTCACAAGAAAACTCATATGTTCTTCCCTATCCTGATAACTTTACAGCTCATTGTTTCAAACTCTTTACTTAGATATTTGTTCAACAGTTACTATTACACTGTATATATTTCGTGGATAATGGCTTATTGCGTACTTTTGTACAGCATAGATTTTACAGCGTTTAAAGACGGTTGTAATGCAATGCTGAAAGCCGCAAGAAAAGGAACTTTCTTTGTATCGGCTATGCTTGTTGTAACACTGCTGCTTGTAAACTGCCTTGTTTATCAGTCGCACCTGCACAACAACATAGATACCAAAAGCCGACCGAGCAGACTGTATGTTGAGGTTGAAAGACATCCCGAAAGATTCTATATACTTGATACAAAGACTGCAATTGAATACACAAAATATTCAACAAACTATGTCCATCCTATGTGGGGCTTTAAATCCTCATATTTGAGCAATGTTGACAGCTTTGGATATATGCATCATAATTCGGTGCTCAACAAAAAGGGAGCAGACAGTGTGTACCGGGCGGCTATAAGTATAAAAAATGTTTATGTTATTGACAACTACATCACCTATAAAAAAGAAAACTACTTAAAGAAATATTACTCGACAGAAGAAAACAAAAGTTATTTCTATAAACTTGAAACCGAAATTGACGGTTACAAAATTTATTCGGTAGTTTAATAAAGAAAACGCTTTAGCAAGTTTAATTGTTGCTAAAGCGTTTTTTGTACAGTGCAATGAATACGCAAGTGCTTTGCTTAGTAGATTTCTCCCGGACAGATATGTAAACTTAAATCTATAAATTAAAAGAAAAAGTGCCGCACCCGTTTAGGATGCAGCACCTATGTTAGATATTAATTTGAACTTGTTGAGGTTGTATTTCCTGTTATAAGCTCCTCATAAATAAACTCCGCAAAAAGTTTTCTCTGGGTTTCAAGATCCGAGAATGCAATTACCGAACCTACCGGAGTATCGTTCATATAATACCACTGACCTTCTTCAGGTACTGTGTATTGTTCAACCGAATATGTGAGGTATGTCATTGAATGTGATACAAGCGCTGTAATTTCATCTTTCTTGAGGTTTGTTGTAACAAGAGGACCAACCTTACCTACGATTGAAATTATTTGAGTTAAGTCAGCGTCTTTCATATCGTTGAACATTGTTTCAAGTAACTTACGCTGACGGGATGTTCTGTCCCAGTCATCACCGGCAATACCGATTCCTTCTTCGGAAGAATCAAGACCTCTGTTTCTTGCATACCAAAGAGCCTGCTGACCTGTAAGGTGAACCTTGCCCGGTGCGTCAGTTATTGTTGTACGGGTATCCGACTGCTTGTTCTTGTAAAGCTGATAGTTGATGTAATCAATCTCGTCCTGAGTAAGCTCAAGGTCAATACCGCCGAGAACATCAATAATATCAATAAAACTTGCATAGTCAACAACCGCATAACGGTCAACCTTTACGCCGAAGTTTGATTCAATAGTCTGAATTGTAAGTTTCGGACCGCCGTAAGCATAGGCATTTGTAAGTTTGTCATAACCGTAACCGTCAACATATACATAACTGTCACGCTGGAAAGAAGTCATCTTAAGCTTTTTGTGACGGTTGTCAATAGACAACATAATCATTGAGTCGCTTCGGCCGAATTTCTCTCCCTTTGCATTATCCTCACCGAACAGCATAACATTAAGGACTTTTGAATCTTCAAGCAATTCGTCATTGCTAAGCTGCGATTTACTGAAAGTACCGTCAGATGTAGGCAATGTACTTGAAGTGGCTTTCGTTGAATTATTATCCGAAATATCAACAAACTTAAGCGAATTAAGAACCGAATAATAATAAAGAAGTCCGCTGCCGCCGATAAGCAAAAGAATTGAAAGAACAATTGATGTTATTCTGATTGCTCTGCCCCTCTTTTTGTAAATTTTATTTACCTGCTTATTAGAGCTTATATCGACAAAACCTTCTTTTATTTCGTTATTGTTATCGTGATTTGCCATAACATTCCTCCGAAAAACAAAGATTTAATTATGTTACAATCCGAGCATAACTAATTTAATAATTATACCATATAAGCACAATAATTAATTCTAAATAAGAATTTTATGTCTGATATTTTATAATTTTGTAAAATTATGTAAATATCAGAGGTTTTTTTACTGCATTTCGTCAAGAGAAAGTGAAAATGCAGGTAAAAACTCATTTGTAAACACATCTGCTTCAGGCATATTCATATCGGAAATTGATTTTTCTATGCCGTTTTTAGCCTCTCTGAATTCTTCGTTTCCCATACGCAGTTCTTCTATGCACTTTATAAGAGCAGAAAATCGGTCGGCTGCCTTAACAAACCTTTTGAGTTTTAGGTCATCTTTACCGCTTTGTTTTATAATTTCTTCCATATCTTTTCTGAAATCTTCGGGCAAAAGTGAGCAAAGTCTGTCGGCGGCGGCGTTTTCAATTTCTTTGTATGCATCTTTTATTGTATTGTTAAAATACTTTATCGGTGTCGGCATATCTCCTGTAATAATTTCTGTGGTATCGTGGAAAATCGCAAGAATGCTTGCTCTTTCAGCATTCAGATTACCGCCGAATTTTTTGTTATGAATAAGCACAAGACAGTGCGCAATCATTGCAACCTGCAAACTGTGCTCGCTTAAATTCTCATATTTTGTATTATTCATAAGTCCCCAGCGATTTATGTATTTCATTCTTGACATCATAGCATAAAAATTCGACTGTTCCATAGCTGTTTTCTCCTGTTTTTTCCAAAAATATAGTGCAAATTACCATACAATGTGGTATAATAAATATTAAGTATAAATTTTAATATAATTATAGCCGTATTTAAAGGCTTTGTAAAGAATTTTGATTTTAATATTAACCCTTTATGGAGGATAATATGGGCAGGCAACTTGAAAGACACACAAATAAAAATCATCACTTTGGATTACAGGCTTTTTTGATAGCTTTGGTAACTGCCTGTGTGCTTATTATTCCGTTTATTATTTTTGACGGCGGAGTGTTTTATTACTACGGCGACTTTAACGTACAGGAAATTCCGTTTTACCAAATGGTACACGATGCGATAAAAAGCGGTAATCTCGGGTGGAATACAACTACGGACTTAGGTTCCGATTTAATTTCAAGTTACAGCTTTTATCTGTTGGGCAGTCCGTTCTTTTGGCTGACAATTCCGTTTCCGAGTGAGACTGTTCCCTATCTTATAGGCCCGTTGTTAATTCTGAAATTATCGCTCGCCTCGCTTTCGGCATATCTTTATTTGAAAAGATATGTACGCCACGGGCAATTTGCCGTTATCGGCGGACTTCTGTATGCATTCTCGGGTTTTTCGATTTATA
>OGYK01002426.1_pt1 | contig 12139 bp, 8 predicted proteins | sample 1576501 | NCBI WGS metagenome assembly OGYK01 (sample SAMEA3541530, study PRJEB24748) | human gut metagenome | biome: human gut; feature: human-associated habitat; material: faeces | place: China | collected 2012
CGCGGATATATGCATCGCTCTCACGATTCACATAAAGACTGATCAAATACTGTAATGCATCAAGTGTCTGTCCTCTCTTTCCGATAAGGATACCCATATCCTCACCTTCAAAATCCACATCCAGAGAACCGTCTGCAGTGTTATATTTCGATGTGATCTCCACTTCTCCAAGATCCATGGAGCCGAATACGTCACGAAGAAATACGACTGCTCTCTCCTCAACCTCTCTGATCTTCTCCGGATCGCTGAGGATCTCTACCGGTCTGCCCTGCTTCGGTGCTCTCTCACGTGTTTCCTTCGGCTGACGCTCTTTTGGAGCTCTTGGCTGTTTTTCACGTGCAGGCTTTGCTTTGCCCTGGAAATCCCTTGCAGGTCTTTCCTTTGGTGCTGCTGCCTTTGCAGGTGCTTCTTCGGATGCCTTCTCCACCTGTATAGCTTCTTTCTTCACCGGTTTCTTCTCCTCTGCTGGAGCTGCTTTCGGTGCAGATTCTTTCTTTACATCCGGAGTGAAAGGCTTTTCTAATTTCTTCTCTTCTTTGATAGCGTCCAGTTTCACGGACTCTACCAGTTCATCGATCTCCTGCATATCAGAAACTGGCTCGATTCTGCGAACTTTGATCACGGCAGGTTTGCTGCCGATTCCGAAGAATCCGGAGCTGCCTTCACTGATAACCTGAATATCAAGCTGGTCACTGGAAGTTCCAAGCTCAAGACACGCTTTTGTGATAGCTTCATTCTTTGTTTTTGCTGAAAACTGAATGTAATCCTCCATTACGAACCCCTCCGTTCCTGATTATTTCTTCTTATTTCTCTCATCAAAGTCTCTTACGAGATTTGCTTTGGCTGTGATGCTGCCTGGTTTTGCACTTCTTGCCTTCTCATAAGCAGTATCAACCTTCTGTGCTCTGTCTGAAGCACCGTTGTTTCCGCTGTTACCCTTATTGATCACAGGTTTATTGATATTCTTGGCGGACTGATGAGCCTGATTGGTGATCTTCTGCGGCGGAAGTCCTTCCTTCGCACGCTTCGCTTCGATCTTCTTCATATTCTCATTAACCAGATCATCAATGTTCATCTTATCAAGATGACGATTGATCGCAAACTGCTGGGCACTTCGAACGACAGCACTGGCGATCCAGTAGATACCAAGACCAACCGGGAATGTAAAACAGAAGAATGCAGACATCAGAGGCATAACCATGTTCATGGTTTTCATGGAGTTTGCCATTGCGCTGGCTTGATCATTTCCGTCTGCCGGCTGTGTTGCAGCCTGTGGCATAAGCTTCAGGTTCAGCATCTGAGTTGCCCATGCAAGAACCGGGATCAGAAGTGCTACGATCGCAAGTAACAGAGAACCATGATTTTTGAAGAATTCCATGATATAATACAGCGGCTGGTCTGCGATATTCAGGCCACAGAAGCCCTGCATCTTGGAAATATTGCCGGATGCTTTCGCGATCGCATCAGAAAATCCTGAAAACTGATCCATCTGTGCCAGCTCTTTCCACTGGGAAGGAGAAAGTGCATACAGAAAATCAACAATAGAGTTACTTGTAGCATTTCCGGCACTGTCCATAACGAGACGTACTCGTGTCATGGAATTATCTGTAATAAACTGCTGCAGGATATCCGTGTATCCGTTTACAGCTACCAGCTTGTCAACTACACCAGTAAAAATGCTCTTTACACTTCCAACGTAAGCAGGAATCCGGTAGATAACCTGATACAGAGCAAACAGAATAGGCATCTGAATGGCTAACTGTACACAGCTACCGGTTGGAGAAACACCATATTTCTGATAAACAGCCTGGGTTTCTTCGTTCATTTTCATCATGGAGTCCTGATCCTTTTTACCCTGATATTTCTTCTGGATCTTCTGGATCTCGGGCTGCATGATCGCACTTAACTTGGAGAATTTCTGCTGCTTGATCTGCAGCGGTGTCATAAAGGCAAAGATAAGAATACTGAAGATAATGATACAAAGACCAATGTTCTGGATTCCGAACAGGCCGTCAAGCATCTTATATATGCCATCCATGATCCATCCCATCACAGACGCGATCTGTCCGATAATAGGAGTTCCGGTTTTTGTTGCTAAAAACAGTTCCAAATTCATTTCCTCCTAGACTTCTTATTCAATTGTAAAAGTCCGGTAACTGCTCTGCCCGGGAAAAGGCTGAACAGTCACAAAATAATTCATGGCACAGGGTCATAGCCTCCGTGGGAAAAAGGATTGCATCGCAATATCCTCCATACCGCAAGAAGACTGCCCCTGAATGCGCCATATTTTTCGATTGCTTCCAAACCATATTGAGAACATGTGGGAATATAAGGACATTTCGTTCTCTTCATCGGCGATATATATTTTTGATAGAGCCTTATCATCTTAATCAGAAATTTCTTTATCATGTTCATTCCCTGTTATATGATGCTTTCTTGCAAGATGCAGAAAAGCACTCTCGATCTCGTGAAAGCTCTTGCCCTTGGCTGCGGCTCTCGCTACTACTACAATATCAAGGTTACTGTCAAAATCTGTTTCGTTGAGACGATAGCTTTCTCTGATCAATCTGGTGAGTCTGTGGCGAACCACACTGTTCCCTACTTTTTTGCTTACTGATATTCCCAGACGATTCTTCATGTGCTGATTCTTCAGCACGTACATCACCAGAAGCCGATTTGCGTACGATGTTCCGTTCTGATATACAACTTTAAAATCTTGATTTTTCTTTAAGGACTCTGATCTGATCAAACGAATCCTCCTTAATTAAATTCCGCCTGCGCGGATATTTCTCCGGATAGAAGAAAAGACCACATAAATGCGGTCTTGCAGCTTATGCTGATAACTGTTTTCTTCCTTTTAATCTTCTTGCAGCTAATACTTTACGTCCGCCCTTTGTGCTCATGCGAGCTCTGAAGCCGTGAACCTTAGCTCTGGATCTCTTTTTTGGCTGAAATGTCATCTTCATAGGTAAAGCACCTCCTTTATCTATTTTTAATTGTTATGAAATAACTTATCATTCAGAACATCGTTTCAATTATATAAATAAACCTCCTTTTCGTCAAGTAAAAATTGCAAAAAACCCGATAAAATCAAGGGTTCTATAAAATACCCCCACCTTACGGTATTTATTTTTTTCTCTTATGTGGAAAGCGCTTATGGTTTACGTAACATTATCCACATTTTGTGGATAACTTGTGGATAACTTGTGGATTGACCGGAAATCTATCCACTTTTTCGGAGAGTTTGTTCACATCGTTTTCAAAAAAACCCTTTATTTGCGGTATTTTTAAGGTGGATTTTTTTATACACATAATTCTTCCACATTTTCCACCAATTCTCGACTTATGGAAACCTCCAGGACTCTTATCCACAATAATCCACCCTAATCCACAGTAATTTCCCCACATTATCCACATTCTTTTCCCCAAAATCTCAAGGATTTTCCATTGCGAAAACCCCATTTTCATTGTAATATATAAAAGGATATCTATCTCCAGTCGCAGACTGGGGTTATTATAATACTCATGGGAGGAAAAAATGGACGCTGTTATTGAAAAATGGGAGGAGATCCTGCAAACTGTCAAATCTGAATATGAGGTGACTGATGTCCCTTTTAATACCTGGCTCAAGCCGCTGAAAGTTTATGAGGTTGACGGAAAGCTGATAACAGTGGTTGTTCCCTCTGAGCAGGCAGCGATCGGAGTCAATTACATCAGTAAACGCTACAAAATACCTCTCCAGGTTACTATCTGTGTACTGACAGGCATGGAAGAATGCGAGGTTCGCTTCGTCCTGGAAAAAGATCTCCCCAAAAAAACAGAAAAAAATACTTCCTATGATAAACAGGTTCACGATACACGTTACGAAGAAGCTCATTTAAATCCAAAATACACCTTCGACACCTTCGTTGTAGGAAGTAATAACAAATTCGCCCAGGCCGCAGCTCTTGCAGTTGCCGAATCACCGGGAGATACCTACAATCCACTGTTTATCTATGGCGGAGCCGGTCTTGGTAAGACGCATCTTATGCATTCCATCGCTCATTTCATTCTGGAACACGACGAAAACAGCCGTGTTTTGTATGTAACCAGTGAGGAATTTACCAACGAGCTGATCGAAACCATCCGAAACGGAAATAACACGGCAATGAGCAAATTCCGTGAAAAATACAGAAATATCGACGTTCTTCTTGTCGATGATATTCAGTTTATTATAGGAAAAGAATCCACACAGGAGGAATTTTTCCATACATTTAACAGTCTTCACAGTGCCAAAAAGCAGATCATCATATCCTCTGATAAACCACCGAAGGATATGGAAATCCTGGAAGAGCGCTTCCGTTCCCGGTTCGAGTGGGGTCTGATCGCAGATATCACGCTGCCTGATTATGAAACCGAATGGAGCGCTACGGCTCTTATGCCCCATTCTTATGCGGGTGCCGATGAAAGTTATGCAAAGTTGGGTATTAAAGGAACCGGTAAGGATTTGGGAAGCCGTGCTTTATTAGAGAAGGCTCCGGCACTCTATTGGTATCCGTCGGAAGTGGATGTGTCTATCCGTCCGGGATGGTTCTATCATGCCGAACAGGACAACCAGGTAAAATCATTGGCACATCTGACTGATATTTATTTCAAGTCGGTGGGGTATAACTCTGTGCTGTTGCTGAATATCCCTCCCGACAGACGCGGATTGATTCATGAGAATGATGCCAACCGCATCAAGGAACTGGCTTCTTATGTCAAAAAAACATTTGCCGACAATCAGGTGGAAAAGGGGAATGCTGCATGGACAGCCAAAGCCGGTGAGTCGAAAGTGTATAAACTGAAAAAAGATGCTTTGGTCAATACATTCCTTATTCAGGAAGATATCTCTAAGGGACAACGCATAGAAGATTTTACGATTGAGGTGTTTACCAATGGGGCGTGGCGTCATGTGGCTGAAGGAACGACGGTGGGTTATAAACGTCTTGTCCGTTTCTCCGACAGCAAAGCGGAAAAGTTGAGGGTGACCGTAAATGCCGCTCGCGGAACAGCCAATATTTCCAATATCGGTCTTTATTATGCACAACCTTTGACAGAAAAGAATGTGAAAGTGAAGTTAAGTGATGTTTCGGTGAAAGACTGGAAAACGGTGGGTATGCCGGCGGAAGCGGCTAATGCCATTGACGGAGATCCTCAGACTGTATGGACTGCCAAGGCTCTGACTCCTTTGGTGGTGGATATGGGTAAAGCATCGGAAGTTATCGGTTTCAGTTATGCACCTGCGCAAAAAGAAGACCTTACGGGAACGATTTATAAGTATAATTTCTATGTTAGTATCGATGGCAAGAATTGGACTAAGTGCGATGCCAGTGGAGAATTCAGTAACATCATGCACAATCCTGTTCCTTATTTTGTTCGTTTCGGTAAGAAATATCCGGCGCGTTACTTTAAACTGGAGCCTGCTGCCGAAATAAACAACAAGCCGGCAACCACCGTTGGTGAGGTTGGAATCTTGTTGAAATAAACGGAAACATAACTTCTTTATATCCTTTGGGCAGTGCTCGAAGGTAATTCTCATTATCGCTTTGCTGTGAAGGCAGACAAATGTGTCAGCCTCCATAGCAAAGCGATTTGATAAATATATTTATTGTATATTATAACACGTGCAGGCTCATGCGTACGTACGTGTAGCTCGATACGTATATACGTGTGACCTGATGCGTATATACGTGTAGACTTATGCTACCGTATGTGTATTCCGATGCGTACGTACATTAAAAAATATGCAGCTCGCACTGAATGTTGCAAAAAGACCTTGATGTTTTCCAAAAAGACCTTGATGTTTTTTTTAAACCTCAAAGTCTTTTATTGAAACACTACCATCTTTTTTAAAAACCTCAAAGTCTTTTTTTAAGCCCGGTATGTTTTTCATGTAAGGGCAGGTTGCATCACCCCTTATTAAGTCGGTTATTCCCTTTTTCCGTTCATCCTTACATTTTAATTATAACATGCAGGTAATCAATTTATTAATTCTGAAAGTGTTCCCATCATCCTCCCTTCATCTGTGCTTTCCAAGTCCCTTCACAATCTGCCTTCAGTATTTGTCTTGCCAGAAGATGTTTTACAGATGAAAGGAGGCTGAAAGGGCGATTACGGGATGTTCATTCACTATCGGAACCCCCATCAACAGGACGTTTCAACAGTTAATGAAAGGAGAAAAGAAGAAACAGATTTCTATCTCAAAGGCTGGCTCACGTAATATGAGCAGATCTACGGCAGTTATGAATTTCATGCCGAAAATTGCATTTTCTCCTCTGTGGATAGAAAAATAGATTTATCTTTGTAATATAAACGCTAAGATATAAATGAAAGACCGATGAAAGAAGCAACCATAACCCCCTTTGCGAAGCCGCTTTATGTAATGACCAAGCCCGTGGGCGCAGTATGCAATCTGGCTTGCGACTATTGTTATTACCTGGAAAAAGCAAAGTTATACAACCTGACCCCCGCCGACGTGGCCGAGAGCTGCAAGGCACTGGTCAAGGCCATCGATAACAGCCAGATCGTCATGCTGCCCGGCGGCTTCTCCGGCGGCGACGAGCCGGATGGCAGTGCAAAGTTCATTGCATCCTTCTTCCGCAACCCGGAAGTCACCGAGGCGGTGCGCCGTCTGCTGCAGCAGCGCGACGGCCTGATGCTGGGCATCTGCAACGGCTTCCAGGCCCTCATCAAGCTGGGTCTGGTCCCCTACGGCGATATCCGCCCCATCACCGCTTACGATCCCACCCTGACCTTCAACACCATCGGCCGCCACCAGAGCATGCTGGTGCGCACCCGCATTGCATCCACCGGCAGCCCGTGGCTGTCCAAGTGCGAGGTGGGCGAACAGTTCACCGTTGCCATCAGCCACGGCGAGGGCCGCTTCGTGGCTCCGCAGGAAGTGCTGGACACCCTCATGAAGAACGGCCAGATCGCCACCCAGTATGTGGACATCGAGGGCAATCCCACCATGGATCAGAGCTATAACCCCAACGGCTCTGTGCTGGCAATCGAAGGCATCACCAGCCCGGATGGTCGTGTGTTCGGCAAGATGGGCCACTCGGAGCGCAGCGGCGAGTACCTGTACAAGAACGTTACCGGTGACAAATATCAGCCGATCTTTGAGGGCGGCGTGGACTATTTCAAGATTTGATGGTAGAATAGAGAAAAACTCCTTCCGTCATCGCTGATGCGATGCCACCCCCCTCGGAGAGGGAGGCTGAAAGGCCCCCTCCCCGAGGGGGCTGTCGCCGGAAGGCGACTGAGGGAGTCACTTTCAGGAGGAAACAATCAATGTCTCAGCATGATCGTTATATCAGCCCCTTTTCCACCCGCTATTCCTCGGACGAGATGCAGTATATCTTCTCGGACGATAACAAATTCCGCACATGGCGCCGCCTGTGGGTGGCGCTGGCCCGGGCCGAAATGGAGCAGGGCCTGACCAACATCACCCCCGATATGGTGGCTGAGCTGGAAGCCCATGTGGACGATATCAACTATGAAGTGGCCATCGAGCGCGAAAAGCTGGTGCGCCACGACGTGATGAGCCATGTGTACGCCTACGGCCAGCAGTGCCCCAAGGCGGCCGGCATCATCCATCTGGGTGCCACCAGCTGCTATGTGGGCGACAACACCGACATCATCGTGATGCGTCAGGGTCTGGAACTGGTGCGCAAAAAGCTGATCGGTGTGTTGGCAAAGCTGGGCCGCTTCGCCGAGGAATACAAGGACATGCCCTGCATGGCCTACACTCACTGCCAGCCCGCTCAGCCCACCACCGTGGGCAAGCGCGCCACCCTGTGGGCCAACGAGCTGGTGATGGACCTGCAGGAGATCGACCACCGTCTTGCTGTTCTGCAGCTGCGCGGTGTCAAGGGTACCACCGGCACGCAGGCTTCCTTTATGGAGCTGTTCAAGGGCGATGCCGATAAGATCCGCGCCGTGGATGCTTCCATCGCCAAGGAGATGGGCTTTGCGCCCGAAGCGGTCATCCCCGTGTCCGGCCAGACCTACAGCCGCAAGGTGGATGCCTTCATCCTGAACGCCCTTGCCGGCATTGGCCAGAGCTGCATGAAGTTTGCCACCGACCTGCGTCTGCTGGCTAACTTCAAGGAGATGGAAGAGCCGTTTGAAAAGAACCAGATCGGTTCCTCCGCCATGCCTTACAAGCGCAACCCCATGCGCTGCGAGCGTATCTGCGCACTGAGCCGCTACCTGATGGTAGATGTGCTGAACCCCAGCTTCACCACCGGCACCCAGTGGTTTGAGCGCACGCTGGACGACAGCGCCAACAAGCGTGTCGCCATGGCTGAGGGCTTCCTTGCCACCGACGCTATCCTGAACATCATGCTCAACGTCACCGACGGCATCGTGGTGTATCCCAAGGTGGTGCGCAGCCGTCTGATGGCAGAGCTGCCCTTCATGGCCAGCGAGAACATCATGATGCAGGCTGTGGAAAAGGGCGGCAACCGTCAGGAGCTGCACGAGCGTCTGCGCCAGCACGCCATCGCCGCCGGCAAGCAGGTCAAGGAAGAGGGCCTGCCCAACGATATGGTGGACCGTATTGCTGCCGACCCTGCCTTTGGCCTGACCCGCGAGGAGATCGTGGCGGGCCTTGTGCCGGAGAACTTTGTGGGCCGTGCACCGCAGCAGGTGGAGGAGTTCATCGCCAATGTGCTCAAGCCCATCTTCGATGCCAACCCCGATGCCGTGGAGCAGCACGCATCCCTGAGCGTGTAATAGGGCAGGCCATCAGGGAGCTTTCTCCGCGAACAGCCCGGGACTCCAGTCCCGCCCTACCGCCTGCGGCGGCAGGGTCCCACCCCCAGGACATTCGCTGGAGAAACTTCCTGCCGTCCTGCCGGGTAGCTGCAGTAAATATTAAAAGGTCGTCGCCGAAAGGCGGCGGCCTTTTTTGATGCCTGTCCCCCTTGAGAAAAATCCGCTGTCATGCTACACTGGGAGCATCATCAACAAAGGAGAACCGCGTATGCGATTGGATAAATACTTAGCCGAGACGGCCCAGTGCACCCGCAGCGAAGCTAAGGCGCTGCTTTCCAAAGGGCGGGTGCAGGTGAACGGTGCTGTCTGCAAAAAAGGGGACACTCAGCTCAAGGAAACCGATACGGTGGCTGTGGACGGCAAAGCCCTGAATTATCAGCAGTTCGTGTACCTGATGCTCAACAAGCCCGAGGGCGTGGTGAGCGCTTCCACCGACAAGCGCGACACCACCGTGGTGGATCTGGTGGGGGATGCCTATCCCCGGCGGCAGCTGTTCCCGGCGGGAAGGCTGGACAAGACCAGCACCGGCTTTGTGCTGCTGACCGATGACGGCACCTTTGCCCACGACATCCTTGCTCCAAAGCGGCACGTCTCCAAGACCTACACCGTGGTGCTGGACACCCCTCTGACCGAGCAGATGCGCACCGGCTTTGCGGCGGGCGTGACCCTTGCCGACGGCACAGCACTTTCGCCTGCGGAGGTCACAGCCCTTTCGGCCGACGGTCTGACCGTGCGGGTGGTGCTCAAGCAGGGCGTATACCACCAGATCAAGCGGATGTTCGGCGTGTACGGCGCAGGTGTGAACGGCCTGCACCGGGATGCCATCGGCGGCCTTGCACTCGACCCGGCCCTTGCACCGGGCCAGTGGCGGGAGCTTTCTGCCGAAGAAGTGTCAAAAATTTCCAGCTGACAGGGTCGGCTTTTCACCCGAATTTCAAAAAAGCAACACATTTTTCCGGTAGAATAGGGGGCAGAACCACGCAAAAAGGCACTTTTTTGGTTCAGAATGGCCCCTGAAGATAATATTCACAAGAAAAAACTATCTTTTTTGTTGAAATATGTTGCAAAAGTAAATTCTTTTGTGTAAAATATAAAATGTAATGCAGCTAAATTGTTAAAAATCACGACCGGCTGCCGCTGCGGTTTGCACAAACGAGGAAAAGGGGTATCCATTATGGCCAATAGAGTATTTCAAAGCGTGATCTACCAGATGAAAGACGCGATCAACCGGGTGGTCGGCGTGGTGGATGAGACCGGCGCTGTTATTTCCTGCTCGGAGCTGAACCTGATCGGCGAGGTGCGCGAGGGTTTCATGGCGGAGCGTCTGACCGCAGGCGACCGCTTTGTGCGCGATGGCTACACCTATCAGCAGTTCTCCAGCGCCAAGCATAATGATTATGCAGTATTCGTGGAAGGCGTGGACGAGACGGCTGGTCAGTTTGCCGCCATGCTGTCCATCAGCCTGCAGAGCATCAAGCAGTACCACGACGAAAAGTTTGATAAGTCCAACTTTATCAAGAATGTGGTGCTGGATAACATCCTGCCCGGCGATATCTATGCCAAGGCCCGTGAGCTGCACTTTGCCACCGATGTTTCCCGCGTGGTGTTCATCGTGCGTGTTACCAGCGGCGGCGATATCTCCGCCTACGATGTGGTCAGCAGCCTGTTCCCCGACAAGCAGAAGGACTTTGTGTTCAATATCAGCGAGACGGATACCGTACTGGTCAAGGAGATCCGCAAGGGCATCGACCGCACCGATATGGAAAAGCTGGCTGCCAGCATCGTGGATACCCTGTCCGGCGAGCATTACATCAAGGCTGTGGTGGGCATCGGCACCCCCATCTCCAACGTGAAGGATCTGGCTACCTCCTTTAAGGAAGCACAGATCGCCATGGAAGTGAGCAAGGTGTTCGACACCGAAAAGCAGATCATCCGCTACGATAATCTGGGCATTGCACGCCTGATCTATCAGCTGCCCACCACCGTGTGCGAGATGTTCCTGCGCGAGGTGTTCAAGCAGGGCAGCATCGAGAGCCTGGATCAGGAGACCCTGTTCACCATCCAGCGCTTCTTTGAGAACAACCTGAATGTGTCCGAGACCAGCCGCGGCCTGTTTGTGCACCGCAACACGCTGGTGTATCGTCTGGAAAAGATCAAAAAGCTGACTGGCCTGGATCTGCGTGAGTTCGACGATGCTATCGTCTTTAAGGTAGCACTGATGGTCAAGAAGTACCTGTCCAACAATCCGGCCAAATACTAATAAGCTGCAGGCTCTGCCTGCAGTGCAGAACCGGCCGCTCGAAACCGATGCTGGCCGGTTCTTTTTGCTGTGAAAACAGATTTTAATGTCAGGAGCTAATATTACCCTATGATCGATTTAGAACACGTTTCCAAGGAATATAAACGGGGCGGACCGCTGGCACTGGACGATATCAACCTCCATGTGGACGACGGCGAGTTCGTGTTCCTGCTGGGCCATTCCGGCGCAGGCAAATCCACCCTGCTCAAGCTGCTGCTGCGCGAAGAGCTGCCCAGTGAGGGCAAGGTGACTGTTCTGGGCAAGGATGTTGCCAGCCTGCACCGCCATCAGGTGCCGTATCTGCGCCGTCAGATGGGCATTATCTTTCAGGATTTCCGGCTGATCCCCACCATGACTGTGTACGAGAACATCGCCTTTGCCATGCAGTAAGTTGTGGACGATAAATTTTCTTTCGATTTCCATGGGCATTTCCTCCTTGAAGTGCAGATCCTAAGCCTTTTTAAGGCACATACTTTTTCTTTATTATACCCATCGTCTATGATATAATCAACAAAGATTCGAGAAAAAGACAAAGGAGATGAATATAAATGCGTTTAAGAAATGTACCAGGAGCGAGAGAGACGATTATAGAAAATCAGTTTTCCATCCAACAGCCAGAACAGATGAAAGGAAAATGGGCAGAGGTATTCCAAAATGACCAACCAATCCACATCGAAGTAGGAATGGGAAAAGGACAGTTTATCATAGAAATGGCAAGAAGAAATCCAGAAGTAAACTATATTGGAATCGAAAAATATTCAAGTGTCTTAGTAAGAGCTGTAGAGAAATTAGAAGATTTTGAACAGGATAACCTTCGTTTGATCCGTATGGATGCAGAGAATATCGAAGAAGTGTTTGACAAAGATGAAGTAGACAGGATTTATTTAAACTTCTCTGATCCATGGCCAAAAGACCGCCATGCAAAGAGAAGACTGACATCTACAAGATTTTTAGAACGATATGATAATATCCTGACACCAGAAGGAAGAGTTATGTTTAAGACAGATAACAAAGACTTATTTGACTTCTCCTTAGAGC
>OGYK01002433.1_pt1 | contig 12115 bp, 8 predicted proteins | sample 1576501 | NCBI WGS metagenome assembly OGYK01 (sample SAMEA3541530, study PRJEB24748) | human gut metagenome | biome: human gut; feature: human-associated habitat; material: faeces | place: China | collected 2012
CCAGCCCCCAGCCCACCGTGGCCCCCAGCCCAACCCCCACCCAGACCCCTGCCCAACAGCAAGATTTACAGCAGGTGTACGGCAGCTGCGGGCTGCTAGCATGGCCCAGCGTGCTGTACAGCATTTATCTGCAGGACGACGCCAACCCCTGGACCGAGGAAGCCCTGGCCCAGACGCGGCAGAACCTTGCCGTGGCGGTGGACTGGATCACCCAGCAGGCGCAGACCTATAACGCCCAGCCGAAAATCTATTACGATACCGGCGAAAACAATCTGAGCACCTTTGCCGCCTACAAAGTCGGTCTGACGGAAGATACCACCACCGGCACAACGTTCTATGACGATGTGGACACCCTGACCGCACAGGTGGATGTGGAATTCATCCAGCAGCAATACGGTACGGCAAGCATTGGCTACCTGATCTTTCTGCCGGTGGAGGGGGCTTCCTACTCCATTCTGCATTATCTGGAGGATGGCGGTAATTACCTGAATGAATTCAGCTGTCTTTATCTCTATGATTCCTATGCGGGGGAGAAAACCTACAACAGCCCCACCGTATATGCCCACGAGATCCTGCATCTGTTTGGTGCGGCAGACCTTTACGTCGGCAGCCGGGATACGTTTGTGACCCAGCCGCTGGCGCAGTATGTGCTGAACACCTGGCCGGATGCTATTATGTATTACACCTACAACAGCGATAACGGTATCAGCTATGACCATATCGAAAAAACGCTCTGCCCGCTGACGGCCTACCGCCTGGGGCTGGTGGACAGCTTCCCCGGGAGCGAGCAGTTCCCGGCGGCAACGCAGGACCCGCCCGGTGTGTTCAGCAACGGCGCAGGCCAGAACTGGACCGCAAGCGATGAAGCAGCCTGAACAAGGGAGGTGAAGGCATGTATGGGGATGAATGGCCGCTGCGGGTAACAGGGATTGCCAGCGCGGCGGAATCCGAATGGCGCATTGGCCAGCAAACGCCGGAGCGCACCTGTGAGGGCTGGCTGCTGGTATATGTAAAAAGCGGTATGGTGGAAGAGCTGTGCGATACCCACCGGGTGCTGCTGCGCGCCGGGCAGATTTTGTTCCACCAGCCCGCAGAGCTGTTTGCCATGCGCGCAGTGGGCGAAGTTCCGCCGGAGGTGTTCCGCGTGGAATTTACCGCGGACGGCAGTGCGATGGATTCTTTCCGCAGCTGCCATATGCGGCTCGGCAACGCCGAAAAAAGCTGTCTGCGCCAGCTGGCAGAAACGGTGCGCGAGGTGTTCCAGCCGGTGCAGGATGCCTGCCAGATGCCCGCCCGCCGCGCGGAAATCCCGTTTGGCGGCAAAGAGCTGCAAACCATCTATCTGGCACAGCTGCTGTACCTGTTGGCTCGCCGCAGGCAGCGCACCCGCAAACAAAGCCCCCGTGCCCGCGCCGAGCAGGAGCAGGCAGCCCTTGTGGAAAGCGTGCGCCTGTACTTTGCGCAGAACATTGAAAAGCCGCTGGCGCTGGACCAGGTGTGCGATGCCAATGGTTGCTCCCGCGTGGCATTGCAGCAGGCGTTCCGCGCCCGCACCCGCATGGGGCCGATGGAGTATTTCTCCTGCATGAAAGCCGAACAGGCAGCGCTGCTGCTGACCCAGGGGTACGGCCCCGGCGAAACGGCCCGTATGCTGGGGTATGGCTCCCTGGCGTGGTTCAGCAGGCGGTTCCACGCCCTGACCGGCCAAACGCCCGGCGCTTACCGCCGCGCCCCGCACCCGCTGCATCTGTGCGAACGGTAAAGGTAACAACAAAGTTACATATCAAACATGGAAACATCTATTTCCATATTGTGATAAAGACGTTAGAATAAAATCAACAAGGGAACGAAGCAAACCCTGCGGATGCCCTGTTGAAGATACAAAATCCCGGCAACAACTTTCCATATTGTGTAAAGGAGCGATCAGTATGTCTATTTTGGTCAGCGGCGGCGCCGGTTACATCGGCAGCCATACCTGTGTGGAGCTTCTCAATGCGGGTTACGATATTGTGGTGGCAGATAACTATTACAACTCCTGCCCCGAAGCCCTGAAGCGTGTGCGCGAGATCACCGGTAAAGATTTCAAGTTTGTGGAAGCAGACATGACCGACCATGCGGCAGTTGAAAAGGTCTTTGCGGAAAATCCCGGCATTGACTGTGTGATCCAGTTTGCCGCCTACAAGGCCGTGGGCGAAAGCGTTTCCAAGCCCATCGAGTATTACTCCAACAACCTGAACTGCACCCTGAACATCCTGGATGTTATGCGCCGTTACGATTGCCATAACATCATCTTCTCCTCCTCCGCAACGGTTTACGGCGACCCCGCCAGCGTGCCCATCCGCGAGGATTTCCCTGTTGGTGCAACCACCAACCCGTATGGCACTACCAAGGTGTTTACCGAGCGCATCCTGACCGACTGCTGCAAGGCAGACCCGGAGCTGAACGTTGCTCTGCTGCGTTACTTCAACCCCATCGGTGCACATCCTTCCGGAAAGATCGGCGAGGACCCGAACGGCATCCCCAACAACCTGGTGCCCTACATCGCCAAAGTTGCCGTTGGCAAGCTGGAAAAAGTGCATGTGTACGGCAATGATTACCCTACCCCCGATGGCACCGGCGTGCGCGACTACATCCACGTTGTGGACCTGGCCCGCGGCCATGTGGCAGCCATCAAAAAGCTGGAAGAAAAGCCCGGCCTGTTCATCTGCAACCTGGGCACCGGCCATGGCTACAGTGTGCTGGATGTGATTCATGCATTCAGCAAGGCCTGCGGCAAGGAGCTGCCCTATGTCATTGACCCGCGCCGCCCCGGCGATATTGCCGAGTGCTGGTGCGATCCCAGCAAGGCCAAGCGTGAGCTGGGCTGGGAAGCTGAGTACGGCATTGACGAAATGTGCCGCGACAGCTGGAACTGGCAGAGCCACAACCCCGATGGGTATAAGACCGCTGAATAAGTTCACGGTTCAAAGAAAGCAATAAAACGAGAGCAATAAAACAGGGCGACCGGGAAAACTTCCCGGCCGCCCTGTTGGTGTATCAGGTAGTGTTTGTATGGGTTTAATGCGTTAGAGAAAAGCGTTTGACCCTGTGGAGCCCGTGGGAGCGCACATTGTACGCCCGGCCACGTAAGGCGGGATGCCCTCATCCCGATGTGTGCGCATATTACGGCCCGCCATGCAGGACGATGCGAGCGTCGTTTCCTACACATGGTTTGCAGGTTCGCAGCCCAATATTTGCGTTTCTTCCCTGTGCGATGAGGGCATCGCGCCCTAGGGCGTATCTCAAGCATCCGGTTCCTTTTTCTCCTGCCCCATCCCCTGAATCTTTGCGTTCAGCCCGGCACCCAAAAACAGCACATTGATGTTCACATTCAGCCAAAGCGTAATCAGCACGATTGCAGCCAAAGAACCGTAAATGTACGATAACTTCCAGAAATGCCCGATGTAAAACGAGAATATTTTGGAAAACAGCGTCCACACCGCTACCACAGCGGCGGCCCCCGGCAGCTGATCCCGTATGCGGCGCTCGCCGCCGGGCACATAGGTGTAGATCAGTGTTACCGTCAGCAGCGAAAGCGCCAACGAAAGCACCGCACTGATGCTGAGCAGGCTGTGCAGCCGCTGCAGCAGCCCGCCCACCAGGGGATGCAGCGGCAGCAGCCCGGCCAGCCCGCGCAGGATTGGGCTCAGGCTTTGCACCACCATGGCAACCAACATCAGGCCCTCAAACAAAAAGGTATACAGCACAGCCCACAAACGGTCAAACATTGTTTTGTGGGCACCGGGGGTCAGCTTTTGCAGCCCCTTTTGCACCGCGGCCATCCCACCGGAAGCGGAGATCACCGTGGTGATGGCGGCAAAGGAAGCCATGAAGGTGGTGGACTGATTATTCAGGTTGGCAATCACATCCACCGCCATTGACTGGATGGCCGGGATATCCGGCAAAAGCTGGGCAACCAGCGCGGCAATGTCCGAAACCGAATAAAACGGCAGCATGTTGATGATGACCAGCACCCACATCAGCAGCGGCAGCGATGCCGTAAGCAGCAGCAAGGTGGCGTGTCCGGCGTATACGGCCATATCCAGCGCCAGATACTGCCGCAGCAGGTCCAGCAGTGCAGGCGGCAGGGTTGAGGCTTGTTTTTTCATGGCGTTCTCCTGAATCCCCCACGCTCAGGGGCAAAATAAAAAACATTATAACCATTATACAGGCCCGCTCCCGCGCCTGACAATGGGCAGTTGGGGGAAAATGTGCCGCAGGGCAAAGTTTTTCGGTTTTGTGCTGCTAACTGGCCGAACAGCCGCCGGGTGTGCTATAATAAACCATGAATAAAAACCGCCGCCCCGGCGGAAAGGAGAACTCAATGAAAGATTCCATCAAAGCTCTGCGCGAGCTGGAGAAAAGACTGTATGCCTACCAGTACGCAATGGCCGTTGCCGATTATGACAGTGAGACGGTAGCCCCGCCGGAAAGCAGCGCGGGCCGCGCCGAAGCCATGGAGGTGCTGAGCCGCGCCTACTTTGACCAGCTGGTCAGCGCTGACACCGCCGCCCTGCTGCAGCGCGCTGCCGCTGATGCCGAAACCGAACAGGAAAAGGCAGAAGTGCGGGAGTTGCAGCGCAGCTATGACGAGATTGGCAAGATCCCGGCAGAAGAGTACGCCGCGTTCACCAAGCTGACGCAGGAAAGCATGCCCGCATGGGGCAAGGCAAAGCGCGGCAATGACTTTGCCAGTTTTGCCCCGTATCTGGAAAAAATTGTGGAATCCCTGCGCGCGCAGGCCCACTATTTTGCCCCTGACCGCGACCCGTATGAAGTCTGGCTGGACCGCTATGAACACGGCCTGACCATTGCCCAGTGCGATACTTTCTTTGCCGCCCTGCGCGAGACCATTGTGCCGCTGCTGGCTGCCATAAAAGAGCGCGGCAGCGCCATCCGCACCGACTTTTTGTATCAGAATTGGCCCATTGAGCAGCAGCGCAAGCTTTCCAAAAAGATCATGGAAGTGTGGGGGCTGGACCCGGACCACTGCGTATTGGGCGAAACGGAACACCCCTTTACCTCCGGCTTCTGGCACGGCGATGTGCGCATTACCACCCATTATATGCCGCAGGATATGTTCTCCAACCTGTACAGCGTGGCGCACGAGGGCGGCCATGCCCTGTATGAGCTGAACGTTGACCCTAAGTATGATTATACCATCCTGGCGGGCGGCGCAACCACCGGCCTGCACGAAAGCCAGAGCCGCCTGTTTGAAAACTATGTGGGCCGCAGCCGCGCGTTCATCCACTATTTGTATCCCACTTTGCTGGAGCTGTTCCCCCAGCAGCTGAACGGCGTGACCGAGGAAGAGATCTACCGCGCCGTCAACCGCGCCGAGCCGAGCCTGATCCGCACCGAGGCGGACGAGCTGACCTACTCTTTGCACATTATGGTGCGGTATGAGCTGGAAAAGGCCCTGATGCAGGGCACCCTGACCGTGGCCGAACTGCCCGCCGCCTGGAACGCCAAGTATAAGGAATACCTTGGCGTGGATGTGCCGGACGATACCCACGGCTGTTTGCAGGATATCCACTGGGCAATGGGCGATATGGGCTACTTCCCCAGCTATGCGCTGGGCAGTGCTTACAGCGCACAGGCGGTGGATGACCTGCGCAAAACCATGGACCTGGACGCCCAGTGGGCCGAAGGCAACATGCAGCCGCTGAAAGACGCTCTGCGCAGCCGCGTGTGGCAGCATGGCCGCGCCAAGGAACCGCAGTGGCTGGTGCAAAGCCTGTGCGGCGGCGCATTTGATGCCGCCCACTACACCAACTACCTGAAAAACAAATATACCGAGCTGTACGGCCTGTAAGCACAGCCGGTAAAAATAAAACAAAGCGGGCGCACCGTTATGCAATAGACGGCGCGCCCGCTTTGCTATAAGCAGGAAAGAGAGAATCAAATTTATTTTGCGGTGTCATCCGGCTTAGTGGGTTCTGTTGGCTGCGCCTGGGCGGCAGCCTTTGCAGCGAGCTTGGCCTGCTTTTTCTCCGCCCGGCGGGCCTTGCGGCGCTTGAGGGCGGGCCGTGCCACCAGCAGGATGGCAAGCACGATCAGTACCACCGGCCACAGGTAAACCACCACCAGGATGAGATCTTCGGCCCCATCCACAAAGCCGCGCCAGCCGCTGGTAACGGCTTCCACAAACTTTTCGCCAAAGGTGGTGGCGGTGGGGGTCAGTACCCGCACTTCCTGCAGGGAAATATCCACGGTGGAATAGCGCACCTGGTTATCCATCAGCCGCATCTGGCCGGTGTAGCTTTCCAGCTGATACTGCACATCCGAAAGCTGGCTTTCAATTTCCAGCAGGTCGGCGGTGGTTTCAGCTTTGTCGGCCAGGGCGTTCAGCCGGTCGCGCTGGTCGTTCAGGGCTTTCAGGCGGGCTTCCACATCTACATACTCAGCGGTAATGTCCTGTGCGCTCTCGTTCAGCGAGGTCACGTTCCCGGCTTCCCCGGCGGCGGTCAAAAAGCTGCGGTAGTTTTCGGCGGGGATGCGCGCGGTGTAATAAGTATAGCGGCTGCCGGAATCCTTGCTGCCGCCCTGGTCAGTGCTTTCCAGGTAGCCGTTCGCGGCGGTTACGGCCTCCTGCAAGGCGGCGCGGGTGGTATCATAGTCGGTGGTTTCCATCCGCACGCTGGCGTTATACACGATCTTGCGGCTGCTTTCCACCGTGGAAGGATCCAGCATCGAGCTGGTCAGATCGTCTGAAGAAAAACTGCTGCCTTCCCCGGCTTCGGCGCTTTCGGCGCTGTAATATTCATAGTCTCCGGCATCCTGGCTGCTAAAGGCGGCGGTATCGTTAGAAGGAGCGGCGGAGTAGGTGCTGCGGCTGGTGGAACCGCAGGCAGCAAGGCTGAGCGCAAGCGCGGCGGATGCAGCAAGGCTGGCAAAGCGGGATAGTGTTGTATGTTTCATAGGGCACGCTCCTTATTGTGTTGTGTGGTAAGGGGGTAAGCCAAAAGCAATATCTGCTTCCTTTACCAGTATAACACGGAAGTGGCACCGGAATGTTACAGCTTGATGTCAAAAAAAGCGGGGTGCGCCGTAAAACCGGCACACCCCACAAAAATAATTCTAATTATTCAGCTTTTTGACCAAGAACTTTGATATCATCGTTGTCCGCAAAGGCAACAGCGTTGTAACCAGCGGTTTCCAATGTGCCGAACTGCTTGCCCAGCTTTTTGGCCTGGGGCAGAACCGTCACATCATAGGCTGCGCGCAGGGCATCGGCCTTGGCCAGCACGGCGGCGAAATCGGCATCCTTCAGATACAGCAGGGCCAGCTTCTGCTTGGCACCGGGGATCTGGTAATCCTGCTCCAGCAGAATGCCGCAGACGCGCTCGAACCCGATGGAGAAGCCAACGGCGGGCACCTGCTGGCCAATGAACTTGCCAACCATATTGTCGTAGCGGCCGCCGCCTGCAACAGCGCCGCTGAACTGCGGGCAGGTCACTTCAAACACCATGCCGGTATAGTATCCCTGGCCGCGCACCAGGCTGGGGGCATAGGCAATGCCGTAACGGCCGTTGGCAATCTTTTCGGCGGTGGCGATGACATAGCGCAGGTCGGCGGTCAGGGCCTCGTCCCCAACGCGGGCGGTCACGGCGTTCAGGCTGAAATCACCGGCGCATAGGAACTCATCCAGCGCTTCCACAGCGGCGGCGTCAAACTCTTTTTCCAGCAGCTCTTTCTTTACGCCGTCTGCACCGATCTTATCCAGCTTGTCAAAGCTGATGCAGACGGAATCCAGCTGGTCAGCGGCAAAGCCCATCTTTTCCAGCATGGCGCGCAGGATGCGGCGGTCGTTGATGTTGACAGTGAAATCTTTGAAACCGATGCGCAGCAGAGCGCGAGTGGTCACATCGATCAGCTCCACCTCGGCATTGGGGGAAGAATCGCCCAGAATGTCGATATCGCACTGTACGAACTCGCGCAGACGGCCCTTCTGCGGGCGCTCGGCGCGGAACACACGGTCGGTCTGGATCACCTTGAAGGGGCTGGGCAGTTTATCCTTGTTGGCGGCATAGTAGCGGCTCAGCGGCAGGGTCAGGTCATAGCGCAGGCCCATATCGGAAAGCTGCTTTTCATCGCCGGAGCGCAGGGCAGCGGCCAGCTTTTCGCCGCGCTTGAGAACCTTGAAGATCAGGTTCAGGTTGTCGCCGCCATCGGATTTATCCAGGTTTTCCATATCCTCCAGGATGGGGGTGGAAATGCGCTGGAACCCGGCGGCACGGTAAGTATCCAAAATTTGGCCCTGAATGTAATCACGCAATGCCTGCTCGCGCGGCAAAAGGTCGCGCATGCCCTTCAACGGCTGTGTTTTCATGGTTGTTCCTCCCTATTATCTGCGCGGGCAGCGGCCCGCGGAAAAATCAAAAGATATACCTCTTTATCATATCTGTCCCGGCGTTTTTTGTCAACAAAAACGGGGCATACTGAAGCTGTATCAAACTGTGTGGAACGGGAAGGATAAGGAGGAAGAACACCATGCCAAAACAAAACGGCAACCCCAAAATTCTGGCTGCCGGTGCGGCCGTACAGCTGCTGACCGGCATTCCGGCGGCGTGGGGCGTGTTCCAAAAGCCGGTCATGGCGCAGTACGGCTTTTCCCGCGGGCAGGCCATGCTCAGCTTTGCCATTCTGGTGGCAGGGTATGGCATCGGCTGCGCCATCGGCGGTTTTGTGCAGGATCAGCACGGCCCGCGCTATGCGGCCCTGTGGGGTACCGCGCTGCTGGGCGGCGGCAGCATGGGAGCAGCGCTGGTGCCGCAGGGCAATGCGGCGTTGTTCTTTTTGGTGTACAGCATCCCGGCGGGGGTAGGCAGCGCCTTTTTGGCCCCGGCGGTGCTGGCCTGCGCCCAAAAGTGGTATGCCAGCCGCAAAGGGCTGGCAACGGGGGTCAGCGGTGCGGCTATGGGGCTTTCCGGTGCGTTTTTAACCGTTTTTGTGGGTTTTGTGGAAAACCGCTGGAGGATGCGTGTCTGTTTTGCCGCGCTCGGTGTGGTGGTGCTGGCGGTGTGCGGGGCATCCGCCGCCGTGCTGCAAAATCCACCCCAGCCCGCCGGCCAGCCAAACGCAAAAGCGGCAAACGACCTGCCGCCCCACCAGATGGTGCGCACCACGCAGTACCGCCTGTGTGTTGCGGGGGTGGCGCTGGCAGCCCCGCCCATGCTGCTGTTCAGCCCGGAGATTCTGACCATTGCAGCGGACCGCGGCCTGCCGGAGCAGTGGGCGCCCTTGTGCGTGGCAGTGGGCAGTGCGGCCAGCGCAGCAGGGCGGTTGCTTTGCCCCGCTGCCAGTGACCACTGGGGCCGCAAACCAGTTTTGTATGGGGTGTATGCGGCCCTGGCGGCGGGCAGCATCGGGTTTGCCTTTGCGCAGGGGTGGTGGGTGCTGGCGGCTTACTGTGTGCTGACCTGCTTTTACTCCGGCGGCGCGGCGGTGCAGCCCGCCTTAAATACGGACCTGTTCGGCCTTGCCCATGCGGGGGTCAACTATGGCTTGATCGCCCTTGGCATGAGCGCCGGCAGCCTGCTGAGTTATGCGGGCAGCCAGCTGCTGGACCTGCCTGCCCGGCATATGCTGGCGGTAGCCAGCGCCGTGGCGGGCGGGATATGTTTCCTATTTGTAAAACCTGTAGCAACGGTTGAAAAGCAGCAGGGGAACGGGTAAAATAATACAATACAGTTGCCCGCACGCCGCAAAGCCTGCGGGAAAAAGACCCGGAGGTAATTTGAACCATGCGTTCTGACCAACAGCAAGCGATCAACCGCTTGGCGGGCACCTCGGCAACCGCTTTTTTGTGCGCGGTGCTGTGCGTGTACCCGCTGTACATTGATAAATTTTCCAACCTTGGTGTGACCAAGTTCACCGGCTGTTTTACCCTGTTTCTCTTGTTCCTGCTCTGGCTGGTGGCCTGTACGGCCATTGGGGCCCGTACACCCCGCCCGCGCAACGCCAACGCCGGACGAGATGTAACCCTGTGGGGTGTGCTGGCCTTTGCAGGCACTAGCCTGATTTCCACCTTTACATCGCTTTCGCCCACGGCGTCCACCTGGGGGCTGGGGGGCTATTACGGCGGGCTGATGCTGGTGCTGTTTACCGCCGCCGGGTACTGGGCTGTGCGCAGCTACCTGGACCTTGAAAACCTGGATTTTGTTTTCTGGGTGCTGGGCATTACCACAAGCATTGTGGCAGTTTTGTATGTGCTCAACATCTTTAACATTGACCTTATCGGCGCGTATGCAGACACCGCCGTGGTGGAGCGTGCACAGTTTTTCTCAACCCTGGGGCAGAAGGACTTTAACGGCTGCTTTTTCTCGGTAGCGCTGCCCATTGTGTTTTACCAGTTCCTGAACGCCAAAGATACCAGAACCGCTGTCTGGACCGGCATTCCGGCAGCGTTTGGCGCATTGGCGCTGGCGGTTGTGGATTCAGAGGCGCTTGCCCTGGGCATCGGCGCGGCGGTGATGGTGCTGGTCTGCCATAAAAACTTTACCACCCGCCACCTGCGCCGTGCGGCGCTCATCAGTGCGGCGTTCTTCGGCTGGGCTGCCTGGATGCATTACATGCGTGCCAGCGTTTACACCCAGGGCGGCACCGCCCTGCTGGCCAAACTGGGCGCGTGGCAGGTGGCACTGCCCTGCATGGCGGCAAGCCTGCTGCTGTGGCTGGTGCTGTTTGTGCTGGCCCGCAAAGGCATTGCAGCGCAGGCCCCACTGTACCTGCCGGGGCGGGTCATCACCATTGCTGTGCTGGCGGTGGGGGCGTTGGCCTTTGTGCTGGCCAATGCAATGCCAAACCTGCCCCTGCCGGAAAGCCTGCATAACCTGCTGGTGTTCAACGATGACTGGGGTACCTACCGCGGCGTGGCCTGGCGCGCTGCGTTTGGCACCTGGGCGGACGGCAGCCTGCTGCGCAAGATTGTGGGCATTGGCCCCGGCATGATGCATACCGCCGTGGCCGCCTGGGCAGGCGACGCCATGACAGCCCGCATGGCGACGTTCTATGCCGCGCATAACGAATATCTGGAACAGCTGCTGACGACCGGCATTCTTGGCTTGGCCGCCTGGCTGCTGCTGGTGGCGGCCCACCTGCGGCGCGGGGAACGGAGCTGGAACACTCCCGGCGTGGCCCCAGTCATGCTGGCGCTGTGCAGCTATCTGGCACAGGCGGTGGTATCCATCCGGGTATCCATGGTGTTTCCGCTGGTTATGCTGCTGTTCGGTGCGCTGGCGGCCCTGACGGCCCCGGAGCTGCCGCAGCCCGCCGCCCCCGCGCCCCGCGGCAAAAAGCAGCAAAAGCCGGAACCGTTGCCGCCTAAGAACGCCTGGTATTTTGCCAAAACCGTGCTGGCTGCTGTGTTGTGCATGGCAGCGGCAAGCGGCATTGCGCCGCTGCTGTTCGGCTTTCTGATGGGATAAAGCAAAGGAGGGGGGCACTGTGGCTGTGCTGCGCTCCTGCACCCCGCTTTCGTTTCCAATCTGCCGATTGGAATAGATTTTAGAATTCTTTTGACTGGTGAAAACGCCGCCCCGCAGGCAAAACGGGGCGGCGTTTTGCTGAATATGCAGAAAATGGCAAGAAAAATTTATCAAAAACAGACGGTTAGAAAAGACTAACATCTTGAAAAAAGGCCACTACCCTCGTATAATAAAATTAGCTGTGAAAAGCTTGACAATGGACGGCCGGAACGCACAGCCCCCGCGCAGGCTTGCTGATGTTTGTGCGGTGCAAATGGCACCGGCTTCCGACAATAATGCAAAGGAGAGAATATTATGATCGAATACTCCGCACAGGTCAACAATATGTGCCCGATCACGAAGGGTCCGAAGCATGGTCCCGCTCCCATCCCTGAAGAGGGCGAATGGGTCAAGGCCTATAAAATTGAGGACATCAGCGGCTATACCCACGGTGTGGGCTGGTGCGCACCCCAGCAGGGTACCTGCAAGCTGAGCCTGAACATCAAGAACGGCATCATCGAGGAGGCCCTCGTTGAGACCATCGGCTGCTCCGGCATGACCCACTCCGCCGCTATGGCTGGTGAGATCCTGCCCGGCAAGACCATTCT
>OGYK01002436.1_pt1 | contig 12105 bp, 8 predicted proteins | sample 1576501 | NCBI WGS metagenome assembly OGYK01 (sample SAMEA3541530, study PRJEB24748) | human gut metagenome | biome: human gut; feature: human-associated habitat; material: faeces | place: China | collected 2012
TTCATCGTTGCCTTTGTCGCCCTGTGACAGCACACCATACGGCTTCACGCAGGCAAGCAGATATGCATCCTCATATAAAATCTCTAACTTCATAAGTCCTGTCCATTTCCGATATAATTCCTATATCTTAGCTATATTTACACATAACTAAAAGGAATTATACAAGAGTTGCCATCTTTTTGCAACCAGCGGACACAGAAAGTTTTTGATCTTACCGGTGTTTTTTGAAGATTCCCTTTTTCGTTTTCGTTGCTGCTACCTCTGCATTTGCCTGCTGGATTTCCCGCAGCACCGTGTCCAGTCTCCGGTACCGTGCTTCCTCGCGTTCCTCTTTCTCCCGCATAACTGCATCAAACTGCCGCATCACATCCGCGGTCACTTCCTCCTTAATGGATGTCGTGATAATATCCTTGTTCTCGCGCAGGGCAGTTGCGATCACACGGTTCATCACGCTTTGCAGTTGTGCCTGCTTGAAGTCGACAACCTTATCCTCATCCCCCACCATCTTCTGCATACGTTCTAACATCGAATCCTTATCCTCATCCATCCGGGTATGTACGGGGCGAAGCTCCACCGACGATGTGCGCTTGATGTTCGCTTCCGGTTTGCATGGTTTATCCTCGTTGTCTGTTTCTTCCTGTGCTGTTTTTGCGCAATCGATGGTCTGCGCATTCCCCTCATTTTTTTCTTCTGTCGAATCCAAAGCATCCTCTTCAGATTTTGCACGTTTTGCACGAATGATCGCATTTCGGATATCCTTGAGCATCAGTCCCTCTTCCTTCATCGCTTTCACGCTCTCAAACAACCGGATATCGCGATCATCATAATACCGATGTCCCTGCGCATTCCGCTTAATGTCGAGTTTTAATTCATCCTCCCAATATCGAAGTACATGTGCTTCCACATGCAGTTTTTTTGCAGCTTCCTTGATTGTCATAATTCCCATCTCTCCTTTAATTGTAAACATTTTTCCCCGTTCTTACCTTAACATAAATATACTTACATGAAACCTGCTTTCGTATACTTTATGTAGCCATTTTTCCTGTCCGTTCGACAGATGTATTTCTGTGCATTTTATGTGAAATATGCATCGGATGATTGCAGATTTTGATTATTTCGAGTATGATTATTTTGTATGTCTATCCAATTAAAGCAGATACTATACTATAAGATACAGGAAAACGGAGGTTATAGATTTATATGTGGAAAAAATTTTACAAGAAGGCGACTGCGCTCGCACTTGTCTGTGCGATGTCCGTCATGCTGACCGCATGTGGTGACAGCAACAGCAGCTGGAAGGCAGCATCTTCGTCCTTAGAGAATTCTGTGGAGGACGCGATTGCCGCAGGAAATACAGAGCCGGAAGCATCTCCGATCGATGCCTCCTCCCTGGAAGATTGTGCCTATGCATTGCCTGATCCAACTGGAGAAGAAGCAAAAGCCGAGCAGGAACGGTTTCATACTTACCTGATGGATAACTTTAAGGAGAGCGTCACAAGCGATACCGTCACGCTTCACTATACCGTTGCCAATCCAGCCCACTACGATCTGGATGTTCCAACTGCAACCTTTGGCGATGCGGAAATCTCCGAGGACGCCATTGCAAGTGACAAAAAAGAAACCGAAGATGAAATCACAGAACTGCAAAGCTTTGACTACGATCTCCTGACCGGATCGCAGAAATACACCTATGATGTTATCAAGGATTATCTGGATCTGAATCTGGAATCCTATGATTACACATATCTGTACGAACCATTTGCCTACACAAGCGGCTTGCAGACAAACATGCCGATCAACATGTCGGAATACAAATTCTACAACGAAGGGGACGTTCAGGACTATCTGGCATTGCTTGGACAGTTATCCGATTATTATGGAAAATATCTGGACTTTGAACAGACAAAGATTGACAAAGGGCTTTTCATGAACGAGCATTCCGCCAGCGAGGTTGTTCGCCAGTGTGAAGAATTCATTGCAACTCCGGAAGAGAATCTTCTGATTGCAACCTTTGAAGATAAGGTTCGCGGTGTCGAGGGCTTGAGTGAAGAACAAATTCAGGACTACATTACCCAGAATCACGATACGGTTATCAATTCCGTCATCCCTTGCTACAAGAATGTAATTAACTTCTTTAATGCACACAAGGATGATGGACAAAACGATCTGGGTCTTGCCGGGTTTGAACACGGAAAAGAATATTACGCATATCTGTTAAAGGATAAGGTTGGCACTGACAAAACGCCAGAGGAAGTTATCGACTGGCTGGACAATGCCATCGATGATGTCATGTATGAATACCAGGCAACCGCGCTTGCCAACTATTCTGCTTATGAGCAGTACTTTAACGATTCCAGTGACAGCTTATATGCGGATAACGATCCGCTGGAGACGATCAACTACTTTAAGGATGCTTTTGCCGACCGCTTCCCTGCCATGCCTGACGTGCATTACACCATTGAAAATGTCCATGAATCCTTAGAAGATATCGTCAGTCCGGCATTCTATGTGACAACACCAATTGATGCCTACGACGAAAACTCCATCTACCTGAATATGGGCAGTGACGGCGCCGGTGATCTGTGGTCCACCCTTGCGCACGAAGGAATCCCCGGACATATGTATCAGTTCACCTACTACTTGAGCACGAACCCGGAACCAATCCGCTCGTTGCTTAACTTTAACGGCTACACCGAAGGCTGGGCTACCTATGTTGAGATGATGAGCTACGATATGTACAAAGATTATCCGGATGACAGTTATGCAGATTTCGAACGGATCAACTCTGAGTTGAACCTGCTTGTCAGTGCCCGTGTCGAAATCGGTGTCAACTATGAGGGCTGGGATCTGGAAGCAACACAGAAGTACCTCTCCGACAATGGTTTCAATTCTGATGGAGCCGAAAGCATCATGGATTACGTTATCGCCGAACCAGTCAACTACCAGATGTATGTGATGGGCTGGCAGTCCTTCCAGGAGCTTCGTGACTATGCAGAATCCGCCCTTGGCAACAAGTTCGACGAGCAGGCTTTCCACAAGGTTGTGCTTGATGCAGGTCCATCCCAGTTCTATCTGATTGAGAAGCTTGTCAAACAGTATGTAAAGGATAATTTATAATTTCATATATAGTAAAAAGCAGCTCTTTAATTTAAAGAGTTGCTTTTTTGTTTCAACTTACTCTATTTCAGGCTCAAGATTTCATTCATAACCTGTGAGAACTCCCGGTACTCGGAAACCAACGCTTGCAGTCGTTCCCTTCCCGCATCCTCCAGATGATAATACACCTTTACCATCCGCTCACCGGTCTGCTTCTTATAATCACTAATGTACTGCTGATCAATCAGCTTATATAACGTCGGATACAGAGTACCCACCGACAACGAAATCTTATCTTTCGAAGCACGCTTTATACTTTTTACAATTTCATAACCGTAACAATCCTTCTCCGAAAGGAATTTCAACACGAGCAATTCCACATAGCCGCGGTAAAACATATTTTTATTTTCCATATATTCGTCCTAAACAGCACTATTCTGTTTCCCCAGATGGCGGAACTTCTTTAATAACATACGATTTGAATCCATCGGTATTACCACCTGTAGGTCTGATTGCTGTAATCACCGCATCTCCATATTCATTATATAGAGAGCCGCCATATCTATCCAAATACGCTCTGATTGGATCATAGATTTCTACTGATTGAGAAGCTACATCTTCGGTTGTAACTTCTGCATTTTTTGACTTTGCACCCAATCCAGCAAATGCATACACGCCAAACAGCAAAAAGCAGGAACAAGCAGTTGCAATTACATACTTTGCTGCTAATTTTCGTACATTCCGTATATCTGATATCTCAATTTCCTTCTGGTAATTCAGAATCACTTCCTGTGGTTTTCCAAACTCCTCTACCAGCATTTCATAGGTGCATCGTTCATGTTCCCGAACAAAATTCTCTATATCATCCGCTACCGATACCAGAAACTTCTTCCTGCACGCTCTTCCATACGGAAAATAGTCCTTCAATAATTTCATATATTTCCGCTTTGCCCTGTTCATAGGAATACCCCCTTTCGAATTTATTTGACTATATCATATATATTATCGTTTGTCAAATGTTTCGTTTTCCGATATATTTAATTGAAATAATAGGAGGAATTCTAAACCATTCCTCCTATTATCAATTATTTATTTGATTTTCAAGTATATAATCTTATCATTCGCTAAATAATTTCTCTCAATAATGGAAAGATCTTTTACCGCTGGATCTGTTATAGACACGCTTTTGCCTGTATTTTCATCATAGATTTTTTGTGGAAATCCAATTACCATAGTGCACTTGGTATCTCCAAATTGTTTAACACTTGCATATTGATTCGGTTCTCCACCACAATATAAAATATTCGTATACTTCTTTCCGTTTAATGTGCACGACACTCCGAAATCCTCATGCACGCCAAAATGTTCCTCTCCAAAGAAAACTTTTGATCCTTCGCTAGCAGCAACTTCTAATGTATATGTACACTTTTTATAATCAACGCCTGCGAATTTAATTGTAATCGTTCCTCCATAAAACCATTTTAATGTCACTGCTTCGCCAACCTTTAATGGGTTAAAATAAGAGACTTCGGATTTATCAACATATGGCTGCGTGTATGAAAGGAATGAACTATCTTCTGCAACCTTCACCCCTTTATATGTACCTTCATACATCATTTTATACAAACTACTATTGTAATTCCCCGAACCATATTCAAGAGCACCTTTTTTCAATACAACAATTTGAATTGCTTCCAGTCTCTTTGCAAACCCTGCCGTTCCTGCGCTTTCACCATTCTTTGCCCAGCCAAGCCAGCCATAAGACTGTGCGTGTACTCGATAATACACATCATAATACTGTGATAATTCACCAGTCAATTTTATCTCAATTGCTTCCAGACGCTTTGCTTCGCCCTGTGTTCCAGACATCTCTCCATTACTTACCCAATCACGCCAGCCATAACTCTGTACATGGGTACGATATGTTACCCCGCCACTATATTGATTGTCATTTACTGTAATAGAAATACCTTCCAGTCTTTTTGCTTGTCCAACAGTTCCGCTAACCGTACCATCTGTTGCCCAATTTTTCTCCCAGCCATACGTTTGTCTATGTACTCTATACGCGATAGACGGCTCTTCAGAAATCGATTTCTTCGGCACTATCTGTACGCAGATTTCTTCGAGTCTTTTTGCCTCCCCTGTTGTACCTGCAAGTGCTCCATTATATACCCAGCCCTGATTATCTCCATATGTCTGGATATGTGCACGATAACGAACGTCATAATATTTTGCAAGTTCTCCTGTCAGTCGCATTTCGATTGCTTCCAACCGTTTGCCTTCCCCATGTGTACCTGCAGCCTGTCCAGCATTTAACCACGCTGTCCACCCATAAGTCTGCCGATGAACACGATACTGCAATGTACCTGCATATCCCGTATTGTTCTTGAGATTCACAGTCACACTTTCCACTCGTTTTGCCATCCCTCGTGTTCCTAACACAAGTGTCTGAATTCCTCCCTGACTAACAAGCTTTCCATTCTGATCTGCGAACGTCTGTACATGCGCCTTTCCAGATAAGCTAATACTTTCTGCCGCTTTTGTGTTTCCCATATCTGGAACAAACAATACACTCAGACACAATACAAGCATAGACAACATCGCTACAATTTTTCTTGATACTCTTTTCATATCGCACCTCCCTGATTTTTTATCATCAAATATTTTAATGATTACCCATTATATCATCTATTTTCACGGAAAAATGTATTGATGCAAAATCAGTTCATATATTGACATAATTGGTATTTTGAACGCTGAATGGGGGGATTATAAAGCCATAATTTATATAAAAAAAATAACCCGCGTCAGCCGACGCGGGTTACCCTTATTTATTCGCTTATTAAATTACTCAGCCTTAGGACCAGCAGCAACCAATGCCTTACCAGCATCGTTTGTTGTGTACTTCTGGAAGTTCTTCTGGAATCTCTCAGCAAGATCCTTAGCCTTTGTCTCCCACTCAGTAGGATCAGCATATGTGTCTCTTGGATCAAGGATTGCTGGATCTACACCAGGAAGCTCTGTTGGAACCTCAAAGTTGAACATAGGAATCTTCTTTGTAGGAGCTGTCTTGATATCACCTGAAAGGATTGCATCGATGATTCCACGAGTATCCTTGATTGTGATACGCTTGCCTGTTCCGTTCCATCCTGTATTTACGAGATAAGCCTTAGCTCCGCTCTTCTCCATCTTCTTAACAAGCTCTTCTGCATACTTTGTAGGATGCAACTCAAGGAATGCCTGTCCGAAGCAAGCTGAGAATGTAGGTGTAGGCTCTGTGATACCACGCTCTGTACCAGCAAGTTTCGCAGTAAATCCTGAAAGGAAGTAGTACTTTGTCTGCTCTGGTGTCAGAATAGATACTGGAGGAAGTACTCCAAATGCATCTGCTGAAAGGAAGATTACGTTCTCTGCAGCAGGACCTGCGGAAACGCCATTTACCTTAGATGCAATCTTCTCAATATGATCAATTGGATAAGAAACACGAGTATTCTCTGTTACGCTCTTATCGTCGAAATCAATCTTACCTGCTGCATCAACTGTCACGTTCTCAAGAAGAGCGTCACGTCTGATTGCGTTGTAGATATCTGGCTCAGACTCCTTATCAAGTCCGATAACCTTTGCATAACATCCACCCTCGAAGTTGAAGACACCGTTGTCATCCCAACCGTGCTCATCATCACCGATCAAAAGTCTCTTAGGATCTGTAGAAAGTGTTGTCTTACCTGTACCTGAAAGGCCGAAGAATACAGCTGTATGCTTACCTTCCATATCGCAGTTAGCAGAACAGTGCATTGAAGCGATACCCTTCAATGGGAGGTAGTAGTTCATCATAGAGAACATACCCTTCTTCATCTCTCCGCCGTACCATGTATTGATGATAACCTGCTCCTTAGATGTGATGTTGAATGCTACACATGTCTCAGAGTTAAGACCAAGCTCTGCATAATTCTCAACCTTAGCCTTAGATGCGTTGTAAACAACGAAATCCGGCTCGAAATCCTTCACTGACGACGGCGTTTCCGTTGGCGGCAACTGGTACACCATGGCTGGTAACGGCACTTCCTTCGTAAAGCGCCCGAACACTGGCTCTAACGTTGACATGGTAGTTGTAAACGGTTACGTTTACTACACCGACACCACTGCAGGCAATGTTGATGACATGGCTCTGCTGATCGAGGCTGCTGCTAAGGGCGGCACCGGTTCTCAGTGGGAAGCTCACATGCTGTTTGCTGACGGCTCTGAGAAGACCGTTACCATCGAGAAGTACTGGGACGACAAGGACAACAAGTCCTTCCCGATCATGCCGTTCTCTGAAGGCAATGCTGCTAACCCGAACGTAGCTACTTGGAATACCACTGCTTCTGCTCCTTCTGTAGCTGCTGCTCCGATTCTGGTATCCTACGAGGTATCTGGTGATGTTTACACCCTGAGCCGCGTTGGTATCGCTGAGATTGAGGACAACGCTAATAAGGGCGAGTTCGCTCTGAACGGCTATGACGCATACGTTGACGCTACTGAGGGTCTGATGACCGACGGCAGCATCAAGCAGAGCGACAAGACCGGTCACGGCACCTCTGACATGAAGATCTACACCCAGGCTGATACTAACGGTCTGAAGAAGGGCTCCACCGATCTGTCCCGTCTGTACTACGAATCCACCGGCGTTGTATTCGTTAAGTACAAGGCAACTGCTTCCGGCACTGACGCTGATTACAAGGTAATCTCCGGCAAGACCGCTGCTGACTACAACAAGGCTATCGGCAATGTAGCTGCTGTTGCTAACAAGTCCGGCAACTCCTACTACGCTCAGGTAGCATTCATCGACCTGCAGCAGGGCACCACCGGCGGCAGCGATGACAACTACGCAGTAGTTATGGACGACGTTGTTAAGGATACCAACGATGGCACCAAGTACATCGTTACTGCTTGGAATGGTTCTGAGAATGTTACCATCAAGACCGATGATAGCTCTGTTAAGAACCTGAAGAGCGGCGCTCTGATCACCTATTCCGGCGATCTGAACGATGCTGACGTTGACGTTAAGGCTGACCGTGACCATAACAACTACTTCGTATCTAACTACGATGCAGCTTCTGGCGACATCAACCTGATGTCCGGTACTCTGACCGCTGACGCTACTGTTGCTGGCAAGTACACCGGTACCATGACCTCTGCTGGTTCCACCAAGAAGTTCGCAAAGGTTGACAGCAAGGATACTATCGTAATGTTCGTAAACTCTGACGATTCTGAGGGCGTAACCGGTCTGGATTACACCAACATCGATCTGGCTTACGCATTCGACAGCGACTTCTGCACCACCACCAACTCTGGTGATAGCTACACCATCACTGGTCTGTCTGAGGACGCTGCTCCGAACGTAAAGGCTTACTTCGACGACGACGATCAGATCACTGTTCTAGTTGTTGACGTAAACCGCAACATTACCCAGTGGTAATTCGTGGTCCGGCCACAATCCAATAACCCATTTGGCTCCCGCTGAATGAGTAAAGAAAACCCCCGAGGAAAATTTCCTCGGGGGTTTTTGTACTTCAATCAGAAGCGCGTCAACTTACTTAACGATGGAGTAAGTGGTGTTGTATGCTTCCTGAGAGAAAGTGATGGTCTTAGCAGTGGTGGTATCACCATTTGCGAAGGAAACAGACTTGGTAGCGCCAGTCTCGTTGCACTTTACGGTAACGGTAGCATCAGCGTCAACAGTCTTGTCCGGAGTAACAGTGATTTCAACATTCTTGCCAAGCGCAACAGAAGCGGTCTTAACTGCTACAGTGTAGGTGATATTACCAATCTTCTGAGTAGTATCACCAGATAGAGTAGCCGCATAGGAAACCTTCTCCATCTTGTTGTTTACGTCAACGAAGATAGCATCCAGATCCTTGCCGTTTACAGCATTAACGACATAAACGTTCTTGGTATAGTTGCCGTCGATCGGCTCGTCTGCCAGAGCGATCTTGCCGCCTTCAACACCCTTGGTGTCCTTGGTGTTAACGTAGATAACCTGCGTATCCTTGTCATCAATGCCAAGAGCGGTGTTGCTGGTGGTGTCAATCTTATCGCCGTCGATTGCAGTTACTGCATCGTAGCTACCAATATTATTCTGGATGTCTTCGATTTCAGTATCGCTTACAACATTGTACTGGATAAATTCGCCCTTGTCAGCGCTCTGGGAGGTCTTATCCTCAAATACGGTGATGGTCTTAGAACCGTTCCAGATCTCGTACTGCCATACCTTGTCGCCGTCAGTATTGGTAACACGTACCGGAGTAGCGGTTACGAAGCCGTAGGAATCGTCAGATGCGGAAGAAATAGAAGCAGCATTGTAAACGATAGAAACTACCTTAGCATTCTTTGCACCGTTGGTCTCGTTAGCCAGTACCTGAGCGTACAGGCCGGTAGTGTCAGCCCACTTCTTCAGAGCCTTACCGGTGATAACCTTAACCTTATCACCAGTAGCCTTTGCATTCGTAGTCTGTACATATACAGTTGCATCATCAGCAATGATGAAGGAAGTGTCAACAGTCAGACGATCGGTAGCATCCTTAAATTCACCAGCATTAGACTGCTTGTAAGTCTTGTAGCCAGCGCGGTTCTTACTGTTGCTGTCATCCAGTGCGAACAGCTTGTAGTCACCGTTCTTCTTGGTCTCGTAGCGGTACATCATACCTACTACAACCTTGTTGTTCGGAGCCTTAGTGGTACCAACACCATAAGATGTAGTATCCGGAACCAGCGGAGAGCCTGTAGCAGCACTCTTCATAGCTACAGTAGAACCTGCATCAACATCATTGTCGTTAACTTCAACAATGTTGATCTTCTTGTCAGAGCCGTCAGCAAAGTAAGCCTTAGCAGCTACAGAGTAGTCGCCTACATCGGAATCTGCAGGATCAGCAGCGCTGATGTACAGAACGTCGGAAGAACCAGCGTCAGCTGCAACAACCTCTGCTGCAAAGTAGAAGCCGTTAACAACCTGCAGTTCAACCTTGGAATCCAGGTCAGCGTCAGACAGGGCATCAGAGCCAGCCTTCTTGTACCAGTTGCCGTCAACCTTAACAGTGCTGCTGTCCTTAACAGACTCAACAGTGCCGGTTACAACGTCAACCTTGGATGCAACACGCTTCTCCTTAACGGAGTTAGCAGCAGCGATAACCTTAACGTAGTCGTCCTTCTTTACGTCGTCGGACAGGATGATGTCGTCCTTGTCTACGGAGCCAATGCCCTTCAGGGTCAGGCTGGTAGAACCAACGTAGGTAACCTCGTTAACGGTGAACGGGGTAACAACTGCACGGTCAATCTTGCCGTTGTCGTCGTTGTCGATCAGCTTGATGCTGTACGGAGCAACGTCTGCATTGTCGATGTAAGAAGCCAGCTTGCCGGCAACAGCGGACTGGTTGAAGTCGAATACCTGAACAGAGGACAGAGCGCCGTCGGTCTTGTACTCAGTGCCGTCAACCTTGATCTTCTCGTTGGAGCTGGAAACGGTGTCCAGATCGTCGCAGATAGCGGTAGCAACAACCTTGGAATCCGGATCAGCGTAAACGCCGAATACCTTGTCAGTCTTGTTCTTCTCGTGCAGAACCTTAACCTTCTGGCCCATCAGAGCAGAGTAGTCACCCTTGATCTTGGTGTAGCCGAGGAAGGAGTACTGGTCCTTGTTATCGTCGTAAGACATGGAATCGAGGATCAGGTCTTCGTCGGTAACCAGCTTCAGGTACTTCTCGCCAACGGTCTCGTTCTCGGTAACCGTGGTAGCAACGGTGCTGTAGCTCAGAATGGTCTTGCCATCAGCAGCGTAGTTCGGAACCTGCTTCATCTCGGTCTTGGTGGTCTCGTTCTTGACAACCTCGCCGTCCTCGTACTTAACGGTATCCATGTCCAGAGCATTGTAGATGATCTGAGCAGCATACTGACGCGGCAGAGCAGCAGCCAGAGAAGTGTTAACGTCGTCCAGCAGGCTGTTCTCTTCAGCCAGACCCAGGGTCTTGTTAGCCCAAGCAGCACCAACCAGACCTTCCTTGTCTGCCTTGTAGCCAGCAGTTACGAGCAGCATCTTAGCAGCTTCAATGCCGGTTACGTTGTCGTTCGGGCAGAACTTGGTAGCGGACTTACCAGCAATGATGCCGTTAGCCTGGCAGTACTTGATGTAGCCAGCAGCCCAGTGGCCGTTGATATCGGTGAAGGAAGTCTTGTCGTTGTTGTAAGCCGAAGCATCGGACTTACCGGTACGCAGAACGTAAATCATCTTTGCCATCTGCGCACGGGTTACAGTACCGTTCGGCTGGAAAGAGCCATCTTCAAAGCCCTCTACAATGCCCAGCGATACCAGAGTGTCCACTACATCAGCGTCAACCTTAATGTCGGCCTGATCCGTGAACGCTGCACCAGCAAACATGGTGAATGCGCAAGCAAACGCCAGTACCAGTGCAAGAACCTTTTTGAGATTCGCGTAAAAATCTCGAAACTATGGTATAACTCGTGAATTTGGAATATATTCGTTGATTTGTTGAACTATTTTAGACTTTATGCATTCTCTTCTGAGCACCATTATATGGATACTGCGAGTGCGTGAGAAAAACTCTGTAAATAAGATTCTTCTATGATAATTAAGGGCGATGAGCTTATGGATTAGGCTTGTTGCTCTTGTCTTATATATAACAGCTGCATGCAGACATGTCAAGAACAGGCGGTTTCCTGCCTGTCTTCTTGACCGGTCTTCCAATTATTCAGGTAAACGTCCTGTTACAATATATTTGCCTCGGAAAAGTGGCAGCCAGCTACGAGCCGAGACGTCTCGTTGCTTAAGCTGTTAGAATAGGAAGGTAATGGTCTGACCCTTTCTTCCAAGGGCTTCGTGCCCGTTGTTAAGTCAGTCAGCCATCCTCCTGTTCGCAGCGTTCGATTTGTGCAGGTAGAACCGCGTGTTCGTGTCACCAAACATGCGGATGGAATTCATCACACCTGAAATGTCCAGGCTGTTATGTCAAAAAGACC
>OGYK01002437.1_pt1 | contig 12103 bp, 9 predicted proteins | sample 1576501 | NCBI WGS metagenome assembly OGYK01 (sample SAMEA3541530, study PRJEB24748) | human gut metagenome | biome: human gut; feature: human-associated habitat; material: faeces | place: China | collected 2012
CTATAGATAATCTTCGGGTTTTAGCGGAAAGTGCAGGATTGCCAGGTTTTAAGGAAGAAGAGATAACAAAATATTATGAGGAATATGTTAAGTGATGAGCTGGGTAATTATTTTGACAACTATGACATTGTTTTCGTAGATGTTCCTTATATTGATAATAATAATTATAAAAATCGAGAACTTGAAATAAAAATGACTCAATATAGATATGATTGTGAAGATATTATTTTTAGAGTAACAAATAAGAATTATGAAGAAAAACAAATATATTATTCTATGGGTTTGCTTTGTCTTAGTTCATATTTGAAAAAACACATAAAGGAGATAAAAATTGGGTATGTTCATTATTATTTGAATTATGATGAATTCGATACGTTTATTGGTAAAACAAAGGTTGTTGCATTTTCAACAATGACAGTAACAATGCAACTCATCAATATTCTTATTAAGAAAGCGAAAGATATTAATCCGAATATAACAGTGATTTTAGGAGGATATCATGTTAGTTTTTATGCAAAAGAAACATTACAAAATAATCCTTTTGTAGATTTTGTCATTCTTAAAGAAGGGGAACAAGCTTTATTGGCACTATTTGAAAAAAGGGATATTGATTATATAGAAGGCATTGCTTATAGAAATCAAGACGGTGATATACGAATAAATGAGTTTGTTCATTATTTAAATCCGGAGGAAATACCATCTCCAGATTACTCTTTGATAGATAAATACCTTGATAAAATGAATATTCAACTGTCAACAATGAGAGGATGCATTGGACGCTGCAATTTCTGCGTTAACCATAACTATTGGAAGTTTCCTCGATTAAGAGAAATACATAACATAGTTGAAGAATTACAGTATTTAAAATCTGTACTACCGAGAGGAACGATTATTCACATTATTGATAATATTTTTACGTTAAATGAAATTCACTTGAAAAATATTTTGAAAGAAATGATTCGAACCAATCTGCTCGGATACTTTTTTTTCGAATGTGATACATTGTGTTCCTGTATTGATAGTAAAAAGGTCAGCCTCATAAAAAAAATTGGAGTTATAAAAATATGCCTGGGAATTGAAGATTCTGATGATAGTATACTTGACATTTCGAATAAAAAAGTAAAATTTAGCGACAACATAAAAGCTGCGATTTTGATAAAAAAAACAGCTCCTGATATTTGTGTGTACGCATATTGGATAATTGGTTTGCCAGGGTCAACAATAAGTAGTTTGAAATCAAATTTGTACAATATGAAAGCTCTTATTGAAAAAGGGATTATCGATATAATTTCCCCAAAAGTGTTTATTCCTTATCCGGGTTCAGTGTTCTATGACGATGCTGCGGAGAATGGAATCAATGAACTTTCTAAAGATTGGGAATTATATGAAAGAAGAGAACCACCATATCCTTATAAGTATAAAAAAATTTCGCAGAATGATTTGTACTTATGTCTACTTGAGGCATTTAGTATTTGCCATTCGGCATATGAAAAAAAGTTTGGAGGGGAAATAATGCAGTTATGGGATTATAATGAACAGAATGCTGATGAAATGTGGGACATATACGATAAAGATCACATAAAAAAAGATTATTTGAAAAAGAGAAAATCTAAATTAACAGATGATGAATATCATTTGGTTGTTCGCACATGGATAGTAAATTCTCAAGGAGAAATCTTATTGTCTCAACGCGGACAGAATAAAAGAGGCCCCTTGTTATGGGAATGTACGGCTGGGTCGGCAATTGCTGGTGAAACAAATATTGATACAATCAATCGTGAGGTACTGGAAGAGCTTGGAATAGATTTATCGGATGATACAGGAATACAGATAGTAAATACAAGACGCGATGAACATCATGATTTTTATGAAGTGTGGTTATATAAAAAAGACATTGCCTTGAATGAGATACATATAGATGGCGTTGAAGTAATTGATGTAAAATGGGTAAGTTTGTCAACATTGGAAAAAATGATTGCAAACAATGAATTAATGCCAACATTAACAGAATTTCCTGATTTATACAGAAAATATATAAATAAGATTTAGATAAAGTTTGTATAAGTAAACTAATATAGTACCCCAAAATACTACAGTAGTAACACCCCAATTCTTACTACGTTTCATGTCCTCAACTTGCCCCGATTTGCCGCATTTTGCTTATTCTGTGACAAATTTAACAATCTTGGAGCAGAATTTATAGTCGGCAAACTGCGGCAAATCGGGGCAGAACACGGCATTTCAGGAGGATTTTCATTTATGATAAAAGTATTATTTGTTTGCCACGGCAACATTTTTCCTATGAATTTTAATTATATAGCCCCCATCTTTCATTTATAAGTTTATAATGTCCGATCATATAAAGGCTTCAATAGAACGATTGTTTCACAAAATACCGGCAATGAAATTTCCACTTATTAGCATGTCAAACTTCCCAAACATTTATCACCTTACCGTAAACGCTCATTGCACGCATTTCCTTCCGGGAGCGCCTTTAACTGCAAGTTCTGGTGCCCTTATATTTGTTCCACAGACAGGATTTGCGGAAATATGTTTCTCAATTATATTATCTTCTTCCGTCGCATCGAGAAACCTTATACCCAAACCAACTTCCCCACAAATCCGTCCCTCCTGCCAAACCCCAAAGGTCCCAGACCACGCAGTTAAACAGCAATTTAAAAGAAAACGAACAGATGAAAAAATTATGCAGATATAGTATAATAGACAATAATAAACCAAAAGAGAAACTTGCCAGACTGGGGGAAACATGGAACCACAAAAGCAGAATGACGGTGTGCGCTACAAACTGGCAAATGCCATGAAAGAATGTATGCGCACTGCACCGGTAGAAAAAATAACCGTAAAAGAAATTGTAGAAACCTGTGGGTTGACGCGTCAGACATTTTATCGGAATTTTCAGGATAAATATGATCTGATCAACTGGTATTTTGATAAGATTTTGCTGGAATCATTTGAGCACATGGGAGAAGGAAGAACCGTCTACGAGAGCCTTGTCAACAAATTTGAATACATTCAGATGGAGCAGTTGTTTTTTCGGGCGGCATTCAAAAATGATCAGCAGAATTGCCTGAGAGATCATGATTTTGAACTGATTCAGGAGTTTTACACAAAGCAGATCGAAAGCCGGACAGGAAGAAAGATTTCCACCGAATTGCAGTTTGAACTGGAAATGTATTGTCTTGGTTCGGTTTATATGACGGTGCAGTGGGTGCTCGGGTATCGGAAATGTACGCCAGAAGAGCTGGCACATGCGCTGACCGAATCCATGTCTGTGCGGCTGAGGGAAGTATTTCAAAAACTGAGATTAATATAGAAAGAAGCTGTAAAACGCTTCCACTTTGTCTATAATTTGAAACGCCAGAACCGGTATTTGCCGGAACTGGCGTTTCTTTCATCAGTGACTTCTTTTACAGTCCACTTTATATTGAATTGTAGGAAATTACATCAGTTTACGGAACAGTGCTTTCAGATCTTCCACACTGGCATCTTTTGGATTTCCAGGTGCGCAGGCATCGGCATGTGCGGATTCTGCAAGGAACTGTAAGTCTTCTTCCTTCAATGCTTCCAGTTTGGTCGGAATTCCGACATCGACGGAAAGCTGCTGTACGGCATCAATCGCTGCCTTGCGGTATTCGTCCACAGACATTTCATCGACACCTTTGACACCCATGGCGCGTGCAATCTCACGGTATTTTTCACCGGTGCAGTCGGCATTGTATTCCATAACGATTGGGAGCATCATTGCACAGGCAACACCGTGCGGAGTGTCATAGACAGCACCGAGTGTGTGTGCCATGGAATGTGCGATTCCAAGTCCGACATTGGAAAATCCCATACCCGCGATATACTCGCCGAGTGCCATGCCTTCGCGTCCCTCTTTTTCGTTTGCAACGGCACTGCGCAGGGATTTGGAGATCAGCTCAATGGCTTTGAGGTGGAACATATCTGTCATTTCCCAGGCTGCTTTTGTAGTGTATCCTTCGATGGCGTGTGTCAGGGCATCCATACCGGTAGAAGCAGTAAGTCCCTTTGGCATGGAAGACATCATCTCAGGATCTACGATTGCGATAATTGGCATATCGTGTGGGTCAACACATACAAATTTACGCTTCTTTTCCACATCGGTAATGACGTAGTTGATGGTAACTTCTGCCGCAGTACCAGCGGTGGTCGGAACAGCGATGATCGGTACACATGGTTTTTTGGTCGGAGCTACGCCCTCAAGGCTGCGCACATCTTCAAATTCCGGATTGGCAATGATGATACCGATGGCTTTGGAAGTATCCATGGAAGAGCCGCCGCCGATTGCAATGAGGTAGTCGGCACCGGAATCCTTGAATGCCTGTACACCGTGCTGGACATTCTGGATGGTTGGATTTGGTTTGATATCGGAATAAATCTCATACACAAGACCATTCTTGTCCAGTACATCTGTTACCTTTTTTGTTACACCAAACTTGATCAGGTCAGGATCAGAGCAGACAAAAGCTTTCTGGAATCCGTGTGCTTTTGCCTCGGTTGCAATCTCCAGAATTGCACCTGCGCCGTGATAAGATGTTTCATTTAACATAATTCTGTTTGCCATAGTTGTAATCGTCTCCTTTGCATACATTCATGATACTCTTATTGTAGCAATGAAAAATCCGGGATGTAAGTTACAAAAGCAGCAGATTGTAACATGTGGTTCAAAATTTTTTTTCTTGATTTTTTATGGGAAAAGGAGTAATCTGTCAATGGGAATGAAGTTCTCCCAAGGGAATTTTCCTGAACTGCTGAACGATAAGCTGATGACTTCTACGATTGTTTGATCGCAGAGACCATCGGCTTTTTTATTTGCTGTACGATTTTGAGGATGTGCAGGAGAAGGATTGATGCAGGATGGATGTAGCAGTAAATCAATTGTTCATATGTCGCATGTAAGAGACGAAAAAGGGATTATGAAAGAAGAGGAAAACCATGAATCTGTCACAAGATTTACAGGGATTAAAGAAAAAAGCAAAAGAAACATTTTTGTATGTGCTATCTGCGCTGCTCCTTGGCATTGCAATTGGTGCCATTGACGCGGTATTTGGTCGTGTTTTACTTTTTATTACAGATTTTCGTTCGGCGCATGTAGTTGTATTGCTGCCGTTTCTGCCGCTGGCAGGGCTTGGGATCGTCTGGTTATACCGGCATTTCAATGAGACGGCGTCAAAAGGAATGACGCTTGTCATGGAAGCCGGGCAGGGAAAGCGGGAGTCGATTCCACTGGCACTCATTCCACTTGTCATGGCCGGTACATGGATCACACATCTGTTTGGCGGAAGTGCGGGGCGCGAGGGCGTTGCCGTGCAGATCGGTGCTACACTTTCCCATGCGTTTGCCCGCAGATTCCACTTCCCGGACAACGGCAGGATAGTATTGATTGCGGGAATGGCAGCCGGATTTGGAGGCCTCTTTCAGACTCCGTTTGCAGCAGTCTTTTTTGCGATGGAAGTAGTGGTGAGTGGAAGTATGGCATATTCCGCATTGCTTCCTGCGGCAATTGCGTCTTTTACGGCATCTGCAACTTCGCATGCGCTGGGGCTGGAAAAATTTTCGGTTCTTCTTTCGCAGACCCTGTCATTGACGGACACAAAGACGGTGACGTATCTGATTCTTTTTGGAATCTTGTTCGGTCTGACGGGACGGCTGTTTGCGGTGCTTTTGCAAAAAGTAAAACAGTTTATGGGAAACGTACTGGAAAATCCATACAAGAGAATCGGCTTTGTGTCGATCCCACTGGCGGTGTTCCTTTTTCTGGCGTGGAACGGACGGTACTGCGGACTTGGAACCAATCTGATCGCGCAGGCATTTTCCGGGGGAGAACTGTATATGTTTGACTGGATTTTGAAGCTGCTCTTTACGGTACTGACTTTGTCGATCGGGTTTCAGGGCGGAGAGGTGACACCGCTTTTTTCCATCGGTGCATCGCTTGGTTTTGTGCTGGGAAGCCTGGCAGGACTGCCACCGATGGTCTGCGCGGCACTTGGATACGCGGCGGTGTTTGGAAGTGCAACCAATACTTTGCTGGCTCCGGTTCTGATCGGAATGGAAGTATTTGGTGTGGAAAATGGGCTTGCATTTTTTGCGGTCTGCCTGGTGGCATTTCTGGTCAATGGCAGGCGCTGCATTTATACGGCACAGAAACGGTCTTTTTGGTAAAAATCCCTTGACTCTCACCCTGGTTTATGGTTTATAGTTCTGCCAGAATTCAAAAATTGAGGTGGAAATCATGAACTGGGTGATTGGAAAAAAGCAAAAAAGAAGAAACAGAATAAAAGCACAATTCGGGAAAAATCCAATGGAGCTGGAAGCGTGGGAATCACTGGAGAAGCGCATGCGCGAAATCCGTATGTATGAAGAGCTGGTGGTGCAGGACGTAAAGAAGGAAGAATGGCAAAGTGCAGGAAGCGTGGATACCGTTACGTGGAATGACCTGGAGATGGATCGTGTATTTGCGCGGATCAATCATACCCGGACGTATATGGGAGAGCAGATTCTGTACCATCGCCTGCACAATATGCAGACACGGCAGTCCTGTGAGGATATGGAAAAGAGGATTTCGTTTTTTTCGCGCCGGGAATCCATACGCACAGAGATAGAAGAAAAACTCATGCGTATCGGCAAGCAGAAAGAAAGCTGTTATCTGCCGTTTTTCCTGACGGAAGAAATTAACCCACTGGTCATTCCCGGTGCAATATTGTATTTTTTGCAGGGACTGCTGGCTTTTTGCCTGATCGGTGCAATTTTGCTGCGAAGTAATTTGTGGGCAACTGGTTTTCTTGTTGTGGCGGTAGTCAATCTGCTTATTTATCTGCATACAAAATGCAAATATGAGGGAAATTTGTTTATGGTATCCAGTTTGAAAGAACTTTTTGATTTTTGCAACTGGATTGTAAAAAAACTGGAACCGGACAGACCGGAAATTTTGCATGCATTGGAGAAAACTCAAAAATTATCCCACCGGATGCTGCGCTGGCAGACTAGAAAATACCAGAGCATATCCGGGGATGTGACGGGGATCCTCTGGGATTATATTGCGGGAATTACGCTGCATGATGTTGTCGCATTTTACCGTATTCAAAAAACTTTGCGCGCGTGCAAAAAAGAGACGATGCAACTGTATACATTTGCAGGAGAAATCGATATGGAGATTGCGATCGCATCCTTCCGGAAAAGCCTGCCGCAATGGTGCTGTCCGTCATTGCAGAGTGATGGCGCAATCTGTGTGGAGGAAATCCGTCATCCTCTTATGGCAGATGCAATCCCGAATGATTTTGTCCTGAAAAAAGGTGTGGTACTGACCGGGGCAAATGCATCTGGTAAATCGACATTTATGAAAGCGGTTGCCACCAATGTGATTCTGGCACAGACGATCAATACCTGTGTTGCAAAAAATATGAAAATGCCTGCAATACAGGTGATGACCTCGATGGCACTTCGGGATGATGTGCTGCAGGGAGAGAGTTATTACATGCGTGAAATTAAATATTTAAAGCGCATGCTCGATGAACTGAAAACGGGTGAGCCCATGTTGTTTGTGATTGACGAGATTTTAAAAGGGACGAACACGCGTGAGCGTCTGGCGGCATCCAATGCCATTTTATCCTACATGGTACAGAAACAGGGCTTTCTCCTGATTGCCACACATGATCTGGAGCTGGTGTATGCCCTGAAAAACCGATACGACACTTATTATTTTGACAGTCAGGTTCATGAAAAAGATATCGTTTTTCCATACAAAATCAGACGTGGGATCGTCGGGAAAACAAATGCCATAGATTTGATGGAACTGCTGGATTTTCCAGAAGAAATTACAGACCAGGCACGGCGTGAGGTGGGAAAGAGATAATTGTATTTTCAAATATTATAGAAGGAGGAACGGGACAGATGAAAATAGGACAGGCAGCACAACTGACCGGATTAACCATCAGCAATATCCGCTTTTATGAAAGAAAGGGGCTGCTCGAACCGGAGCGGAATGACCAGAGCAAATACCGCAATTACAGTGAACAGGATATCCGGCGGTTAAAACAGATCATTTTATATCGGAAAATGAATATGCCCATCGAAAAAATTGCCTTGATGCTGGATGATCCGGCAGTTTCTGAGGAACTTGTCCGGCAGCAGTTGCAGGAGTTGTTAAATAAGCAGCAGGAAATACAGGGGTCCATCGACCTGTGCCGGAAACTTGCAGCAGATCATGCCTACGATGGCGAAAATATTGATTTTTACCTCAACTATGTAAAAGAAGAAGAGAAAAAGGGACGTAGCTTTGCGCAATTGGAGGAACTTGTCGGTGATTTTTCGGAGTACAGCGAGTTTTATAAAGTGAGTGGCGATCCGGTTTTCCAGTTTCTGTTTTGTAAGGTCAAAAATCAGAAGCTGTTTGGATGGGTATGGTTTGCACTGTGGATCGCACTGAGTGTTTTTTTTATTGTGGAGTTTGGATTCGGTGACGGGCATATGCCGCTTGTGGTAAAAGCGATCGTTATCGGGGCTGTGCTTGTCTTTTTATGGTATGATTTTATCCGGTATTGCAGAAAAAAGCGAAAATATACCGTTAAATACAGGAAAACAACAGCACCATAAAAGGCATGGTCACAATGGCACACAGCGTGGTCACTACGTTGATTGCGCTGGCATAGTGTGCATCATTTCCGTACACCTGACACATTTGTGTAACGGTAGATGCAGATGGGGTGATTACTGCGAGAAATACAATGAGCATGATCTTTTGAGCATCTGCAGACAGTGTGGCAAGATGGCTGATTTTTATGAGAAACAGTGCAATCAAAGGAACGACAATCATTCTGAGAGCCGATATGAAATACACGCGTTTATTTGCAAAAATCGCTTTTAAATCCATTCCGGCAAAAAGCATTCCGGTTACAATCATGCTGGCCGGTCCGATCATATTTCCAACACTGGAGATGGTATTTGTAATGAGTTCCGGCAGCCGGATTCTGGTGAAAAATAAAATGGCACCAATGGCAATGGAAATCATATTGATGTTAAGAATGATTTTTTTCCAGTCATAGGAAGACTCACGGCTTATGATTTTCTTGCAGTGTGTCCAGAGGAAAACAAGCTGCACGCTCATGAAGACACATCCGTAAAGCACCCATTTCTGTCCCAGAACAAATGTCACGATAGGAACAATCAGGTTACCGGAGTTGGAGTAATAGATAGAAGCTGTTTCCACTTCATTTAAGGAAAACAGTTTTCCCATCACGAAAACGACAAGCAGGAGAACCACCTGAAGCAATACGGATGCAGCAAGCGCGATCAGAAGACCATTTACGGTTTTTTTGGTATAGTCCACCTGAAAAGCGTTTATAATCACGCATGGAATGATCAGGTACAGTATGATTTTGGATAAAACCTTACTGTCTTCTTCCTTGACAATTCCCGCCTTTACAATAATAAATCCCATCAGAATCATGAGAAAAAGCTCAAAAATCTGTTCCATTAAAAGAATACTGATCTGCATAAAATCACCCTGTCTTTCTAACTGCCTATCATAGAACTTGTAAAATAAAATTGCAAGAGTATACCGGTTATTTGCAAAAGCAGAAACTGTGTAAGTTTATAGTTCCTACTTTCATGATAGAATCATATCCTGAAACGTGTGATATGACAACACAAATACGTCCTGAAACGTGTAACATCATAACACAAATACGCCTTGAAAATGTTGACGGCTCTGCCATAAAGGAATATTATATAAAGCAATAAGAAATGCTGCATATAAATTCCACTGACAGGGAGGACGCACGATGAAACGTTTTACATTGGAACAATTGGTGCCTGACACAATAAACTTGTTGATACCGGAACAAGATGGCGTATGTTTTGAAGAATTTTTATATCAGCTTCGACCAAACGAACGAAAGGGGAATTCGTGATGAAAGGAATGATGAAAGTCAAACTGGTGATTGCTTTGTTGGTGGTAATCGCTGTTGCAATTTTTTATTATGTTTCACTTCCGGCAATTAACATTCATGCAACAGAAACCTGGAAATTTATTTTTCTGATTTTGGCGGTGCTTTTCGTGCTTTATATTGTAAGAAAGGCAAAGATAGCAGGACAAAGCAAGATTGAACTGTCCTTTATTAAGGAATATACAGGTTTAAAGATTGGAGTGATTGTCTTTTTACTGTTTTTGGCGGTTTATGTGGCAGGCTCCATTTTGTCCTCACCGATTGTCAATGCAGCAAAATATCAGAAACTTTTAAAAGTGGAAGAGGGGGAATTTACCGAGGATATCAAACAGATTTCTTATGACCAGATTCCACTGTTAGATCGTGACTCCGCATCCATTCTGGGAAATCGTAAGATGGGTAGTCTTGTTGATATGGCGTCGCAGTTTGAAGTCAGTGAACTTTATTCCCAGATTAACTACAAAGGGGAACCGGTCCGTGTGACACCGCTCCGTTATGCGGATACCATCAAGTGGCTGACGAACCAGAAGAAAGGAGTTCCAGCCTATATTAAGATTGATATGGCAACGCAGGATACGGAGCTGGTTCGTTTGTCAGAAGGCATGAAATATACGCCATATGACCATTTTCATAGAAACTTAAAGCGTCATTTAAGATTTCGTTATCCGACCTATATTTTCGATGATATCAGTTTTGAGATTGACGAGGAGGGTACGCCTTACTGGATTTGCAGTGTTGCAGATTATAAGATTGGTCTGTTTGGAGGTAAGACTATCGGCAGAGTTGTGCTTTGTAATGCTGTGACAGGTGAGTGCACTGATTATGCGGTAAAAGATGTGCCAAGCTGGGTAGACCGTGTTTATTCTGCCGATTTATTGGTACAGCTTTATGATTATTATGGATCTTTAAAACATGGATTTATCAACAGTGTGTTAGGACAGAAGGATTGTCTGACCACCACGAACGGTTATAATTACCTTGCAATGAATGATGATGTCTGGGTTTATACCGGAGTAACCTCCATCACAAGTGATCAGTCCAACGTTGGATTCGTCCTGATGAATGAGAGAACGATGGAGACAAAATATTATCAGGTAGAAGGCGCAATTGAAGATTCTGCGATGTCCTCTGCGGAAGGTAAGGTGCAAAACCTTGGCTATACAGCAACCTTCCCACTGTTATTAAACATTACAAATGAGCCGACCTATTTCATTGCATTAAAGGATGATTCTGGTCTGGTAAAAATGTATGCGATGGTAAATGTGCAGAAATATCAGATTGTAGCAACCGGTGATTCTGTCAGTGAATGCGAAAAGAACTATATGGAACTGATGAAGCAAAATGGTGTCAATGCGGAAACAAAAGAGAGCGACAGTGTCAAGAAAGCAACCGGTACGATTGCAAAAATCACCGATGCAGTGGTAGAAGGAAATACGCACCAATATATTTTGCTCGAAAATGATTCCGATATTTACGATGTATCGGTAGTAGATTACCTTGATATCGTGCGTTATGGTGTAGGAGATACCATCACATTTGAATATATGGAGGGTGAGCAGGCCAACACCGTGCTTGGGATTGAAAAATAGAACTATGATTGTAGTTACAGAATAAGGATAGAGGGGCAAGGTAAGCCCCTCATATTAAGAATTACTTAACTCTATCGTCATACCAAAGCAGATATTTTGTGAGTAGTATACCTGTGACAAATCCGACCATCGCATAAGTGGCTGCATCAATAGAAATAGAGAACAATTGGACAATTGGTGCCTGACACAATAAACTTGAAGGTAAGCAATATTCAATTTTGTAAATAAGCATATCATTCAGCTAACGAACGATAAAAACTCATTTCCTCCTCGGAAACTGCCTTATTTTATTGCAGCATTTCCTGCTTAATTTTTTCGTATAAAGGACGAATGGTTTCCGGCACTTCCTCCAATTCGTCCGCAATCTGATCCAGAGGTTTGCCTTTTTGAATTTTTTTACGAATCTGCTCTGACAATTTTTCTTCTTTCCCGATCTCTTTTCCGATCCTTTCGCCATCCTCAATTGCTTCGGCGCGCTGCATTTCCAGCCGTCGTTCAAATGTATAGTCTAATGTCATCACGTGCATT
>OGYK01002438.1_pt1 | contig 12101 bp, 9 predicted proteins | sample 1576501 | NCBI WGS metagenome assembly OGYK01 (sample SAMEA3541530, study PRJEB24748) | human gut metagenome | biome: human gut; feature: human-associated habitat; material: faeces | place: China | collected 2012
CGGTGCTTCTGCACTTTGTGCAGAGGTCTCCACCGGAGACCCGCACCCTTTACAAAGGAGGCAAAAAGGTTTATTTAATTCCGGGGTCCTCGAAAAGCGGGAGCTTTTTGGGGAAAGGAGAAAGGAATGGAGTATTTATTATAAATTTTATAAAATTTATTCAAACACGGAATTTCTTTCGACGAGGCGCGCTTTAGCCACTTTATCGACAGTCTATAACCCCGACACTTTATTGTGTCGGGGTTATTTGTTTTATTTAGTTTTAACACTCTTAACCTTTGACCAAGAAGAATAAACTTTTTTACCGTTCACTATTTTATATGTACGAACCCTTACATAATACTTTTTCTTTGCTTTAAGCTTTTTAATGGTAGTTTTGGTTGTCTTTTGCTTCTTGATATTTACAGTCTTTTTATTTTTCTTAAACTTCTTGTCAGTTGCAAGCTGAATTTCGTATCCGCTTACACCGCTTACCTTTTTCCATTCAACAGATACAGCTTTCTTTGCCGCTTTAATCTTTTTAGTATTAGTTGATTTAGGCTTTGCAACTTCAGTCTGTGCAGTTGTTGTATCATTTTGAGTTGACTGCTGTTGAGCAGTCTGCTGTGTAGCTTGTTGTGGTGTTGATACCTGTGTAGGTTGAGTTGACGACTGTGGTGCCGGGTTAGGTGTAATAACGACTTCGCCACCGTTAAGTTCATAGTAGCAAATAACATAAGTTTCCTTTGTCTTAAACAAAATATTTATTTTTATATTGTATCATTAAAAGTCAAAATTTGCAACAATGCAAAAAGCACCGAGTTTGCGATTATGAATCTCAGTGCTTTTGATTATTTTTATTTAGTTTGGTGTATAAAGATTTGCATACGGGCGGGATGATGCCGGAACAAGTTTTTTAAAAGGCTTTGCCATAATAGTGTCATAATCGGCATTAAAGAATTTGCAATACTTTTTAATATACATATCAAGTTCTTTTTTATCAGTTTCATCAAGATTTTGAACCTTAATATTATCGCTGATATTTTCCTTTGGAAAAGAGCCGCGAACAAAAATTTTGCCGCCGTGCATACCCGAAGCACAGTGAGTGCCGAAAAGCTTTTCTCCCCTTTTCATATCAAGGCCGAGAAGAACAATAGTACCGCCCGCCATATATTCGCCGAGGAATGAACCTGCATTTTTGCCGATAACAAGAACCGGGCGCATTTGCCTAAATTCTTTCATATGAATACCGCCGCGGCAAGCCACATTATCACGAATGTAAATTTGACCGTCACGCATACCATAACCCATAGCGTCACCCGAATGGCCGTGAACTACGATTTCGCCGCCGCCCATTGTATTGCCGACTGCATCTTGGCAATTACCGTAAACAACAACTCTGCCGCCATTTAAATAGCAAGCCATATCATTGCCCGGCGTACCGTAAACTTCAACGGTTTTACCCTCATCAAGAGCGCAACCGATATATCGCTGGCCGTTAACATCTTTTACAGTAACTTTGTTTTGCTTTTTAAGTTGCTTTTCAATTTCTTCATTTACTGCTTCGTATCGAGTAAGCCCTGCTTCGATAATCATAACAAAATGCCCCCTCTCAATTTTTGAATTCTTGTTTCTTTATCAAACATAAATATTGACGGTGTATCCATAATATCACCCTCAAGTGAACTAAGGTCAACTTTATTTGAAATAAGATTTGTATAAATACCGGCATTTTCGCTTGAATTGATAAGCACAAAGCCTACGAGTTTATCACCCTCAAAAACAAGCCTTTTATAAACATCACCGTCAGATTTGATTTTATCACTATACTGCTCGCCCTGTGCATTTATAAGACCGCAGGTGCAAATGCGAAGTCCGAAAAAGTCAATTGCATTGACTGAATAAGTACCGTTTACAACTTCGCTTTCGCAAGCCATTTGATTGCCGGCAACTCTACCCTGCTGCACAGCATTAGGCCAAAGAGCAATAATTTTCTTTGATCCGTCAAGCATATCAACCGAAACGGTGCAATCTCCTGCCGCATAAATATCTTTATCACTTGTTTGCATTGTATGAATATCTGTAATAATACCTCTGTTTACTTCAAGTCCGGCTTTTTCGGCAAGTTCGGTTTGAGGTCTTACACCGACTGCAAGTACAAGCAAATCGCATTTTAACACTTTTCCGTCTTTAAGAGTCACGCTCGTAATGTGCTTACCCTTTGACTGCGCTTTAACAACGGTATTTTCAAGATGAAATTTAATTGCGTTATTTTCTAAATGTTTTTTTACCTGGCGGGCAGATGTTTTATCAAGAATTGACGGAAGAACTCTTGGTGCAAGTTCAACAACATCAACACTCTTGCATATTTTCACAAGTCCTTCGGCAGCTTTCATGCCGATAAGACCCGCACCGATAACTACCGCCTTTGTATTTTCATTTGCAAGCTTTTTCAGCTCTTTTGCAGATGCTAAATCAAGGAAAGTTACTGCATTATCCTTACCGTCAACATTTTCCATTGGCGGAACAAAAGGCTTTGAACCTGTTGCAAGGCAAAGTTTATCATAAGGGTATGATTTTTTGCCGACTTTAACGGTTTTATTTTTTCTGTCAATAGAAGTTACCTTGGCATCTGTAACAACATTTATATTATTAGCTTTATAAAATGCAGGCTTGCGCAGTGCCATATCACTTTCTTTAACTTTACCTTTAAGAAAATAGCTGATTGACGGGCGTGAATAAGGAAGATACGCTTCCTCTGTAAGCATTGTAATATTGCCTTTAGCGTCAGCTTTTCTGATAGCTTCCGCTGTTGAAAGGCCTGCCGCACAAGCACCTATAATAACATAATTCATTATTTAGCACCTCCCACTTCAAGCCATAACAAAGCGTGGTTAGGGCAATTTTTAACGCAGGCAGGTTCTTCGCCTTGGCAAAGGTCACATTTATATGCAATGTTTCCCTGCTTAATACAGCCTATCGGGCAAACAGCAAGGCAGGTCATACAGCCAATGCATTTATCCTCATTAACAGAAACTATGCCTGTTTTTTTATCTTTAGTCATTGCACCTGTAATGCAGGCTTTTACACAAGCCGGGTCATCACAATGGCGGCAATTAACTGCTACCGAAGCAACCTTATCACCAAAAACAGAAATTCTGCTTACCGGTTCAGGCTTCTCCGACTTATAAGCTTTAACTATATCTTTTGATTTTGAATGAGCAGTTTTGCAATAAACCTCACAAAGACGGCAGTTTATGCAAAGTTCTTCTCTTGCGAAAACTTTTTTCATATTTGCATATCCCCCTTATTCACCTGCGTGTTTAATGCCGAGTATTTCAAGTTCTTTATCGCTCAAACCTATACCACGAAGCATAAGTCTGTTACCGCGAAGCGAGTCGATAGAGTTAATACCCATACCGCCCATTATTTCTTTAATTTCGTGGTTCCAAGCATTGATTAAGTTAATTACTCTTTGATGTGCAATTTCAGGGTTAAGGCGGCGTGTTAACTCAGGCCTTTGAGTAGCAATACCCCAATTGCATTTACCTGTATTACAAGTTTGGCACATATGGCAGCCCATAGCAATAAGAGGAGCAGAAGCAACATAGCAGGCATCTGCGCCGAGAGCTATTGCCTTAACAATATCTGCCGAACAGCGAAACGAACCTGCGGCAACAAGTGATACTGTTGAGCGGATACCCTCATCACGAAGTCTTTGGTCGGCAGAAGCAAGTGCAAGTTCAATAGGAATACCTACATTATCACGAATTCTTGTAGGTGCGGCACCTGTACCGCCTCTAAATCCGTCAATAACCACAATATCGGCACCGGCTCTTGCAACACCGGAAGCAATAGCTGCAATATTATGTACAGCCGCGATTTTAACAGAAACAGGCTTTTTATTATGCGTAGCCTGCTTAAGCGACCAAATAAGCTGGCGCAAATCTTCAATAGAATAAATATCGTGGTGCGGTGCAGGTGAAATAGCGTCTGAACCCTCCGGAATCATACGGGCATTTGATACTTCAACATTTACTTTTTCACCCGGAAGGTGACCGCCGATACCCGGCTTTGCACCCTGACCTATTTTAATTTCAACGAACTTTGAATTATTAAGATAATCTTTATGCACACCGAAACGGCCTGACGCTACCTGAACAACAGCATAATCGCCGAAAGAACGCAAGTCGGGATGAAGACCGCCCTCACCTGTATTAAACAATGTTCCGAGTTCAACGGCTGCCATAGCAAGTGACTTTTGAGCATTAAGTGAAATAGAACCAAAGCTCATAGCCGAAAACATAATAGGTGTTTCAAGCATAACCTGCGGCGGCATTTCAGTGATAGACTTACCTTTCTTTTCAACCTCAATTTTATCAGGCTTGCGACCTAATATAGTACGAATCTCCATCGGTTCACGAAGAGGGTCGATAGACGGATTTGTAACCTGTGACGCATTAAGCAAGATTTTATCCCAATAAATAGGATAAGGCTTTGGATTACCCATAGCGGAAAGAAGAACCGAACCTGTTTCTGCCTGACGGCAGATTTCCTGCTGATAAGAAGGTGTCCAATTCGCATTATCACGATAATCACAAACATATTTTTCTATACGCAATGCTCCTGTCGGGCAGAGGTCAACACATCTGTGGCAGGCAACACAATTTTTTGAATTTACTAATACTGTTTTTCCGTCTTCATCAAAAAAGTGGCATTCATTTGAACACTGACGAACACAGCATCCACAATTTATGCAAAGTTCTTTATCACGAATAACAGTAAATCTGCGTGGAATATAATTTATCATCAGTTCTCATCCTCCTCTTCATCAATTTCAAGCGGAATAAATACAGGTTCTGCACCTGAAACAGACCATACTTCATCAGGATCAGGGCAAATAATTCTGATTGCCGATTCTTCAGAAGCAAAATAAGCACGGTTTCCTTTAGTTGCGGCAGTAAGTGAACGAAGCTTCAGCCTATCGTTAATAGCAAGAAGTCCCTTATTAGAACCGAGAATTACAGAAAACGGGCCATTAACAAGCGCACCGTTATAAACAGAACGAAGATCGGTAAAATATTTCTTTTTATCATCGTCCATTCTGTCAATTTCATCCCATTCAGGTGCTGTAAGTACATCTGCGGCAACTTCAATAGGAAGATTATGATGGCGCAAAAGATGGTCAAAAAGATAAGTGATAACTTCTGTATCTGTTTGCATCGTGCAAATATATCCAAACTGCTCAATATATCTGCGGTTGGCATCATATGATGATATTTCGCCGTTATGCACAATTGACCAATCAAGAATATTAAACGGATGAGCGCCTCCCCACCAGCCGGGTGTGTTAGTCGGGAATCTGCCGTGCGCTGTCCAAATATAAGCTTCATATTGGTCAAGCATATAAAATTCGCCTACATCTTCAGGATAACCTACTGCTTTAAAGCAGCCCATATTTTTACCACTCGAAAAGATATAAGCACCCTCAATTGCGTTATTAACTTTGGTTACACACTGCGCAACATATTCAAGTTCGTCAAGCCTTGCGTCTTTCATTCGCACACGGTTTGCCTTGCCGAAATAACGCCAAATATCAGGGCCTTTTTCAATGCTTGGAACTTGGCGGGTAGGTATTCTCTCCGCAACATCAATATTAAAATGCCTAAAAAGAAAATCTTCGCACTGCTTTCTTGCCTCGCTTGAATCATAGAAAACATGAATAGCATATTCATCCTTATGTTCAGGATAAATACCATAAGCAGCAAAACCACCGCCAAGACCATTTGACCTATCGTGCATAAGTGCAATAGATTTAATGATTTGAGAACCGTTTATGCGGTTGCCTTTTCTGTCAATAATAGCAGCAATGGCACAGCCTGACGGAATTCTGATTTCTCCCTCTTTCAACATAGTATCCTCTCCTTAAGTTATGTGTAAATAACAATATATTTTATGAACATAATGTTCAATAAATATCGTGTTTTCTTAATTTTACAATAAATAGCACTTATTAGTCAATTATACAAATTACAAAATTAGCGTTATTTTTAAGTTATTTTATGTATAATATCACAGTATTCATACAGTTTTTAGTATAGTTATTCAGTTTCTTATGTATACGGTTGTATTTTTATACATATCACATAAAAGAAAAAGGACTGAATTAACAGTCCCTTTTCTTTGGTAGAAAATAGCAAAAACAATTATATAAAAGAGATTTTACAAATCTGTTTTACACATCATCCTCACCCTGCAAAGCATCATATCCTCTTTCGCCGGTACGAACTTTAACCGCATCTTCAACATCATAGATGAAGATTTTACCGTCGCCGATATTACCGGTATAAAGCACATCCCTTGCAGTTTCAATAACTGTTTCAACCGGAACAGCAGAAACAACCATTTCAAGCTTCATTTTAGGGTTAAGATTCATTTCTTCGATTTCAACACCACGGTATTTTCTGATATGGCCTTTTTGTGTGCCGCATCCCATTACATTTGTAACAGTCATACCGGTAATGCCGATTTCATTCATAGCAGATTTAATTTCTTCAAACTTAGCAGGATTAAATATCATAACAACTTTTGATAAAGCCGGTGATTTTTTAGTCGTATAAGTTTCAACTTCAACTGCCTTTTCAACCGGAGCAAGCGGAGTTGCAGGTACACTTGCTTTTGGAGCTGAAGCTTTGATAGAAGAAGATGTTGCAAAAGCCATAGCCGGCATAAAATCTGCGTAAGCAGACGGAAGATTATGTTCGGTAGCATCAAGACCTTTGATTTCTTCCTCTTCAGATACGCGAAGTCCGTTAGTTTTCTTAATAATGAAAAATACTATTGTCATAGTAACAATTGTCCAAGCGGCAACACAAACAAGACCTAATAACTGCTTGCCGAGAAGCGAGAAGCCGCCGCCATAGAAAAGGCCTTGGAATGAATCATTACCCGGTACGGTTGTAGTGGCGAAAAGACCGACTGCAACAGTACCCCACATACCATTTACACAGTGAACTGCAACAGCACCGACAGGGTCATCAACTTTAAGCTTAATATCAATAAATTCTACTGCAACAACTACAAGAATACCTGATACAACGCCTATAATGCAAGAGCCAAGTGCATCAACAACATCACAACCGGCAGTTACTGCAACAAGACCTGCAAGTGAAGCGTTAAGTGACATTGAAACATCAGGCTTTCCGTTTTTAATCCAAGTGAAAATCATAGTTACACAAGTAGCAACAGCAGGAGCACAAGTTGTGGTTACAAATATTGAAGCAAGCTGTGGTCCGCTTTTTGCAGCAGCACCGTTGAAACCGTACCAACCAAACCAGAGAATGAACACACCAAGTGCGCCGAGAGTTAAAGAGTGTCCCGGAATAGCTTTAGCAACTTTTTTGCCTGTTTTCTTATCTTCAACATACTTGCCGATACGAGGGCCAACCATAATTGCGCCGATAAATGCTGTGATACCGCCAACCATATGAATTGCACAAGAACCCGCAAAATCGTGGAAGCCGAGATTTGCAAGCCAACCGTTTGGATTCCAAATCCAACCTGCTTCAATAGGATAAACAACGGCAGAAATTACAGCTGAATAAATACAATAGCTTGAAAACTTTGTACGCTCAGCCATTGAACCTGAAACAATAGTTGCCGCTGTTGCGCAAAATACAAGGTTAAATACAAAATTAGACCAATCAAAATTTTGATAATTTGTGAAAATGCCCAAGGTTGGCATACCGCAAAAGCCACCTAAAACTTCTTCACCCATCATAAGACCGAAACCAAGCAATATAAACATCGGAGTACCGATACAAAAATCCATAAGGTTTTTCATAATAATATTGCCGGCATTTTTAGCCCTGGTAAAACCTGTTTCCACCATAGCAAAACCGCATTGCATAAAGAAAACAAGAGCCGCGCCGATTAAAAACCAAATGCCGAACACTTCACTGTCGACTTTTTCAAGAATAGATGTTATATCCATATATTCTTCCTCCTAAAATTAAATAGTTTGTAATGATAAAAAGAAAATAAAAAAAGAGGCACGACAACACATAACATTGTCGCACCTCATTGTGCTAAAAATATATGTCAAGCCGACACCGGAAAGCGATGCCGGCCTAACAAATGGCATAATTGCCATAAGAGAGGGTTAAGTAAAAGATACAGATTAGTAATTAACCATATATCTGTCGATTTCCCACTGTGAAACCTTTGTTCTGTATTCATCCCATTCAGCTTTCTTGCCTTCGGTATAAGCATTGAATACATGGTCGCCTACTGTTTCTTTAACAAATGGGTCAGCTTCTGAAGCTTCAATTGCTTCTTCAAGTGAACCAGGAAGGCAATCAATACCTTTTGCTGCAAGTTCTTCATCTGAAAGGTCAAATACATTATAATCAACTGCAGGAGCTGGAGTGATTTTATTCTTAATTCCGTCAAGACCTGCTGCAAGGCAAAGTGCCATTTCAAGATATGGGTTACAAGTTGGGTCAGGGCAACGAAGCTCTACACGAGTACCCATTCCTCTTGCTGCAGGAATACGAACAAGACATGAACGGTTAGATGCTGACCAAACAATATAGGTAGGAGCTTCATAACCAGGTACAAGTCTTTTATATGAGTTTACGGTTGGGTTTGAATATACTGCAATACTCTTAACATGCTTTAAAAGACCGCCGATGAAATAATGTGCAACTTCGCTCAAACCGTCTTCGCTTTCAGGGTCATAGAAAGCATTAACTACTTTACCGTCAGCATCTTTAGTCATAAGTGACATATTTGTGTGCATACCTGAACCGTTGATACCATAAATCGGCTTTGGCATAAATGTTGCATGAAGACCATGCTTTGTAGCATAAGTTTTAACAACATGCTTGAAAGTCATTACACGGTCTGCTGTTGTCATTACTTCATCAAACTTAAAGTCGATTTCGTGCTGGCCTTCAGCTACTTCGTGGTGTGATGCTTCAATTGTATATCCCATTTCCTCAAGAGCGAGGCAAATATCACGGCGGCAGTTTTCACCATGGTCAATAGGGTTAAGGTCAAAGTAACCACCTTCGTCGCCTGTTGTTGTAGTTGGGTTGCCGTCTTCATCAAGTTTGAAAAGGAAGAATTCACATTCAGGACCTACATTAAAGCTGTAACCCATTTCAGCAGCTTCATCCATAACCTTTTGAAGAACATTTCTTGGGTCACCGAGGAACGGTGTTTTATTATCGGCACAATATACCGAGCAGATAAGACGAGCTGTCTGTGCGTTCTGGTGCTTTCTCCAAGGGAAAATAGTCCATGTATCATAATCAGGATGAAGATACATATCACTTTCGTTAATTCTTACAAATCCATCAATTGATGAACCGTCAAACATACATTCATTGTCAAGTGCTTTTTCAAGCTGTGAGCTTGTGATAGCGACATTTTTCATAATGCCGAAAACATCTGTAAACTGAAGTCTGATAAATTCAACTCCGTTTTCCTGTGCACTTTTAAGGATGTCTTCTTTTGTGTACTTACTCATAGTAAATACTCCTCTCTTGAGTAATTTTGTAAATTAAAGCAAAAAAATAGGCGCTCCGAATCAACTCGGAACGCCTTTGTTCTTACTACACTTTCATTATAGTCAGCAGGTATAAATTTGTCAACGATTTTGTTCAATTTTGTCAATTTACTGCGTGAGCATCAATTCATGTTAAAACTTTTTGTATGATATGCCAAAAATAAGATACTATGATAAATCAAGATACTTTTCATCAATTACTTTTTTCACGAGTTTATTATAGTATTCAGGTGTTCCGCCGTTTTGTGAATGTGACTTTGCAAGTTCATCTGTATAATCGGAAAGTTTATAAACATCAAATCTAAATTTATCACCGTCTGTTCTGTTATAATGAGTAACAATCGGAATAAACTTACCGTTAACAGTTATTTTTCCGTTTTTCTTTTCAATATCAACACTTGCAATACCGCCGCAAAGCTGGTCAATTTCAATTTGATGTGAAATAAAATTACCAAGCGAATAGTAAACAAGCATTTTGTGGCCGCTTTCATTAGTAACTTCCTTAACCGGTTCAATTACATGCGGGTGACAACCGATAACAAGGTCAACACCCAATTTACTAAACAAATCGGTGTATTCCTTTTGATAATCTGAAATACTGAAGCTGTTTTCCGTCCCCCAATGCGGAAATACAATTACCACATCGGCATTTGCCCTTGCTTCCTTAATATCTTTAGTTACTTTATCCTTGTCCATCATATTAACAATCCAAGGTTTATCACTCGGAAGATCAATACCGTTAGTACCATAAGTGTAATTAAGCAATGCAAATGTAATATTATTTTTTACATAATACTTTATAGTGTTATAACTCTTTTCATCTTCGTTAATACCGAGATAAACAACATTCTTATGCTTTTTAAAATATTCAATTTCATTCATAATGCCTTGTGAGCCTTTATCCATTATATGATTATTGGCACAGTTAAATATATCAAATCCGGCATTTATTGCGGCATCGCCGATTTCCTGAGGAGAATTAAACACAGGATAGCCCGTATATTCAAAATCAGAGCCGCCAAGTACAGTTTCCTGGTCGATTACGGAAATATCATATTTTTGAATTACAGGGGCAATGTTTTGGTAAAGCGAAGTATAATCATAACTTCCGTCTTCCTGCTTGCCTGCGTCAATCAATGTATTATGAATAAGATTATCGCCGACAGCGCAAAGTGTAACCTTTCCATCTGAATTTTCGCTTACAGGCTCACTGCTTTGCTCATTAACTGCAGAAACGGAAGTTTCGGCAGTCGGTTCTTTTATATCTTCTGTTCTTGTTAAATGCCCACTCACTGCAAGAACAATCAAAACGAATATTGCAACAAAAATAGGAATAAGTATTATAGGACTGAATTTTTTATTTTTAGACATAATGTCACCTCATATCAGTATTAGCTTAAATATTATATCATATATCAATTTGCAAAACAACAAATTTTTAAGGTGAGAAAATGGCAACAGCATTAACTTATGTGTTTTTTATTATCGGCTTAATTTTAATAATTAAGGGCGGTGATATTTTCGTTGACAGTGCAACAAAAGTTGCAAATATGCTTGGTGTTCCTAAATTTATCATAGGCGCTACAATAGTATCAATCGCAACCACACTGCCAGAAATTATAGTAAGTATTCAGGCAACATTAAGCAAAAATGTTGATATGGCGGTCGGCAATGCGATAGGTTCCGTCACGGCAAATACAGCTTTGATTTTAGGACTTTTTATTACATTTATGCCATTTGAAATAAAAAGAAAAGATATTTCATTTAAAAGTATCGCTATGATATTTGCTGTTGTTTTTATAATAATAGGCTGCATAGTAACGCAAAAGAAAGAACTCCGCTTTAAAGGTGAAGTCGGAGAATATTATTTTCTTTCGGCTTTGGGTGTAACACTCTTATTTACAGTATTTGCAATATTTATTTTTGAAAACATAAAATGCATAAAAAGCGAAACAAAAAGTGATGAAAGCAAAATATCATACTGCACAAAAGAAAAAGTGAGTTGCATAATTCTTTTTATTTTAGGTGCTGTGGGCATAATATTCGGTGCAAAACTTCTTGTTAAATATGCCACACAAATTGCCATAAGCCTAAATATTTCGCAAAGAGTAATAAGCGTTATCGCAGTTGCTATCGGCACTTCCCTGCCGGAGCTTGTAACAGCTCTTACAGCACTAAAGAAAAAATCCGGCTCACTTTCAGCCGGAAATATACTTGGTGCAAATATAATTGATTTAACTTTAATTCTTCCGATTTGCTCGTTAATTTCAATAGCAAGAGGAACCGGTGAACTCGCAGTTTCACTTTCCTGCGTTAATTTTGATTGTGTAATGTGCTTAGGCGTAATTTTAATAGCTGTTTTGCCTACTATCATCAGCCAAAAATTCCAAAGATGGCAAGGTATATTGCTGCTTATAATTTACGGAATATACATATACTTTGTGGTTAGATAAAACAAAGGAAATGGCTTTTGCCATTCCCTTCAGCGTGTAGAAAAAAACAAATTATAAATTTCTACACGCTGGTAGACTTTGAGAAAGTGAGATAAATT
>OGYK01002442.1_pt1 | contig 12093 bp, 10 predicted proteins | sample 1576501 | NCBI WGS metagenome assembly OGYK01 (sample SAMEA3541530, study PRJEB24748) | human gut metagenome | biome: human gut; feature: human-associated habitat; material: faeces | place: China | collected 2012
GATGAATATTTATAATTCTGTTTTCAAACGCTCTGATTACACCTGTACCGAGCCTTCATACTGCGCAAGATCCTTTTTTAATTCATTTAAAATCGCGCCCTTTCCGATCCATCCGTCCACAAACAATAACTGTCCCGGTTCATACCGGCTTAACAGATATTTCATCGCATTGTCATCAATCCCTCTGCCGCGGATGATGGAAATGGAATAATGCGGTACATTGACCTGATATTTTTTTGCAATATATCTTTTGACTAAAATTCCGATTGGAATACCGGCGCGGGCCAGTGAGACGAGCACAATGTCCTGTCCCTTTTTTTCAACGATCTTATCTGCAAGTCTTCCGACAGCAAGTGCTACCGGTTTTGCATAATTTTTCAACGCTTCCCGGTACACCTGCATATATTTTTCTGTCGGGACATATTCGACCGGCAGCATTTCACTGTAATGTTTTCCCGCCTGTATCAGTTTTTCTCTCTCTTCAGTCGGCTGTGGCTGCACCATGCCGGTGATATCTTTTAACAGAAGAGTCACGTCCTCATCCCGGTATGAACTTCTCATTTAATCTTGTCTCCATTCTTTCCTGCTTTCCATTACATCGCATGTTTGCTGCTGAGACACAAATTTCGTATGGAAAAAATTTTATTTTCACATTATGCCCCTATTCCTGTGCCCTCTTTAACACCAGCGTATCACCGTTATATTTTCATTTTTCATCCGAAGTGCGTAAATCAGCGTTTCTAATCCTTTTAACGACGCTAATGCTGCATCCGTCATAACGATAACCCTGTCATAGTTTTCCAAATCATAAATAAAAGTCTTTCGATCCGGATCATATAAGCTGCGCAGTTCATATCTGCAATGCAGTGGATACTCTTCCTCGGTACTGACCGCGATCGGACTTCTAGTCGTAGAATGGCAGCGGACAACACATCCCATTTTTTCGATTTCGTACCCTGTCAGAAGTGCCGGATACATAAACTCTTCCGTGCCAATCACAAGTACACGTTCACCCTGTTTCACACTCGTTTCCGCGATTACAGTTTCCGCAAGTTTTCTGCATGCAGCCTCATATTGTTTTGCGTCAACGAAACGTCTTGCATTCATCCATCCGGGAATTGATATGATGTGTTCCCGCATATTCTTCTCTGATTGCACATCAATATCCGCGCTTTCATGCGTATGATTCTCCGGTATCGCACAAATATATAAACCATCACATCTATACTGCTCCGCAACCGTACCGTATCCGGAATGATCCGTTTTTACCAGATAATGAAGTTCTATTTTTTCATCCTGATAAATTTTTAAGTATTCTTCTGTCATTCCATTTAACAATGAAGCAACTGCAAATTTTGTTTTTTTCTGATACTCTTTTGTTATGATCTTAATGATATTCATGATCGTATTCCCAGTGGTCACCTCATCCTCTATAAATACAATCCTGTCGATATCATTTATCACACGGTCTATATCATCTTTTACTAATTTCTGCTCAGTCGCATGGCTGTGTGCTTCTGAAAAAAATAAATATCTGGCATCCTGTATTACTTCCCGCGTTGTCTGGATGTACTTTGTTCCCAGAGCGATTGCAGCCTGCGCACCGATTGCTGTTGCAGTTTCCGCAAAACCGATCAAAAGCAGTCTCTCGCCTTCATATTTTCCCTGAAGCTTCTCTGCAAGACTTTTGAAAAGATTCAATGCTTTCGAAGGTTCTACCGGAACATGCTTTCCCTGCAGTGGATCTACTACCAGATAATTTCTTTTGGTATTGTTTTCCCGTTTTGCTATTCTCACTAAATCTTTTTGCTGATAGTTCATATGTTTTTGATTTTCCTGACGTTCGTTAATTTTTTACGATCTGTTTTCCAAAAGTCTTTAGATATTCCTGGGCAGTCTGTAATGATATATTTAGTTTTTTCTGCAACCGCTCTAAAATAGCGTCTTCTGGCAACCCTAGATCACAACATGTATCTACAATTCCTTCCACTCTGCCGCGCATTTCTCCTCTTGCTACATCCTGCTCTATTTCATCTTTCATTAATTCCCGTAATGCTTCGCACATACCATTTGCCCTCCTTACCTTCTGATATATTTCATAGTTCGCACTAACACTCGCCTGTAATACCGCATCTATATTATTCCGCTCCCGCGGTGTCTTCATATTTTCTGTCTGTTCTAAAAACTTCCTGATATCCTCTATATCGGCATTCGCAGATAAGATTCTTAGGCTGCTGTGCATAGTCCGGTTCAACCTGCTGATCACCACAATCTGCACTGGGAATAAAATGTTCCCTCTCACGTAATAAATACCTGGATATTTTTCTTCCAGTACATATCCTTTTCGTTCTAATTCCAAAAACAGTTCTCTTGGATATGCTTCACGGAACAATGACACGGTCAGTTCGTCCGCTGGGATTTCATCGATTGTTTTCCCATATCCTTTATAAAGGCAGGCATATCCAAGTGTTTTGTAAAAAGTGTCTATCGACAGTTCATCTCCCGGTCCTTTGTATTCTAACACATTGTACTTTCGCATGATATGACCGATTTCATTTTTCATCACTTTTTCTGCATTTTCTTCTTTTATGATCAGAAGATCAATACGGATCGGTTCTTTACTCAAATGATACTCCGATATTAAATCAAGTTCCTCGATGTTTTCCTTTAGTTCCAGTTCCGCTGCTGCATAAAACGCAGGATGCCACTGGATCTTTTTGGCTTTGTCTGATGACGATTTCTTTGTCTTTTGCGCGATAATCGTTTCCTCCCTTTTTATTCGGGAGAATCGTCTGATATTTTCGAATTCTCCCTGCTTTTACTTTTGTTTGCTGGTAATTTAAAAGCATTGAAAATTCTGATATCCGACGTTGTAGCTCGCGTATTGATATGCAGCCATTAACGTGGTTTTGACTTGTTTTAAAAACGGCTTATACTATGATATAATTTCTCACAGTCTGCCTTGTAGATTTTGCTAGAATGTAATGCTTTGGATGAATGATAACATAAGTTTATACATATGTCATTATAATTTTATATTTCCTGTTATCTTTATGAATTTTCACTAGTTCCTTTTTCTACTCTTTCCTCTTCTCCCGCAGCTCTAACACCAGCTCATACACCTCCGGTCTGTGCTCTTTTAAATGCTCATCCAGAAGATGCCTGCGCTCCTTAAAACGCTCTGCCAGCTCCGGATGTTCTTTTGCGATACGGTCATGCACTTCTTTCCGGTGTGCCTCCAGTTTGCCCGCTAACGTCATCTCGTCCTTGCCGGAGATATTGACGATTTCCTTTAAGTGCTCCTCTAAATGTTCCAGCCACTCATCCTCATCGAGTGCCTCCATGTGTGCCCAGCGGCCATGAAACAGATTTTCGACATCCCCAGTCTTTTTTAACTGCTCAATCTGCAGCACAATCTGTCTTTCGATTTCTTCTTCCGTTTCCGAACCAAATGCCCAGACAAATTCCTGCACACGGTTATCCGCACGTTTTCTCGATGCGCTGCGCTCCTCATTATCCACGCCGCCCTCAAGAGGATACGGTCTGTTGATTCCCATATCTTTTAACGCGATATGTATGGTTCTCCGCACACAGCCTTCCTCGATGAGATAGCCAAGACCTAATTTTCGAAGCTGCTCATTCACGTCTGCGATGTGCTCTGTCATATAGAAACGGATTCCTTTTTCCTTCAAAAATTTGTACAGGATCTCCAGACGGTCTGCCGCTGTGATATCCAGACTTCCGATTCCTCCGGCATCCAGAATGACTGCTTTCGTGTCATCTTTGATATGCTCCTCGATATCCTTTTGCAGCACCCCGATATTGGCAAAAAACAAATTGCTGCTGAAACGGTAAATCAAAACTCCCTCCACCGCATGGATCTGGCTGCCTTCCCGCAAATCCCTGAAATGCTGATGGCCGGGCTGGATTCCCAAGAAACATCTTGCCGGTTTTGAAGTACGGATGATCATTTCTGTAAAAGAAAGGATAATTCCGATCAAAACGCCGTTAATCGTGCCAAGCATCAATACACCAAAAAAGGCTCCTATAAAAATGAAACATTCCGTCCGGCTGACCTTCCACAATCTTACCGCAAGTTCAAACTCCGTTGCCCCAAGCAGTGCCGAGATCACGATCGCCGTCAGCACCGGGATCGGCAGATACCCGATAAAACCGGTTCCACAGAGGAGAAGAATGATCATTGATAACCCAGCCACAATACCGGTAAGCTGTGTCTTTGCCTGATACTGTTCGCCCATTGCACTGCGCGATACTGAACCGTTGATCGGACAGCAGCCGGTAAATGCCGCCACAAAGTTGCCCATGGAAAATGCAAAAATTTCCTGATTATCATCGATCTTGTAACCATTTTTCTGTGCAAAACTATTCTCAGCCAGCAAAGTTTCCGCCATAATGACAACAGCGACTGACAGACTGGTGATGATCGCATCCTTTGGTGCGATTGCAGAAAAATCCGGTATGCACCATTCTGGCATGCCAGGTTCTACTGCTGCAAGTGTCTGCACCCCCCACTCCCTGACCGGCAGAAAGCGTGTCATAAGTGCGCCTGCTGCCATCAGTGCAACTGCCATCGGAAACTTTGGCATCAATTTTTTTGATACCAGAAGAATCACAAGTGCAAAAAGTCCGATCACAAGCGACGGCAGATTGATCTGACCTGCCGTCCCTGCAATATGCTCTGCCAGTTCAAAAAGTTCTCCGACTCCTGCCGTTCCACCCATCAGCTTTGGCACCTGCATCAGTATGATCGTGGTACAGATTCCGGTGATAAATCCTCCCATGACCGGTGCAGAAATAAAATTTACCAGTTTTCCTGCCTTCATAAAATAAAACGCCAGCAGCCACAATGCTACAAAAAAAGTCAGCACCGGAACTGCCGCCATGGCTTCTTTTGTGCCACTTTCGATTCCAAGTCCGACGATGGCAGATCCGACCAGCGCAGCCGGAGCTGCATCCACACCAAAAATAAACTGTGGTGACGTGGAAAATAATCCGAATAGAATGATCGGGAACACCGAACCATACAGTCCGTAAACTGCCAGAAGCCCTGCGATCTGCGCATATCCCATGGAAATCGGAATGGAAACTGCCATGATAATGATTCCCGCAAGGATATCCTTCGGAAAATTTTTCTTATCATAATGTTTTAATGTCTGGAATGGCTGCAATTTCATAGTTCAATCACACTTCTCTCTTTTTATTCAAACCTGACATGTTCCAGTTTTTTTCTTCCTTACTGTATCACAAATTTTTTAAAATCAAAAGATATTCCCTTGTAAAATCTTCCTATGAATGATACGATATTTTTATGCGCTTTTTCTTACTAATGTGATGAATCGCGAAGGAATTTTTAATGCAGCTGTTTTTATAAAACAATGCAGAAACGGAGGATTAGATTACTATGAGTGAATACAGAATGGGGACAAAATGTGTGCAGGCAGGTTACACACCTGGCAATGGAGAACCGAGACAGGTGCCGATCATCCAGTCTACCACTTTTAAATACAGTACCAGCGAGGATATGGGAAAACTTTTTGATTTAGAGGCAGATGGTTATTTTTACAGCCGCCTTCAGAATCCTACCAACGATATCGTCGCTGCAAAGATTGCAGCTATGGAAGGCGGTTCGGCTGCGATGTTAACTTCTTCCGGACAGGCAGCCAATTTTCTTGCCATGTTCAACATCTGTGAATGCGGCGATCACATCGTTGCTTCCTCCTCTATCTATGGCGGAACTTTCAACCTGCTTGCCGTTACCATGGCAAAGATGGGGATCACGACCACATTTGTTTCCCCGGATGCTTCCGAAGAAGAGTTAAATGCCGCATTTAAGCCAAATACAAAGCTGATGTTCGGCGAAACAATTGCCAACCCTGCACTCACTGTTTTAGATATCGAACTGTTTGCAAAAGTGGCTCATGCACACGGCGTTCCGCTTGTGATGGACAATACGTTCCCTACCCCGGTCAACTGCCGTCCGTTTGAATGGGGTGCTGACATCGTAACCCACTCCACGACCAAATATATGGATGGTCACGGAGCTGCCTTAGGCGGAGCGATCGTGGACAGCGGTAAATTTGACTGGATGGCTCACGCTGATAAATATCCGGGACTGTGTACTCCGGATGAAAGCTATCATGGAATCACCTACGCAGAAAAATTCGGTAAAGAAGGTGCCTTCATTACAAAATGTACTGCACAGCTGATGCGTGACTTTGGCTGCATGCAGTCCCCACAGAGTGCCTTTATTTTAAATCTCGGTCTGGAGTCCCTGCATGTCCGTATGCCAAAACATGTAGAAAACGGTCAGGCTGTTGCTGAATTTTTAGAGCAGCACCCAAAGATTGCCTATGTCAACTATCCGGGACTTCCTTCCAATAAATATTATGAACGTGCAAAAAAATATCTGCCAAACGGCGGCTGTGGCGTTGTTTCCTTCGGTTTAAAAGGCGGACGTGCCGCTGCATCCACATTTATGCAGAATCTGAAACTTGGAGCGATCGAGACACATGTGGCTGACGCAAGAACCTGCTGTCTGAATCCGGCAACCTCCACACATCGCCAGATGACTGACGAGCAGTTGAAAGAAGCCGGCGTTCCGGCTGAACTTGTCCGTATCAGCCTTGGACTCGAGGATAAAGAGGATCTGATCGCAGATATTTCCCAGGCACTCGATGCAATTGCAGAATAAGTTAAAATTTACTGCTTTTTATTGAAATACATAAGAATCGTATACTGACAAAAAGGATGCATCCTGTAAACTAGGAAGCATCCTTTTTGTTGTACATCTCTTCAAGTAATAGTTTCTTTAACTGTTCTTCACCAACCGGTTTGGAATAATAATATCCCTGAAACCAGGTTGCCCCGAAACTCCTCAGATAATCCTGCAGGGATTTATCTTCCACGCCCTCGATACAGCTTTTCATGTTTGTTGATCTCGCAAAATTGACTATATTCTTTACCAGCATCTGCTGTTTTTCATTATTCAGAATTCCTTTGATAAAGCTCATATCGATCTTGATCTCATTCATCGGCACACCTAAGACGATACTTGAAGACGCATTTCCCGTTCCGTAATCATCCATCGCAAAATGGATCCCATACTGCTGGAGAAAACATACTTCTTCATTGATCACATCAATCGGAAGCTGCCTGCAGCGTTCAGTGATTTCTAAACAAAGATGGTTTGGCGGATAATCATTTTCTTTTAACAGCGAAAGTACAACATCCCGAAATGATTTTTGTTCTAACTGTTTTGCAGACACATTTACATTGATAAAAAAATCTGGATTAATTTTTATAAACTCTGCACTGTTTTTCAATGCCTCTGCCAGCACATAATTTCCAAGATCATACATGCACGGATTATCCTCAATCCAGTCGATAAACAGCCCCGGAGGAACTGCCCCGTAAGGTTCCTTTTTCCATCTTACCAGTGCCTCCGCCCCTGCGATTTTTCCACCTTCCGATGTCACGATTGGCTGATATTCCACATAAAAGCCGTCACAACCGCCCAGCACCGACTGATGGATGATTTTCATAAAATCCAGATTTACACCACCATTTGTCTTTACGATATCATTAAAGAACACAAGTTTATGATTTCTGGCGGAACGCGCTTTCTCTAATGTGTATTCTAATTTACTCTGCACTGTCATGGTCTCTCCGCTATAATTTTCTAACATCAGACCTGCAGCATAGAGCTTCAACTCAAAATGACGTCCGTTTAACGTGATATTTTTCTCAAGATTTTTCCTTACTTCCTCCAGGAAAATTCCTGCGTCCACCCGATCCGCATCCCTTAAAATAAATGCACAATTGGAGTTATTCATATGATAAACCGCTTTATTTTCATCCATCATATAGATAAAATGGTGTGCGATCTCCCGCTGCAGACGGTCTGTATAATTCGCCCCATATAAAATATTGATGTCTGCCATGTGATCGATCTCAACCTCCAAAACAGCCACCTTTCTGCCGGTTCTGATATATCCTTCCACATCTTTCTCAAACTTCTTCTGTCCATACAGATCTGTCAGCGCATCAATCTCAGGGATCACATTCTGATTGACCAGAATATGCAACAGATATTCGTTTCCATCTTCTTTTACCACACTCATGAAAAATCCAAACATATCATAATGATCTTTATTTTTCAAACGGATATAAAGCTCATCCGAAAGTTTCTGTCCCAGAAGGCGTTTCTCCATTGCCTGTAAATATTCCGGCCTGTCATCCGGATGCACATGATCCAGTAATATCTGATAAAAATCTTTTACATATCCCGCCTGCATCTCAAAAAAAGCCGCCGTCTTTTCCGGAATCATAGTAACATGACTGTTCCTATTCGTAATTAACAGATATGCATCTGACAAAAGATCATTCACCCGATTTATGATGTCTGAAAAGAAACGTTCTTTTCCATTCCAAAACTCCTGTTCTCCCATAGTACTCCCCATTTCTGATCACATCTGCATCAGCTGATCTTTTGCTTCTTTCACATATAATAAGGCATTGTCACGGTTTGAGGCAATCTCCTCTTCCGTAAGTTTTCTTTTTATCTTCGCCGGATTTCCAAATGCAAGGCTGCCATCCGGGATCTCCATATTCTGTGTCACAAGCGCCCCGGCCCCAATGATACAGTTATTGCCGATCACCGCTCCATTTAAAATAATTGCTCCCATTCCAATCAATGTATTATTTCCAACCGTACATCCGTGCACGATTGCACTGTGCCCGATCGTCACATCATCCCCAATGGTAAGCGCATGCCCGGCTCCAACATGAAGAACTGCATTATCCTGTATATTAGTTCGGCTTCCGATCGTGATCTTTTCCGTATCGCCCCGGACCGTCGCATGATACCATATTCCTGAATCTTCGCCGATCGTGACATCACCTTTTACGATCGCACCTTCTGCTAAATAATATGCCATGATATACCAACACTTTCTGCCTGATTTTACATCAGGCCTGCATTCTTTTATCAGTCTTTCCCGTTTATCTGGCCAATATATGCGGAAACAACTGCTGCCACGCCGTCAATGCCAAGTTTGCACTCATCTAAACACAGATCATAATTGTCCGCCAATCCCCAGGTTTCCCCGGAATAATAATTATGATACTGCTTTCTCCGGCGGTCTGTGTCATCCACGATCATTTTGGCTTTTAATTCGGATACCTGATGTTTCTTTGCAATTTTGGAGATTCTTGTTTTCTTGTCCCCACACAGGAAGATGCGTACAGCATCCGAATGTTCTTTATATGCATAATCCGATGCACGGCCGATTACGATACACGGCTGATCCTCAAACAGTGCTGACAATGCTTTTTTCGGTGTCTCACGCACCTTTAAATTCATATCGTCCGCAACCATACTCATCATATCATCCACCTGGCGTTCCCCAAAATAAAATGGATATTTGTCATACACTTTTTTCTCTTTTGCAAGCTCTATCAGTTCTTTTTTGGAATAACACGGGATGCCATAAATCTCTGACAATTTTCTTCCTACTTCGTCCCCTTCACATCCACATTGTCTGGCAATTGTTATAATCATAATAATCCTCCATTCCTGCACGTCCCTTTATAAAAACAACATTCTTATTTTTATAAAAAGTGCTCTGACCATTCCTTTTCTTTAAAGCCGGTAATTACCGTACTTCCATCTACGATCAATGGACGTTTTACCAGCATTCCGTTTGTCGCAAGCAGCTTTAACTGCTCGTCCCCGCTCATTTCAGGAAGCCTGTCCTTAAGCTTCATTTCTTTATATAAAAGTCCACTGGTGTTAAAAAATTTCTTTAATGGCAGACCGCTCTTTTCATGCCATTCTTTCAATTCCTCGTAGGACGGATTCTGCTCTACGATGTGACGATCCGTATATGTAATCTCATGTTCATCCAGCCATTTTTTCGCTTTCTGACAGGTGGAACATTTGGGATATTCTATAAAAAGCATTGGATGTCCTCCTTTTGGTATGGAATGTTGTTGTTAATTGATATTGTAGCACAAATTGGATGGGAGTGGGTACACAAATCCTTTTTCAGATGGTGGCATTTTTTATCGTAACGGGGAACCGTGACAGCTTGCTTTCTCTCGCCTCTATTGTGGTAAAATCAAAGTCGGATTTTTCAACAATGTGGCAATAACCGGGGTATATTTAGATACTCCATAGTCTTCAACAATACTGGTTATTCCAGCCCCTGCATCCTTTGATGAAGCCCCACATAAGAAAACCCTTTCATCAGCAGTTCCATAATCTAATACGATAAAACGATCATGGAATATACCACCTGTCTTTTTCATTGACAAATTTACTGTTGGGTACTCCTTGCAGAAATCTGTAAATTCTATATTATGAAGTTTATTATTCCCAACATTATCGCTGAATAAAGTAATATTTACTCCTGTAGGAGAATTTTTAAGATGTACCAGCGTTCTTAATCCAATATAATTGTCAACGACATATATTGACGACTTTGCCTGCTTATAAATGGACTCATATACCTCATCTGCACTACTAAATTTTGCGTTAAACATGAGCCACTTGTCATCATCATCTGAAACAAAGCTGTTCATCATATCAGCCAACTCAGATTTTGTCACAACATCCTTCAAGCCTTCTGCAACATCTGAAATCTGCTTTTCAAGAGATATCATATCTGAGTTGATTTTGTTAATTTCTATTCTGTTGTTAGCAGTTTCCATGCTTAACTGAAGTATTTCCCGCTGACCTATTAAATCACGATTTTCTAATATGTAATCTTTCATTTTCTTAAAGGTTCTTATTAATGCCTTGCTCTGCTTAACAGCCAACGGTCCTTTCAAAACAGTCATCAGCATATATAGTCCTTGCTCTGTAAATACATGTGGATTGTAACGACTTTTTGAACTTATATTTGCGGTCGAAAAATTCGTCCGCAAATATTCTGTCTCATCATCTGTCAATTCAAACATAAAATCAGAATCAAATTTTTCAATATTATTTTTCACCTGCTCATTAAATCTTTTATTTGTATACCCATATATCTCTGCTAAATCAGCATCCAACAATACCCGTTTACCTCTAATTTCATAGAGTTTTTCTTTTAAGTATTCCTCGGTTACTTCTATTACTGTAACATCAATTTCCTTCTTTTTATCTTCTGCCATAAAACTCCTCCGTTCATTTTTTGTCCAAAAGCATCACATCTGACCATTTTTCTGATGCCAGCAAAATGGTCTAGAGTTCTGTTTTGGTGATTTTGTCATAATACGCTTTATACCTGTAAATCGTTCTCTCACTGACATTATTACGCTTTGCAATTTCTATCATAGTCATTCCGCTTTCATAACCGGCAACAAAATCGTTGTAAATTGCCATCCACTTAGCATTGTTTATCTTTTTACCAGATCACCTATTTTTTACTATCTGCAAAAGCCTCTTTTATGAATCCTATCAATCCATATCCTTTGATGAGATAAGATAGATATTATTCTTATCAGTCTAAATACTCTCAGTTTCATTACCTTGTTCTTTGAACACTCCAAGGCAACCAAAAAGGACATCCCTTGACCCGTAATAATTACGGTTCAGGAATGTCCTTTTTACGCTTCCTAACAGTAAGATAAACACACGATGCTATTTATCACAATCAAATCATTCCGAAATGCTTAAACGCCTGCATAATTGCTTCTTTCTTCTCCGGTGTACATTGTGGCTGTCTCGCATTCTCTGACTTAGGCAGATTAAAATTCTCTCCCACATCCAGTCCGCATTTCTTCTTAGTCTGTGCAATATACAGCGAAGAAACCTTAAGTCCAGTCTGTTCCAACACATAAGCCTTTATCTGCTCATACGTTGCCTTTCCTTTGAACTCTGATAAATCCATATTCTCTAAAGAGAAGTCAACGTTTACTTTTCTACTGTCGACCATTCAATTTAATTAACCAGTAGGAAATGTTGCTAAAATACTGTTTAGATTTACCATACATACAAATTGGAAGTTATCTATTTCTCCTCTTCGTTAAGACCTAGTTCATTACATATTACTTGCTATCCCTGATACCTTATTCTTTCTACCAGCGTTT
>OGYK01002446.1_pt1 | contig 12072 bp, 6 predicted proteins | sample 1576501 | NCBI WGS metagenome assembly OGYK01 (sample SAMEA3541530, study PRJEB24748) | human gut metagenome | biome: human gut; feature: human-associated habitat; material: faeces | place: China | collected 2012
CATCGCTCATTGCTTTCTTACAAGGTTCAAGACAAGCCTGAATCAAGTTGTGAGCCAAAGCTTCGAATTTAGCACGAGTCAATGTCTTAACCAAGTGTTTAGGAACACCAGCTACCGGCATGATATACGGCAAGTTGATCTCTGTTGATGTAGAAGAAGACAATTCAATCTTAGCTTTTTCAGCTGCTTCTTTCAAACGCTGCATAGCCATCGGATCAGTTGTCAAATCTGCACCTTCATCGTTCTTGAATTCCTGTACCAACCAGTCGATGATAACCTGATCGAAGTCATCACCACCCAGGTGAGTATCACCGTTAGTTGACAATACTTCAAATACACCACCACCAAATTCAAGGATTGAGATATCGAATGTACCACCACCAAGGTCGAACACTGCAACTTTCATATCCTTATTTGATTTGTCAACACCATATGCAAGTGCTGCTGCTGTCGGTTCGTTTACGATACGTTTTACTTCCAAACCTGCAATCTGACCAGCTTCTTTAGTAGCCTGACGTTGTGAATCTGAGAAGTATGCCGGAACTGTGATAACAGCTTCTGTTACTTCCTGTCCCAGATAATCTTCAGCAGTCTTTTTCATTTTCTGAAGAATCATTGCTGAGATTTCCTGTGGAGTATATAAACGTCCGTCGATATCTACACGCGGAGTATTGTTGTCACCTTTTACTACTGAATAAGGTACTCGTGAAATTTCTTTCTGAACCTGATCGTAAGTTTCACCCATGAAACGCTTGATAGAATATACTGTACGTTTCGGGTTTGTAATAGCCTGACGTTTAGCCGGATCACCAACCTTACGTTCGCCACCATCAACGAAACCTACTACTGAAGGAGTGGTACGTTTACCTTCGCTGTTGGCAATTACCACCGGTTCGTTACCTTCGAATACTGCAACACATGAGTTTGTTGTTCCTAAGTCAATACCAATAATCTTTCCCATAATTGTATCTATTTTATTTATTTTTATTCAAGTTTACTCTGTAATGCCGAAGCATTACGCCATAATTAAAACAAATGGCGTGCCAGAAAGAAAACTTCTTTTTTTTTCATAGCCGACGGACATTTTGGCAGTCCGTTATGACAAAGCAGACAAAGCATACGCCAAAAATTACATAATCTCACCTAAAATCGACAGAATTTGGCACAAGTCATTTTCCAGTATATGCCATGTTTAAAAGAATTCATGCAGAAGTTTTCAAAAAACATCCTGAAATGTTTCTCAATCTTTGTACAAAAAATCAGAAAATTTGTACAAAACATCGGAATTTTTGTACGAAAAGAGCGGAACATTTGTACAAAAAATAAAAAAACATCGAGATAAATCTCTGTAAAGATCTAAATGCTTCTATATAAAGCCCTTCATATATATTATATATTAAGGTGAAACTGCCCAAAAGTATTCAGTTTTGCTTTTCTACGGTTCAGTATCTTCTATCTACGGTTCAGAAACAACAGTATTGAAGCCTTATTTACGTTGACTTACTTTTGCATTACTAAATAATCATTCAGAAGAACATTAAGATGAAAAAAGCACTTTTATTTCTCGCATGTATGGGGTGTTTCATATCGTGCGACAACAACTCAAACAAGGAGCAGCAAGTTCCTAATGTAAAAGTTATCCGTGCCGAACAGTCGGATACATCTTCCGAGCGCAGCTATTCATTCATTTCACAACCTTACCGGACTACAGAACTCTCTTTCAGAGTAGGTGGTCCGGTATATACTTTCGATACACAAAGCGGACAGTTCTTCCGTAAAGGAGAGCTAATTGCCGCTATCGACGACCGTGACTTTCTGATTCGCAAACAACGCGCAGAGGCTATCTATAAACAAACGGAGGCTGACTACAAACGTATTTCAAATCTATATGAAAAAGGAAGTATATCAGGAACAAGTTACGAAAAAGCCAAGGCTGACTACGAAAAAGCCAAAGCAGACTATACAACATCCGTCAATGAATTAAAAGATACCAAACTGTATGCACCTTTCGATGGATATATCCAAAAAGTTAACATAGAGCGTTATCAGGACATCAAGGCCTCTGTTCCGGTAGTAACATTTATCGACCTTTCCAAAATCAAAGTTGAAGCCTATATTCCGGAAGATATGGCAGTAAATGCCCGAAAGCTGTCTGCCCTCCCCTGCTCTATCACATTCAATGCTATACAGGAAAAAACATTTATACCGGAAAAGACTTATATCACACAAAGCGCAAGCGACAACAACATATCTTATTTATTTACAGCAATAATCAACAATGCAGACAACAGCTTATTGGGTGGTATGGCAGGCTCTCTTTTAATCCCTAGCTTTAGTTCATCTTCATATTCATACCAGAGCGTGGTCATCCCCCAAACAGCTGTTTGTCATACTGACGAAACGGGTTCTTTCGTTTGGCTCGTGAACGAACAGAACCGGGTTGTAAAAAGGTCTGTAAAAACAGGCAAGCTAAGAAAGAATGACAAAATAGAAATTCTGTCAGGACTTTCTGCCGGTGAAAGAATTGCCGCAACACGGCTGACTTATCTCTCGGAAAATGAAGAAATAACCATTCAAGACTAAAACGAAATACTGATGAAAGGATTAGTAAAATTTTTCCTGACGAACAAAGCCTTAAGCTGGCTGATACTGATATTGACTTTGAGTGGAGGCATATTCGCATATAACAATATGGGAAAGCTTGAAGATGCACCATTCACAATCAAACAAGCACTCGTAACAACTTCTTATCCGGGTGCTTCTCCAATGGAAGTACAACAACAAGTAACCGATGTACTGGAAGAATCGATTCAGTCGCTGGGTGAACTGTATTATCTGAAGACGGAAAACCGGGCAGGGCTTTCTAAAATTACCGTTTATGTGAAAAAAGAAATACGTGCCAAAGATATGCAACAGCTTTGGGACAAACTTCGCCGGAAAGTAAACGATGTACAAAACAAGTTACCCGCTGGTGCAGGTCCATCGGTTGTAAATGATGATTTTGGTGATGTCTTGGGAGTATTCTACGGCTTAAGCAGTGAAACACATACTTATCGCGAACTGGAAGACTGTGCCAAAGAAATAAAAAATGAACTGTTGGACGTAAAAGACGTGGCTAAAGTCGAACTGTTCGGTATTCAAAACCGGACAATCGAAGTAACGGTCAACCCTTCACTACTTTCTCAAAGTGGAGTAATGATGACCGACATAGCCTCAGCCTTTGAAAGACAAAACAAGGTAGTCGATGCAGGTGCGATAGAAACATCCACAAACCGTCTTCGAATTGAAGCCGATGGAAGTTTTACAAGTCTGGAAGAAATAGAGAATCTGACTGTCGTTTCGCGTAAAGGTGAATATTTCCGGCTGGGAGAAATTGCAGAAATCAGAGAAAGCTATTCGCGTCCGGCAAGAAACCTGATGAGAATCGGAAATATTCCAGCTGTAGGTATTGCAATTTCTACAGTATCCGACGGGAATGTAGTAGAGATGGCAGAGCTTGTATCCCAGCAAATTGATAAACTGAAAGCTGATATGCCGGAGGGATATAAACTGGACATTATTTATGATCAAGGATATGAATCGGCTGTAGCTAACGATGGATTTGTAATGAATCTCATTGTTTCTGTACTGACTGTAGTAGCTGTACTATTGTTCTTCATCGGATTCAAAAACGGATTTCTAATAGGTAGCGGACTGATTTTTTCCATTTTCGGAACGCTGATCTACATGCAGGCTACTGGAATTGCCCTGCAACGTATGTCGCTTGCAGCCATCATCATTGCAATGGGTATGCTGGTAGACAATGCCATTGTGGTATATGATGCAGCTTTAGTTAATATGCAACGTGGAATGAGAAAGCGTGTTGCCATACTGAACGCCGTATCAAGTACCGCCATGCCTCTTCTCGGAGCTACACTGATAGCAGTACTTACTTTTTTGCCGGTATATCTTTCTCCACATATCACAGGCGAAATTCTTTCATCGTTGTTTATTGTAATAGCGGTGTCTTTGCTGCTCAGCTGGGTACTTGCCATCACACAAAATGTATTTTTCGTTCAAGAGTTTGTAAGACGTCCACGACCGGAAGAACTGAAAAACGAACTATTTACCGGACGTATATACGACTTTTTCCGTAAAGCACTAAGTTTCACGATACGGAAACGATATACAGTGGTAGGATGCATGGTTGTACTGCTGGCAGTGGCCGGATGGGGATTCAGATACATTCCTCAACAATTTATGCCACTATTAAACAAGCAATACTTTTCCGTAGACATGTGGTTGCCCGAAGGTACACGTATCGAAGAAAGTGAAAAACAGGCTGCACAACTGACGGAATACCTGCAAACATTCGATGGAGTAAAGAAGGTTTCGACTTATATCGGGCAAACTCCTCCAAGATATTATCTGGCAAATGCTGCTTATGGTCCGCAACCTAATTATGCTCAATGTCTGATAGAGGCAGAAACTCCTGAAAAGTCACGCGAATTACAGGAAATTTTATACCACAAGCTTCCTGAAAAATTTCAGGACGCACTTATACGCGTCAACAGTTTCGAAATCAACAGCATACCTCAGGCTTTAATCGAAGCCCGGTTCTGTGGAGATGATCCGGCTGTATTGGATTCTCTGACAAACATTGCTATCGGTATCATGCGTAAGAATCCGAAAGTGCTGAATGCACGCAACGAGTGGGGAAATATGGCTATGATGATAAAAGCGGGCTACGATCCGGTAAAAGCCGGAAGACTGAATATCGGACGGAGTGATATGATGAATGCTGTCAAATCGGTTAGCGACGGAACGGCCATAGGTATTTACCGCGATAATGACAAAAAGGTTCCTGTACTACTCCGCACAAAAGAAGAGGCATCATGGGATACAGAAAAACTGGAAGACCTGCAGATATGGAATGGATCTAACTCTGCTCCGTTAGGACAAGTAACCGATGGCATCAATATCGCATGGGAATATCCGCTTGTGCGTACATACAACCGACAGCTTTCCATGGCTGCCCAATGTGACGTGAAACGTGGACATACCATGAAAGAAGTACATGCAGAGATACGGGAAGAAATAGAAAACATCAAACTGCCTGAAGGCTATAGTTTTTTCTGGGATTCACAATATAAAGATCAGAAAGAAGCCATGGCAGCATTGACCAAATATTTTCCTTTGGCCATTATCATGCTGATAATCATTCTCGTCATGCTTTTCGGAAATTTCCGGCAGCCACTTATCATTTTCCTTATTCTACCGTTGTCACTCATCGGTATGGTATTCGGATTATTGCTCACAGGATTCCAGTTTGGTTTCTTCTGTATAGCCGGATGGCTCGGATTATTAGGCATGATTATAAAGAATGTTATTGTATTGCTGGATGAAGTAAACGTACAGCGAAGAGCAGGTATCGCGCCATATACGGCAGTCATCGAAGCTACAGTTTCCAGAGTACGTCCTGTACTGATGGCTGCACTGACAACTGTATTCGGAAGTATCCCGCTTTTATTCGATGTCGTATTTGGTGGCATGGCAGCAACAATCGTATTCGGCTTGTCGTTTGCCACACTGCTTACATTATTTGTGACTCCGGCTCTATATGCTATTTTTTACAAAATATAGTGTCTATTGCGTTTTCTCGAAATTTATGTGGAACTTTTTCTTAACTTTACAAATTACAAGAGGATGAATAAATGGATTATATTGTGCCTGATGTGTGTTTCTGCACAAGCTCAGGCACAACACAACAAACTTTTGCAAGAATATCGTACCAAGGTGAAAGCATATAACCAAGACATAAAGGCAGCAGGATATGCAGCTTCCATACAACAGGAAAAAGAGAAATCGGCAAAAGCTGATTTCCTGCCTTCGCTGTCTGGTAATGCCAACTTCAACTATACCGGTAATCCGGCAGAACTCTCTGTAGCTATCCCTTCACTTAATGAGCCTGTTAGCTTTCAGGGACGAAATGCTAAATATGGTGCATCGCTCACATTAGCCCAGCCTATCTATTCAGGAGGAGCTCTACAGGCTGGATATGACAAGGCAAAAAAAGAAAATGAATCGTCACGTTATGAGCAGATGCGTGTGACAAACAATATCATATATGATGCTGATGTATATTATTGGAACAAAGTCGCACGTCAGGAAATGGTGACAGTGGCCGAAGAATTTAAAGAATCGGTCGCAACGTTGGTTGAGGTAGTAAAAGACCGCGTAGAAGAAGAATATTCCGACCGCAACGATTTACTTATGGCAGAAGTTAAACTGAATGATGCTGAATACCGGCTGATACAGTCGCGCAATGACGCAGAAGTAGCACGTTTATCTATGAACTCTTTCTCCGGCATTCCATTCAACCAAGAGCTGGAAACAGACTCCGTCGTTGTGCCACTGACAGAAGTTCAGCACTTTCCGGGAACGGTAGAAACAGCTATGGCATCAAGACCGGAACTGCGAATAGCAACCAATAAAGTCGACATTCAAAGATCAGCTTCGAAAATCGCTAATGCACAATATTTGCCTAAACTGTCGGTTGGTATAGATGGAAGTTATTCATCACCGGGATATGATTTCAAATCGGATCTGGATCCTAATTACGCTGTATATGCCAAGTTAAGCGTACCTATATTCGAATGGGGTAAACGCAGACATACCAAAAAATCAGGGAAATATAGTGTAAACATGGCAATCGAGAATCATCATAAGGTAGCCGACAATATTCGTCTGGAAATAGAAACCGCCTTTTATACCTACTCGCAAGCTATAGAAAAAGTTAGACTCACAGAAAGTTCCCTGTCGAAAGCAGCCGACAGCGAAAAGATGGCAATGGACAAATATAAAGAAGGTAATATTTCCATCCTTGAAGTTATCAATGCACAATTATATCATCAGGATGCCAAAATCAATTATATTCAGTCGAAGCTAAACGCTCAGATAGCTAAAAGCGGACTGGACAGAGCCACAGGGAAAATAGACATACAATAATAGAATGATACAAATGAAAAGCAGACTGAAAGACATAAAGCGGTATTTGTGGGATGTACTTTTATTCTCCGGAATAGGATGCTTCTCTTATTTTCTATTGGTATATTATGCAGATATTCCTTCCCAATATCAAGACCGGCTGATGACTTTTCAGGCTTTTTCTGCCGTAGTTGTATTATTTAACGGGGTTGGACTCAGCGTAAAATACATAAACGAGAAACTGATGATGTATTATCAGTTTTTCTTAAAGAATCATCGCATGCTGTCTATCGGATTAATAACTGCTGCAATCATTCTCTTCACATCCAATTACCTGTTGCTGGTTTCTACCAAACTGCTCATAGAGTCACCTCATCCCTTTATGCTGAAAGATAAAGGATTGTATGTCATGCTTACAGTGTGGTTTATAGAACTCATCATTGTAGGACAATTCATGCTAAACCGTTTTTACGTAGATCTGGTGAAGCTATATAAACGTGCAGAAGAACTGGAAGAAAAAACAGCACAAGCCCGGTATATGGCGCTACAAAACCAGCTGAATCCGCATTTTTTATTTAACAGTCTGAATACACTTATTTCTGAAATAGAATATAATCCGATGAATGCCATAGAATTTACACGAAACCTCGCCGATACATACAGGTATATTCTTTACTGCCAGGACAAGCATACCATTCCGCTCAGAGAAGAGCTTGACTTTCTTAATACTTATATCCTGCTTCAAAAAGTCCGTTTGGGAGACTGCCTAAATATCAACAATACAATAGATGAAAAATACTGGGATATACCTATTCCTCCTTTAACACTACAACTTTTAATAGAAAATGTCATCAAACACAATATCATAAGTCTCAGTAAACCCATGGAAGTAAAACTGACCACCGAAGTACGTGACAAAGAGGTCTGGCTCAGTGTTTCCAATCCTATAAAACTTAAACAAGGGGTTGCCTCATCGGGAAAAGGGCTTATGAATCTCTCCCAACGCTATAAGTTATTATGTAACAGGGAGCTTATCATAGAAAATAACAAGAATAAATTTGTCATTAAAGTACCTTTATTATATGAATAAAATAAAAGCCGTAATCATAGAAGATGAGTTTCCGGCAGCTCGACTGCTGAACAAGATGATACAAAAAGTACGTCCGGAATGGGAGGTAACGGTGCTTCCAGGAACAATCGAAGGAGCAGTAAGCTGGTTTAATGAAAATCCTCATCCGGATATTATATTCCTTGATATTCAACTGAATGACGGCATATCATTTATCTTTATCGAACAGGCACAGCCACAAAGTATGATTGTATTTACAACCGCATACGATGAATATGCTGTACGTGCTTTTACCGTAAACAGTATCGACTATCTGCTAAAACCGATACACGAAGAAAGACTACTTGAAGCAATTCTAAAATTTGAACGCCTTTTCGCTTTAAGCTCGGAACATACGTATAATTTATCAAACATAGAGCAACTGCTTAAGTCGTTTGCCGAAAAAAAGGAAAAACAATTTCGTACTCGCTTTCTCATTTCCGGCCCCAAGCACCTATATACAATCCAGGTAAGTGACATTGCCTATTTTTACTCAGAAGATAAAATAACTTTTGCCGTAACGAAAGATGCAAAAACCCACGTCATCGATTTTCCGCTGAATAAACTGGAGGAGCAACTGGATGATAGAATGTTCTTCCGTGCCAACAGACAGTTTATTTTATCGGCAGATGCTATTAAAAGTATACAAAACCATTTCAATGGCAAAGCCGTAGTAAGCGTAATTCCTCCTTATAGCGAAACCATATATATCAGTCGCGAAAAAGTGTCTTTATTAAAAATGTGGCTTAATAGTTAAAACTCCTATATCTATGTTTTTTATATAAGACATTGAAAAGTATTTTCTTACTTTTGTGTTTGTAATGAAAATACTGAACCTGTTCATAGTAAGCATTGTGTTACTACTGTTGATGCCGGTCAAGATATTGGCACAAAAGCAAGTGGTAAAAGGGCGTGTTGTTTTATGTAATGCTCTCCAGCAAACTGAAGCTCTACCCTATGCCAATATCGCACTTATACAGTTACCTGACTCTACGTTTGTAACAGGAGCTGTAAGTGACGAACAGGGCAAGTTTACTTGTTCGTTCTCACACAAAAAGAATCACAGCTATCTTTTCAAAGTATCCTATACAGGATGTAGTCCGGTATTTAAAACCATCACATCCCAGTCGGACACAGTGCGTCTGGGTACAATCAAGCTAAAAGAAAATGCACTGCACCTGAAAGAAATTGTAGTCGTTGCTCCACTGAAAGCCATGGAACAGAAGGGTGATACTACTATATATAATGTAGATGCCTACCCTACACCAGAAGGATCCTATTTGCAAGAATTGGTTAAACGCATTCCAGGATTAACTTACGATCCCAAAGAAAAAACCATCACTTACAACGGACATACCATCAAAGAAATAACCGTAAATGGCAAAGACTTTTTTAAAGGTAACCAACAGGTCGTTTTGGAAAACCTTCCGGTCAAGTTTGTCAGTCAGCTGAAAGTGTACGACAAGCCAACCAAACAGGAAGAAGCTACAGGTATGAAATCGGCAGAAAAAAACTATGTGCTCGATCTTCAGACTAAAAAAGAAGTGAACAACGCCATACTTTTATCAGCAGAAGGTGGTTATGGAACTCATAAACGACGGGATATAAACGGAAAAATAATGCGTTTTAATGAAGCCGGAGATAATTTCATGATAAACGGGCAGTCTACAAACCGCCATTATACTACACCATATGATAAAAATATTTCGAATACGATTGGAGCTAATATCACGAAAGTAAAAGATCAGTTTGAAATTTCAGGAAATGTCAGTTTTTCAAACGACAGGGTTGGAAATGAATCAAGTTCTTATAGTGAACAATACATGACGACCGGCAACCAGTATGCCATTTCCGAATCAAACAGATTAAGTAAGGGAAACAGATTCAATGGAAACGTTGATTTTAAATGGGATATTGATTCGCTAACCATGTTCAACATTTCCGGTTGGTTCAATTCCAACCGCAACAACAGTGATGACCACAACCGGGAAGCAACATTTGATACTAATCCGGAAGTCAGCACCCAAAATCCGTTCGACAGATTTGAAGAAATAGATCCGGCTACTTACATTAATGACAGTAAAAGACAGTCGAAAGAACAGAGCCAATATAGCAATTATAATATAAACACAAGCATTACCCGAAGACTAAACAAGAAAGGAAATAATATCAGTTTTAGCTTTTCCACGGCACAAAACCAGAATAAGAGCAAAACTTACACATTGTCATCCACACGCTATTTCCGTCTGTCGGATATAGCAGGAAAAGATTCTGTGTTATCTCTCAATCAATATCAGTATGCACCGGGAAAAGAGCAAAACTATACACTGAATCTGGCTTACACACAAGTCTTAACCAAGGAAAGTCGCCTACAGATATCTTATGGTTTCAATGCCAATAAGGAACATCTGAACAGTAATACATACAACTTGGGAGCACCGGATGATAAAAATATTCCTATCGGCATTTTGCCGGAAGGATATGAAGCGGGGAATATCGACAGTCTTGCTAATCGCAGCAACAGCCTGACTTCAGGACATAATCTGGCACTACAGTTCACCTATAACGGAGAAGTATGGGGAATAAGAAGCAGTCTGACTACGACCTTTCAAAAACGATCAATCAATGAATATACAGGCAGGCATCAGGCAGACACAACAATAAATTCGATTGAATGGCAGCCTAATCTGACCCTCACATACCATAAGGGTGACAATTATGCAATGATAAGTTACAATGGAGGAACTTCACAACCCATGCTGAGAGACCTTATTGCGCCTACCGATTATAGTTCACCTTTGAATATTACACGGAGTAACCCGAACCTTCGTGCTTCGTATAGTAACTATATATATGCAATGTTCAATAACTTCCGTAAAGGGATTATGGTGGGAATGAGTTGGAATCAGCAAATAAACTCTGTAACCCGTGCTACAATATATAACACAGAAACAGGAGGTAGAGAAACTTTTCCTGTCAACATTAATGGCAACTGGGGACTGTCAGGCAATGCTTCTTATGACAAGCGCTTTAACTTTTTCCGGATTTATCTCACAGGAGCGGGGAATTTCAACCAAAATGTCAGCCTGATAAATGAAGGATATGACAACCAAATGCCTCAACAAAGCAAGACTCATACCACAGGCTTAAACAGTGATTTGAGATTATCTTACCTGCCTTCGTGGGGAAATATTGAATTAAACGGAAAATGGACATTTTACCAGTCAAAAAATTCCCTGCAAAACCGTAATACATATACTCGCATATATACATTAGGACTAGATAGTTCCATCAATCTGCCCTGGGACTTTATCTTCAAGACAGATGCCAATTATCGTTTCCGGAATGGTACAGGAATATCAGGAGATGATGAAAATGAGATACTGTGGAATATGAAGCTCTCATGGAAATTCTTAAAAGAAAAACAGGCAGAGCTATCTGTCTACTGGGCTGATATATTAAGTCAGCGAAAAAATTTATCACGAAGTGCCACTTCTACCGGATTCTACGAATATTATGAACGGCAACTGAAAGGCTATTTTATGGTATCTCTAAAATATGAATTGAATAACATGAACTGATATCACCATGAAATCTAATAAGAAAGCGATATTGCCTCTTCCAGACAAGAAGAAACAATATCGCTTTTATCGTACTATTAAATTATACTTATTTAGACAAGGCTTCGCCTGTATTCTTTGTCAAAGACATAACTTCTGTTCCATTTTCGTCTAACAGTGATAACTTAGACTTATCTTGATCCAATGTAAAACTAGCTACTTTATTAAGAGCTTCCAAAACAAGTCTTTCAGTATCCATATTCGGACATGCCATCATGGTAGAAATCATCTGAGAGAATTTTAAAGAATTTTCTTTACCTTCTTCCTGCATAAATCCACCATTTACAACATTGCAGCTAGCATTTCCATGCACACGTTTTTCTTCAATATTGAATGCAAGGAAAGGAACATTTTCCTGTTTTTCAAGTTCTGTACCGT
>OGYK01002447.1_pt1 | contig 12070 bp, 5 predicted proteins | sample 1576501 | NCBI WGS metagenome assembly OGYK01 (sample SAMEA3541530, study PRJEB24748) | human gut metagenome | biome: human gut; feature: human-associated habitat; material: faeces | place: China | collected 2012
TCACAAAGGTAAAGATATTGCGGTTGCGGTTGCAGCTGTCATCAGTTTGTCAACATACTCGGAACGCCGACACGCGGTGAAGTTCAATGATGCTGTATTCCGCATAGCCCTTGTACCATGGAAGAAAGGAAAGATGACAGTGAACAATAAAGACCAATCCCCTGCCGGAAATGCTCCCAAGCAGCATCTGACCAAAGACGAAATGCGGGAAAAAATCAAAGCTTCTCTCGCTGCAAAAGAGGCAACAGAATTTCAGCCGTCATCGCCGAAGCCGTCTTCTGAACGCTTTTCCGGACAGAATCGTCCGGCTTCCCGCAACCCTGAAAACGGCTCCGCTTCGGAACGCACCCGTTCGGACAAGGCACGGCAGATCCATGATGCCGTTTCTTCCGGCTATGCCTATGACCAGCCGCGGCAGCAGCGTGCACCACAGCCGCAGCACCAGCAGCGTTCCGGAGGCAACGTGGCAACAGCACAGCGTCCGCCCCGCCCTACACCGCCCAGACATTACGAACCGGTGCGGGAGGAGTCCAACGCCGGGAAGATCTGCATCATCATTGGTATTGCCGTGCTGGCTGTGCTCCTGCTGAGCTACATCGCCGGACTGGCTGTCTATCATGGCAAGTTTCTCCCTAAAACTTACGTCAACGGCGTGGACATCGGCGGCATGACTGCGGAGGAAGCCAGTGACGCAGTTTTGAATACCGCACAGGATATGGGGCTGACATTCATTCCCAAAAGCGGCGACCCGATCACCTTCAAGGGCTCCTCATTCGGCTGCACCGTTACCCTGCCGGACAACGCTCTGACAGAGCCGGCAGACGAAAGTCACGCCCTCTGGTTCAGGAAGCTGTTCTCCAAAACCGAGTATACAGTCAAGATGCAGGATTCCTACTCGGAAGATGCACTGGTCAGCCTGATCGCCGCCTATGACTGGGGCAATGTACCGCCCACCGATGCCAAGGTTGTCCAGAACGAGGACGGTTCCTTTACCATTCAGCCGGAAGATAACGGCAACATGGTAGACACCCAGAAGCTGTCTGACTACACGGTCGCACAGATGCGGGAGGGCAACAACACCATTCAGATGGCAGACAGTGACTGCTACAAAAAGGCAGCTGTCACTGCGGAAAGTCTGGAGCCTACACTGGCACTGTACAACAAGATCGGTGCTGTAGAGATCACCTATGACATGACTGACCGCGAGGAAATTTTCGATCCAGTTGGCACGGAAAAGCTGGATCACGCTACTATCATGGACTGGATCACCACGGACGGCGATGACATCACTGTGGACACCGACAAAGCTTCCGCATGGGTGCAGGAACATATCGCTGACAAGTACGACACACTGGTGACCGGCTATAACTTCAAGTTCAAAGCCACCGAAGACGGAGAAATTACCCTGCCGATCGGTTCTGACGGCATCTACGGCTGGAAAACCAATGTATCTGCCACTGTGGAAAAGCTGGTAGATTACATCAAAGCCGGCGAGACAGTAACCATTGAACCGGTATATAAGGTAGAGGGATTCCGCATGAATTCCAACGCCGGCGTTACCTATACCGGAAACACATACATTGAAGTGGACATCTGCCACCAGCACTTGTGGTACTATGTCAATGGCGAACTGTTTCTGGAGTCCGATGTGGTTACCGGTAAGGAGTCCGATCCGACACGTGCCACACCGCCGGGAGCATACAAGGTATGGTCCAGAGAATCTCCGCGAAAGCTGGGGACTTACGCAGTGCAGGGCTATGAAACATGGGTAAATTACTGGATGCCCGTCACCTATACCGGCATCGGTCTGCACGACCTGAACCGCAGTGCCTACGGCGGTGACATCTACATCAACAACGGTTCCCACGGCTGTATCAACCTGCCGCTGGACGTTGCCAAAAAGATCTATGACAAGGTCACTATCAACACTCCGGTTATGATCGTCCCGTAAACCGCAGCCACTATAACAACGAAAAAAGCGTACCGTTTTCTTGTGAAACGGTACGCTTTTTGTTATGGCAGCACGGCACAAAACTGTGCGGTATTGCCTTTTGTATTATCCGCGGCGTACTGCCGGCATCATGCTGGTGAATGCTGCTTCGTCTTCGGTAACTTCTCCCTCCGGATACTGAAACCGGATCAGACGATCACCCTGAAAAGTCAGCTGTCCCTGCTGATGAAACGGGGTTTCGATATACGCTTTTTTGCTGGTAACAATATGCAGCACATCACCCTTGCGGGTCTTGAAAATCAACTCATAGTATTCGTTGTACAGTTTCAAAGTGCCGCTGGGATCCATGGTTCTGCGGCGTTCATCTACCTTTTGTACCAGAACAGCGATCACGGTACGGGGTGGATTTTTTCCGCGGTTTGGTTTACGCATTGCTCTTTCTCCTGTGATATAATATTCCCGATTAAACTCCAGCGACTGCCGTTTGTCGGCAGTGTTTGGATTCTGTACCAGAAGCCGGCTCAGCTTCTGCCGGAACGGGCTTTGCCGAGAACCCAGCATCACCACCAGCAGCAGCACCACGGCAACAGCAACCATGATAATCAGGAAATTATCGATCGCATTTCCGAATCTGCCTGTCATATGTATTCCTTTCTGTGGGAACGCATTTTCGTAAACGGATTACGAAAGCAGCTTCTCACATTCCATTGGGATTCTGCTTTGTGAAACGCCAGCTGTCGGCACACATCTGCTGCAAATCCGCAGTTGCTTCCCAGCCAAGCAGTTTCTTTGCTTTCGACGGATCTGCATACGAGGTGGCAATATCTCCGGCACGGCGTTCCGTGATCTCTACCGGAATCTTCTTGCCGCATGCCTTTTCATACGCATGCACCACGTCCAGCACGCTGCTGCCGTGACCGGTACCCAGATTGATCGGTTCAAAGCCACGGTGCTCCAGTCCGTATGCCACGGCTGCCACGTGACCGGTTGCCAGATCCATAACATGGATATAGTCCCGCACACCAGTGCCGTCCGGCGTGTCGTAGTCATCACCGAATACCCGCACATGATCCAACTTGCCCAGTGCCACCTGTGCCACATAGGGCACCAGATTGTTGGGAATTCCGTTGGGATTCTCGCCCAGCAAACCGCTGATATGAGCACCGATCGGGTTGAAATACCGCAGAGCCACAGCCGTGAACTCCGGATTGGCAGTGCAAACGTCCCGCAGAATCTGTTCAATCATGACCTTGGTGTAGCCATAGGGATTCGTTGCAGAGGTCGGCATTTCCTCCACGTAGGGAGCCTCATTGTTGCAGCCGTAAACGGTCGCACTGGAGGAGAAAATTATCACGTTGCAGTGATACTCCCGCATGACACGCAGCAGGGAGAGTGTACCGCTGATGTTGTTCTCGTAGTATTCCAGCGGCTTTTCCACCGATTCGCCAACTGCTTTCAGACCGGCAAAGTGAATTACGGCATCAATCTTGTTGTCCTCAAAAATCTGCCGCATGTCCTCCTCGTCACGCATATCTGTACGATAGAACCGCACATGCTTTCCGGTGATCATCTCGATACGGGCAACTGCCTCCACCTTTGAATTGCAGAGATTGTCCATAATCACGACCTGATAGCCGGCATTGATCAATGCCACACAAGTATGACTGCCGATAAAGCCAGTACCGCCAGTGACCAGAATTTTTCCCATGTTACTTTACGCTTCCTTTCAATTTCTGTCAAATGGAGAGGGAATTTTCCCTCCTATCAGTTTGCCCTGAAAGGCAAACTTTCAGCAGCACTGCACAAAAGCACAATGCTACCTTATATCAATACAGTCATGCCGCCAACGGAACGAATTCGCAGCACGTGACAGCAGTCCTTTCCCAGAACGGATTCCATACCCTCCTGAAACTGGGACAGCAGCACAGCCGGCACAAATGCCTGTACTGTTCCGCCGAAACCGCCGCCGTGTACACGGATCGCTCCCCTGCCGCCCAGCACTGCCGAGCCGACTGCAAGGGCAATGGAGATGGGCTGGTCTTCCGGTGCGGAGGACGGATAGACGTTTTGCAGCAGGCAATAGGAAGACTGTCCGGAGTTCTGTACCAGGTGCAGGAACGCCTCAAAGTCGCCCCGATCCAGTGCATCAGATTCGCCCTGTGCCCGTCCGTCCTCCCGATAAAAGTGCATTGCACGGAGCACTGCACGGTCACCACAGGCTTTCCGCAATTCCGGAATGGAACGCAGCACCTGTGCCGACGGAACTTCCGCCAGAACGTCCTTGCCGAAATACTTTGCAACTTCCTGCATTTCTGCCGGAATCGCAGCATATTCCGCTGTCAGGTCTGCGTGGTTTCCACCGGTATCCACAATGCAAAGTACATAACCAGTTCTGGAAAAGTCAAATGCAACTGGGTGCACTGCCGGCAGCATCGGATTGGCAAAGTCAATGGCAACAGCACCGCCTACCGACGAAGCCATCTGATCCATTAACCCGCAGGGCTTCTGGAAATACACGTTTTCCGCATACTGTCCCATTTGTGCCAGTTCTACCGGTGTGAACCGATTTTCGGCATACAGAGCATTGCAGATATTTCCCAGCAGAACCTCAAAAGCCGCTGATGAGGACAGACCAGAGCCTGCCATGACCTGCGAGGTGGTGTATGCATCAAAACCGGTTTCCAGCGGACATCCGTACTGCTTGAAGCGGGCAGCGATTCCGCGGATCAGTTCTGCTGCTGTAGGCTTTTTGTCCGTTACCGGTTCCAGTTCTTCCAGAGAGATCTCATCTTCCGGAAAGCCCTCTGAATGCACCCGGATCGTGGTATCTTCCCGTCTTGCCACAACAGCGATCACGTCCAGATTGATGCTTGCCGCCAGTACGTGACCACGCTGGTGGTCGGTGTGGTTTCCGCCCAGTTCTGTCCGTCCCGGTGCAGAAAAAATGGCAATTTCCCGACCGCTGCCGTACAGCTGCACAAAACTGTCAATGGCACACATCAGCCGGTTCCGATAAGCTTCCGCCAGATCTTCACCGCCGCCAAGTACTGCCGCGATGTGCATGAATTCTTCCGACTGCAGCAGTCTGCGAGCCTCCTCAATTGTCTTCAATATGATGCCCCTTTCTCAAATCGCTTTTTCGGGTAACTGCGGTATTGCCCTTGGTTCTCCGAAAGCGGCGATCTGCGTTCCTACAATTCTCCACTATTCAGTATAACCGATTTTTCACGATTTTGCAAGCATTCTTTGTGATTTTTTCTATCTCGATACAGAATTCGAAAAAAGCAAAGCCTCAGCCTTGAAAACTGAAGCAAATCCCGCCTTACGCTTGCAAACAAAAACCCGATACGGGAATGCTCCCGCATCGGGTTTTTCTTATGCTGTCATATCCTTGTTGTCAGAAACGCTTACGCGTTCGAAATCAGGGAATCTGATTATTCAGCCCACATAGAGCCCTTCAGGTTCTTCAGATCCGGGCAAACCGGATTGTCCCAGGTAGTAGTGTCCTTGTAACCCGCACCCATCAGAGCTACATAGTAGGTCTGATAGAAGATGTCGGTAGAATCGATATTACCGGTAGCATCGTTATTCTCTCCAGCCTTGCTTTCGGTATCAATATCAGTCAGGAAGAAAGACAGTCTTTCCAGTTCTGCGTTATTTGCATAGGTGGTGTTGTCCAGCAGCTTCGAGTCCTTATAGCCTGCACCCAGTCTTGCAACATAGTAGCAGTTATAGAACATATCTGTGGAATCAACAGAACCGGACAAGTCAGTATCGCCCTTTACGCCGATATAAACCTTTGCAGTAGCGACCTTTTCACCCTTATACAGGATATCGAGGTCGGTATCTACATATGCCTTGCCTTCGCTGTCGAACAGTGCCTTCGGGCTTTCTGCACCAAAGGTCAGATCGTCCATGACGCTCTCGCCGTTTACAGTTGCAGACTTCACAAGGTCAGCAGCGTTGAAATTACGTCCGTCAATGGACAGATAGAAGTTTGCATCCGGATTTACTTCGATTTCCAGTTCTGCTTCTGCAGTCGTGGTGGTTGCTTCGGTAGTAGTGGTAGCTTCGGTAGAAGCTGTCGTGTTTTCTGTGGTAGTGGTTGCTTCTGTAACAGTTGTCGTAGCTTCTGTGGTAGTTGCTTCTGTAGTAGAAGAAACAGCTGCCGGTGTGGTAGTAGTTTCTTCAGTGGTTGCTTCAGTAGTTGCTTCCGTGGTTTCTTCTGTAGTAGTTGTTGTGGTAGTTGTGCTGGTAGTCGTCTTCTTGCTGAAGTCCGGCAGCTCTTCTGTTGTAGAAGCTGTGGTCTTCTTGCTGAAGTCCGGCAGCTCTTCTGTTGTAGCAGTTGTAGTTGCCTTTGTAGTAGTTGTTTCAGATTCTGTTACAGTAGTGGTTGTTGCACTGGTGCTGGTGGTTGTCGGACCTGCACTGGTGCTGGTTGCCGTAGCAGTCGTTGCTTCAGTAGTAACAGTTGTTGCTTCGGCAGTAGTGGTAGTTGCTTCGGTAGTCGTTACAATAGGTTCTTCGGTAGTGGTGGTTGTAGCAGCAGTCGTTGTTGTAGTGGTTGCTGCAGTTGTGGTGGTGACAGTAGTAGCCTCTGTAGCAGTTGTAGTCTGCGGTTCTTCTGTGGTAGTCGTCGTTGCTGCAGTGGTCGCAGTTGTTGTGGTGGTAGTTGTTGTAGTAGTTGTAGCAGTTGTTGTTTCGGTGGTTTCCACTACATCATTCATGATTACGCGGATCGCACCGTCCTTCAGACCAACCATTTCGTCGAAGATGTCTTCGCCGGTTACGCCCTCGCCGTTCAGGTAGTTGAAACGCTTGACATCTACCATCGTGGTGCCGCTGGGCAGTTTGTCAGAACCATTCGGTGCCCAGTCTACAGGGAACTCATAGTACTCAACAGTCTTGCCATCGTATTCACCAGTCTGAAGTGTCAGACCATATTCGTCAGCCAGTGCCTGTACAGTATCCTTATCCGGCACATTGAAGATCATGCGGAATACCTGATTCATCTTTGTCGGGTCAGTTGCACCTTCGGCAGAACGTGCACCAATGAAACGGATCCAGCGGTCGCTGCCGTCAGTAATGGTAGAAGTGCCGTCCTTGTATGCAATGAAATCATTTGCATTCGGAATACCGCTGCCGAAGTCGTTGACAACAAATGCTCTCTTTTTCAGCAGCTTGGACGGAATGGTGTACAGCTTTGCAGTTGCTTCCGGCAGGTTGACAACGCAGTTGATACCATAGCTGGTTGCGTCTACGCCTTCCTTGGCAGTTACCTTCACGCCCAGAGTGTAGTTCTTCAGAGAAGTGGCATCCTTTTCACTGGGATATACGAATACTTCGTCAATATCCAGATTGATGTCCTTTTCTTCTGTTGCGGTAGTAGTGGTGGTTGTGATCGTATCGCTTGTAGTGGTTTCAGTCTGTGCATCTGTGTAAACGCGGATACCGCCGTTGTAGTAAACTACATCAGTGGTCGCAATATCTGTGCCGTTTTCGTCGATGTACTGACGGTTCGGAGCCAGATAGCCGTCGCCGTGTGTACCCTCAAAGTCCCAGTTTACCTTCTGATACTCTGCAAAGTTTACCGGGAACAGATAGTAGCTGTCGCCGTTTTCATCTGTCTGCAGTTCCAGACCGTATTCCTTTGCGATGTCCACTGCGTTTTCTGCAATGGTGCAGTTGATGTCGATCACCTTGTCACCGCTGATCGTGATCGTGCTGGTACTGGAAGTCCACTGGAAATACATCCAACGCTTGGACGGCTCAACGCTCATATCCTTACCGTTTGCCTCATAGCCCTTCAGGTTCTGCGGAGAAGGAGCCAGGTCGCCGCTGACATAAACGTCCTTATAACCATAGTCCTTCTTGTTCTTCGGGTTCTTGTAGATCGTCAGGATCTTAGAAGTAACTTCCGGAACTTCCAGAGCGAAGTTGAAGCCCTGTGCGTCCACATAGTTTTCAACCAGAACGGACAGCGGGATCTTTGCATAGTTGCTTGCAGTCTTGACCTGCGCTTCGTCTACCTTGAAGATGATGCCCTTGCCCTTCGGAGCTTCTGTCGTGGTGGTGCCGATAGACTTGGTAGTGGTTACAACAGTGGTGTCTGCCTTTGTAGCAGTGGTCTGTTTTGCTGTGGTTGTTGCAGCAGATGCAGAAGTTTCTGTAGCCTTGCTGGTTTCAGCAGATGCTTCTGTCGAAGTAGAAGCAGTGGTTTTTGCTGTAGTGTCAGCTGTGGTAACTACAGTTGTAACTGTGGTTTCCTTAGTAGTTTCCTTGGAAGTAACAGTAGTTTTTTCTGTCGTTGCAGAAGCGGTGCTTTCTTCTGTGGTTGCAACTGTTTCAGTCGTCACAGTAGTAGAAGTAGTGGTCTGATCCGGATCTTCGTCGAAGCACAGTACGATCTTGTCGATTGTCACATCGCCGAACTTCGGATAATAAACCATGAACTGTACAGTTTCACCAACAGTCTTCGGAATGTCATAAGATACGATGACCTGCTTGTTTGCCGGTACAGCCAGATCCTTGAATTCCGTGCTCTGCCATTCTTCACCTTCCGGCAGGCTGTCGTTCCATGTGCCAAACGCACCGCTGGTGTTCTTGTCATTTGTCTTTACGGTGTAGTAAGCAATTGCCTTGTATGCACCCATGGGATCAAATTCAACCTTGGTGTTGCTTGCCTTGCCGTCAGTACCCTTGTCTTCCTCTGCCTTCGGAGTCAGTTCCTTGGTGTACTTTGCGGAAACTGTAGTGGTCGGCTGTGTGGTCACAGTGGTTGCAGCAGTCGTAGTGATCGTTGCATCATCTGTGTAAATCACAACAGAATCCACAGTGAAGTCCTCATAGGTACCGTCGCCCCAGGCACCAAACTTCAGAGAACCATCATATTCCTTCTGAATGGTTGCGTCCACAGTCTTGGTGATGTCCCAGGTGAATTCGCCGGACTTGCCCAGAGTTTTGTTTTCCTGTGTGGTCTGTGTCCAATAATCCGGTGCTTTCTGTGTAGAAGAACCGAACATATAGTTGTATGTGCCGATTTCCTTATCAGAGGAAACGTTGACAACGACCTTCTTGACAACATTGCTGTTGGTGATGCCAAAGTCAGCCCACTTCCAGCCGATCATGCCTTCCTTCGGGTCAGCCTTCTGTGCATCCTTCAGCAGTTCGCTGTAGGTCTTGCCGACAGTGATCTTTTTCACGCCCTTTTCCTCTGCGGTAGTCGCTGTAGTGACAGCAGAGGTTGCAGTGGTTTCGCTGGAAGCAACAGTAGTTTCGCTGGAAGCAACCGTGGTTTCCGCGGTAGTTTCCGCAGTGGTTTCGCTGGTTGTTGTGGTAGTGGTGACTTCATTTGCCAGCTCTACTGTGAAGCTAACTGAAATCACTTCGCCTGCTGCCGGCATATCCCAGCCAGTGGAATCAATTGCCAGCTTGTTGCAGGTGAAATCCCACTCATCAGATGCAGACTGTACAGAAGACGGAGTAAATGTCGTATATTCCTGATTGAGTTCATGAGTCGTTTCACCGATCTTTACAGAATCAATTGTAATCTTCTTATACAGAGATTTACCGCCGTAAAGATCCGGATCCTGAACGCACAGGTCGAAGAAATTGTAGGAACTCAGAGCATCACCCCAGTTGCCTCTTTTTACAGAAACTTCATAAGAGCCGCTCTTATCGATCGTAGCATCAGTTCCAGTTCCTGCCTTATAATTGTTCAGCGACCAGTCGCCATCGCTACTCTGAATGTGCAGAAACGCAATCGGTGCGTCATCTGCCGCTGTCGCAGCGAGGGACATCATCGGGGTCACCAATGCACTGGTCAGAATGGTCGTTGCCGCCATTACGCCAGCTGTCAGAGATGAAAGAAACTTTTTCATCTTCATGATTATCATTCTTCCTTTCTTGAATTGATGCGGCGTATTGCCGCTTGGTTGTGTGCAGAGAAGCTTTTTGCATTTCAAAAAACAAATGCCGCCGCACTGTTTTTCACGTCCCCCTTTCCGCTTTCAAATTGTACAGCCGTGCCATTTGTCCTCTGAAATCTGCCCAGTGCTTTCCTGCACCCTACTTCTCCATATACCAGCATAGCATATTTATCGTTATTTTGCAAGTATTTTTTTTATTTTCCACATATTTTTATACAGCACCAATAAAAGCACACTCTGTTTTTGTGCATTTTTTCTAAATCTCGAATTGCCAGTGAAAAACAACTTGATAATCTGATACGACACGCCGGTGAATTTTGCATTTTTCAAATGTCAATTTCCGGAAGCATTGTGAACGCCATCACGGGGTGCGGCGGCGATCTCCTGCAAATCCTGTTCCAGCTGACTGTCCAGCATACGGCAATTGTTCCGGTCATAGAACACACCGGTAACATCCCACAGCATGGGACACATACCTTTGGTATACGCTGCCTGTGCCACCGCGGTGAGGAATGTCCGGACAGTTTCTTCCGTCTTGTTCTTGGTGGAACAGCCGTACTCCCCGATGATCACCGGCACGCCGTTATCCAGAAACCGGCTTTGCAGCTTGTCCATGTCGTTTTCCAGAATCCTCTGATCTCTGGGTGAACCCCATGTAGTCTTGGCTTTTCCCCAGTCGGCATCTTCTTCCAGAATACAGAACGTAGGCGGCGTATAATAATGTACCGAAACCGCACATCGTCCGGCTTCGTCCTGCGGCATCTGAAAGGCTTCGTCACAGGTCAGGTCTACGTCAGTGGCATAGCCGGCGATCAGCAGATGCCGCCTGAGGTTGTTTTCCCTGGAACCGCGTACCAGATCCACAAACTGCTGGTTGATGCGGTTGACAATACCGTATGCCTCCGCCTTACCGTCATCAGAGCCGCTGTAGCGGTTCCACAGATCGTCAAAACAGCCTTCTTCGTTCATGGATTCCAGAATCAGGTGGTCACCGTAATCTGCAAACCGTTCTGTCACCTGCTCCCAGATACGGGTATATTTTTCCATACAGGTGTCATAGTCCGTGGAAAATCCTGCGATCCAGCCGTTGTCCCAGTGGAGATTCACCACCGCATACATGCCGTTGTCCAGCACATACTGTGCCACCGTTTCCACACGGTCTAACAGTTCCGGTGCAATGGTGTAGTCCTCTGCCATGAGATTCGACCAAGCCACGGGAATCCGCACCGAATCAAAGCCGGCGGCAGCATAGCCGGCAATCATATCCTCTGTAATTGTCGGGCTGCCCCATGCAGTTTCGTAGCTGTTTACCCCGCCGCTGCTGTCGATCCAGTCGCCGCAGGCTTCCAGTGTGTTGCCCAGATTGATGCCCAGCCCCATTTCTTCCACGATCTGGCTGGTAGTCATGTCGTCCCGCATTTCAGTGCGGGAGTTGCTGTCGGATTTCTCCTTGCTGCTCTCCTCTTTAGAGGAATTACCGCAGCTGCACGACAACACCGCCAGCACCCCTGCCAGCAGCAGAGAAACGACTTTTTTTCCGTTTCGCATGTAACACCTCTTATCCCTTTTTCGGCGGCTTCATGGTGAGGGCGATGCGTTTCCGCTTCAAGTCCACGTCCAGCACCCAGACTTTCACCACCTCGCCGACCTTGACAGCCTCCAGCGGGTGCTTGATGAACCGGTCACAGATCTGGGAAATGTGCACCAGTCCGTCCTCATGAACGCCCACGTCTACGAAACAGCCAAAGTCAATGACATTCCGCACAGTGCCCACCAGTTCCATGCCCGGTTTCAGGTCTTTCAATTCCATGATGTCCCCACTCCGGAGCAGCGGCGGCGGCAGTTCGTCACGTGGGTCACGCCCCGGCTTTTCCAGTTCCTTGAGAATGTCCCGCACAGTGGGTTCGCCTACGCCTGCCTTTTTCGCAATGGCAGAAATGCCGTGCTGCTTGGCAATGGCACCGATCTCGCTGCGGTCCTGTCCGGCAATGTCTGCCAGCCGGAAGCCGCACTCCTGCAAGATCTGCTCTGCTGCCCCGTAGCTTTCCGGATGCACTGCTGTATTGTCCAGCGGGTTCTTGGCTCCGGACACCCGCAGGAATCCGGCACACTGCTCGAATGCCTTCGGGCCCAGTTTTGCCACCTTTTTCAGCTGCTTCCGGTCGGTGAACGCCCCGTTTTCCGTCCGGTA
>OGYK01002448.1_pt1 | contig 12069 bp, 9 predicted proteins | sample 1576501 | NCBI WGS metagenome assembly OGYK01 (sample SAMEA3541530, study PRJEB24748) | human gut metagenome | biome: human gut; feature: human-associated habitat; material: faeces | place: China | collected 2012
TTCTTTTCCGACATAAAGCTGTGCGATCTCTGTTCCTGCCACAGTTCCGGTATTTTGGATCTTAAATTTCACACCTTCCGGATCCACTGTCAGATCACGGTAGGTAAATGTGGTATAACTGAGTCCGAAACCAAACGGGAAACGCACTTTTTTACCTACTGTTGTGTAGTAACGGTATCCCACATAAAGTCCTTCCCGGTATTCGCTACTTCTCTCTTTGCTCGGATAGTATTCGTATGCCGGCGTATCTTCATAATGAAGCGGATAGGTTTCATTCAATTTTCCGGATGGACATACTTTTCCGGTCAGAACATTAAGCATCGCAGACGCTCCCGCCTGACCACCAAGATAACCGTGTACAATTCCTTTGACATACGGATACCACGGCATTTCCACGGAAGATCCCGCTGAGAGGACTACAATCACATTTTTGTTTACTGTGGTAAGCTCATTGATCAGTTCATCCTGTGCTACAGGCATATGCATATGGGCACGGTCGAGTCCCTCAGATTCGCTGATCTCGTCAAGTCCTCCGAAAAACAGCACCACATCCGCATTTTTTGCTGCTTCCACGGCTGCTTTTACCATTTTTGCATTTGGTTTTCTGTTTCTGATATAACCCTGTTCACAGGCTGTCATCGTAAGTCCGCTGTCTTTTATCTCCTCTAATATGGACTCCGGCGGCATTGCCGGATTCACTAAGGAAGATCCTGCTCCCTGATATCGCGGAGTCTTTGCAAAGTCTCCGATCACAGCCACTTTTGTCCCCTGTTTTAACGGAAGGATCTGCTCTTCATTTTTTAAAAGGACGATGCTCTCCTCGGCCGCTTTGCGTGCAAGTTTATGATGCGCTTCCTTATTGAAAGTAGTTCCTTTTCCATCCACGGTCGCCTGATGCGTCGCAAAAATGACACGGAGCAGTTCATCTAAGCGCTGATCTAACACACTCTCTTCTAATGTTCCGTTTTTCACGGCATTTACGATATCATGCATTCCGGATTTTCCGGTGCCCGGCATCTCAAGATGACTTCCGTTTTTCACGCCGAGTGCGTGGTCGTTGCTTCCACCCCAGTCGGATACCACATATCCGTCAAAGCCCCATTCATCGACTAAGATTTCCTGTAACATGTGGCGGTTCTCATTGGCATAGACACCGTTTACTTCATTATAAGAAGACATGATCGATTTCGCTTTTCCTTCTTTTACCGCGATCTCAAATCCGGTCGTATAGATCTCGCGGAAGGTTCTCTCATCCACAACGGAATCATTTGCCATACGGCGCAATTCCTGGCTGTTTGCTGCAAAATGCTTCGGGCAGGCTGCGATTCCTTTGCTCTGGATTCCCCTTACATAGGCTGCCGCCATTTTTCCTGCATGGTACGGATCTTCGGAAAAATATTCAAAATTTCTTCCACAGAGCGGGCTTCTCTTGATGTTTAATCCCGGTCCTAAGATCACATTGACATCCATGGTCACGGCTTCCTCTGCTAATGCCGTTCCGATCTCCTCACCTAATGTTTCATCCCAGCTGTTTGCAACCGAGGCTGCGGTCGGAAAACAGGTCGCAGGGAGACTTGCATTTAATCCCAAGTGGTCTCCGGCTCCCGCCTGTCTTCTCAATCCGTGCGGTCCGTCAGACATCGCCATGGACGGGATTCCGTATTTTTCAAAATCCACTGTCTCCCAGGTGTTTTTGCCGGACATCATCAGGGCTTTTTCTTCGAGTGACATCTGTTTTATGATAGATTCGTAATTTAAACTCATGATTGATCCTCTCTTGATTTGTGATCTGCACATCTTTCACTTTCGTAATTTCAGCATAGCACAAACAAAAGATGACGAGGGAGTATTACACAAATGGGGGCATTTTTTGCATAAACTGTCAAAAATGCCCCCGAAGAGCTTTCGCTCTCAATCATGCTCAATCATAGTCATCATAATAGTCATCATCGTAGTCATCATCATCGTAGTCATCATCATCATCCGCAATAACATTCACGGTATATACTACTTTTTTACCCTTTGCCTTACCACTTGTACATGTACAGGTTACCCTTACTGTTCCTGTCTTTTCCGCATAAAACTCAACGTCCGTTCCGGTTGTTTTTCTTTCTGCAAACGAGACAATACTTGTATCACTGATCTCCCATTTTAACTGACTGTTCTTTATTGAGGATCCTTTTTTGACCTCTAAATCAAAATCATCCCATGCTTCTACATATTTGACTGATTCTCCAACCTTTGCCAATGAATAATCACTCTTTTTCTTCGTCACAGTTACAGTTATTGTATCACCATATTTCTTCTTACTCTTTCCCTGTACATAACACCGGATTTTTGCTTTTCCTGGTTTTACGGCAATGAAATCCATTTCATCGCCTGTGCGGTCACGATCCTCAAATTTTACATATTTTTTTCCTGAAATAATTTCCCAGCGGATATAATCGTCCTCAGCATCTATTGGAGTTACTTTCGCTCTGATTTCAAACTCCTTTCCCTGAGAAACCTTTTTTGCCGACTGCGCTATAGAAACCTTCTTCGGTTTCCAGTTATAATCTGCCTGTGCTGAAATGTTTCCTGTACCAATTACCGCCATCACGACCAAAAGTACAATTAAAACCTGTTTTGCTGCTCTCTTCATAAACAAATCCTCCTTTTTTCATGAGAGTTTCTCATTTCTAATTGTTTTGCTTTGTACTTTGATTATATCATGCATTTATTAGAACATTATTAATACGACAAATTTTTTATAATCATTATTGATTTCCATATGTCTGCTTTTATCAAAGCGGCAGTTTTACCTGAAAAACACTCCCACTGCCTGCCTCACTTTTCACTTGGATTTTTCCTCTGTAAAACTTCACAATTTCATAAACCATGGCAAGCCCAAGTCCACTTCCCTCGCCTCCTCGCGATACATCAGTCTGATAAAACCGCCGGAAGATCTTTTCCTGCTCTTCTTCTGCAATTCCTATCCCATCATCCGTTACAGACAAAACAAGTTCCGTTTCTTCTTTCTTTAATTTCACAAAGATATGCCCATTCTCTTTCCCATAACGATAGGCATTGCTGACAAGATTAACGAGAATTCTTGATAAAAGTTCACGATTTCCATAAAACACTGCCTGCTCCGTCTCATAATCAAGCATAATTTCCTTTTCTCTTATCAGCTTCATATCAGAGCAAATAGATGCCACCAGTTCTTCCATATCAACAGCTTCCTCTGCATATTTTCCTGATTTCATTTCCAGTCTGGCAAAGTCCAGCATATGATCAATAAGTTTTGTCATTTTCCGCGCCTGACGCCTGATTACCCGCAAGGCATCTTCATATTCCCCTACGCTTCTTTCTTTTTCAAGTGTATACTCACACTGTGCTGAAATGACAGCCATCGGTGTTCTTAGTTCATGTGAAACGTCAGATGTAAATTGTTGTTCCTTTTCAAATGTACTTTCCAGTCGTTCAAACATCTCATTAAATATATCCGCAAGCTGGTGCAGTTCATCATTCCCTTTTCCAAGATTGATCCTGCATTTCAAATCATTTTCTTCTCCAATCTTTCTTGCAGTCCCAGCTATTTTCTGAATTGGATTTAATGTACGCCCAGCAATAAAATATCCTCCCGCAGATGCTATTACGACCAGAACCGGCAGAAGAACCAGTGCAATCCGCATAATCCCAAAGCTCTGACGCTCTCCCTGTTCCTCTGATACCACTCCACGAAGCCATAATCCGTTAAGTCCTTCTGCTGTGAGTTTCCGGTCAAAAATATAATACCCCGTTCCATCCTTCATTACTTTTTGAATCTCGGAATCCACAAATTCCAGATCTGCCACTTTTGCAGCTATTGGATTTTCTCCATAAATAAGCCTTGACTTTTCATCATACAATCCTGTATAGACTTCATTTACCTTGCTCAGAAAATCGTCGTCAATTTCCAGATATCCTTTCCGGTAATCAATCAAATAATCAATATCCGCATCTGTACGGATTTCATCCATCCCAGAAAAATATTCAATCTCATCCACATTATTTTCCACTGTCTCCACCAGACTATCCTGTATGGTTTTTATCAAAATCTGACGGCTGACGACAAAAATCATCAGATATGCAAATAGTACTATTACCACCAATGCTGCAGTAAACCAGATTGTTATTTTCAGACGGATTGAGAATCTCCCCATATCTTAAATTTCCTCTCTCATTATAAATCCTCTTCCACGGACTGTATGAATCAGCTTTTTGTCATATCCACCATCAATTTTTTTTCGAAGATAGCTGATATAAACATCCACTATATTCGTGCCCCCTTCGTAATCAAAATTCCAGACATGATCCTCTATCATCTCACGAGACAGCACACGCCCCTGATTGTACATGAAATATTCCAGCATGGCATATTCTTTAGCCGATAATGTGATCTCTTTTCCCCCCCGCATTACCCTGTGGGAAGTGCAATCCAAAGAAAGATCCGCAATATGCAAAACATTGTCAGTAACTCCGAAAGATCCCCTCATCATTGCGCGCAGACGTGCTGACAACTCTTCAAACGAAAATGGCTTCACAAGATAATCATTTGCTCCACTGTCTAATCCCTTTACTCTGTCCGAAACAGCGTCCTTTGCTGTCAGAAATAGCACCGGTGTTGTCTTTCCCATTCCCCTCAGCGCACGCAGCACTGTAAATCCATCTGCTTTTGGCATCATAATATCAAGAATCACTGCATCATACTCCGTACAGGAAAGGATATCTATTGCTGTCCTGCCATCAAAACAATGATCCACACTGTAACCATCCTCAGTCAGTTTTTGAACAATAATGGCATTTAAATCCTGTTCATCTTCCGCCAAAAAAATTCTCATGTTTGTTTTCTTCTCCTTTGTTTTTTACCGCGTCATTATAATCCCCTTTAAATCCAATTGTTATATAATGAAAGTAACGAAACCAACATTTATAACATTCACGAAAGAAGATATTTCTTGCAGATACTATACAACATTCATTTCTCATATACAACCTGTAAAAATCTTCTTACGCACAAAAATGCCCCCGAAGAGCTTTCGCTCTCCGGGGGCATCCTCTCATCTGTTATCCCTCAATGGATATGTATCGTTTTTCCGGTACTTTCTTTGCTTCTTCCTTCGGGACATCCAGTGTTAAAATACCATTCTCGTATTTCGCATGGATATCGTTCTCGGTAATACTCTCGCCGACGTAGAAGGTACGGCTCATACTTCCGGCGTAACGTTCACGTCTGATGTATTTGTCTTTCTTATCCTTCTCTTCCTTATCAAGACCTTTCTCAGCGCTGATGGTCAGGTAACCATCGTTTAACTCAAGCTGGATCTCGTCTTTCTTAAATCCTGGAAGATCAACGGCTACTTCGTAACCTTTCTCGGTCTCCTTTACATCTGTCTTCATCATGTTCTTTGCATGTTTACCATACAATGTTTTATCAACATCCGGAATCTCTGGGAATGAAAAATCCATCCAGTCATCAAATAAGTTTTCTCCAAAAATGCTAGGCAGTAACATAAGTCATCTCTCCTTTTTCTATCTGTCCACTTTCTGTGGACATCTCATGTTTTTTACCTGTTACTCTGGAACCTCAGACGAAAGAACTTTGGGGAATCATCTTCTCTTTTGTTCCCTCTTCCTTTGTTCTGACTATGTTATACCACTACTTATTAGCACTGTCAAGAGGTGAGTGCTAATTTTCTGTGAACTTTTTGTGAAATTATATTTTAGCTGATATTTTTATCAAAAAAGTCCCTTATATCTCGCTTTTCAAACGTTATTCCGTTGTTTCCGAATCCCCAAAATCCAGTATCTAAGCACCGGGATCCGACGTATTACTTCATATAATAAGATTGAAACCACAAATCCACCCACCAATTCAATACCATAGACTACAGTCAGTGGCAGCTCCTTTCCAGCCAGAAGATAATTGATCACTAAAAGTACCGGGATATGTAATACATAGATACCGAAACAGCATTTTCTCATATAATTCGTAAAATTATTGGAAAAATCAAGCCATTTTGGACCTGCACCAAGCACGAGCAAAACCATAAAAAATGCATACAGGTTTAAATCCCATCTTGACAGTACCTCTTTGTCCGTATATGCCATTCCATAACATCTTACGATATAAAATATGCCGCTTACAGCTGCACAAATGCCCAATGGGAGCACTGCATTTTTTATTTTTTCCATGACACTTTCATTCGAAAACAGGTAATATCCGGCTAAAAATGCCGGAATATAAATGCCGTTCCGGTAGGACGTGATAAGCAGCGTTGCATTTTCCTGCAATTTTCCGGATCAGAAGCAGAAATAGTGCTGCCACAAACAATACATGGCAAAACCACAGTGCCCCGATACCACAGCATAAGATGATAATGACTCTCACAAAAGCCGGTACACTCTCCGGCATATTGCCACGCGCAGTGTGAAGATAGATCACATATCCACCGAGCCAGCCAAATGCCAGAACACCAAGTGTCGACGGCGCCAGAATCTTATCCACCCTCTCTTTCAAAAACTGTCTTTCTGTCCTCTTTTCCAGTGCATATCTTGCACTGATTCCGGCGACTACAAACAGCAGTAACATAAACCACGGGTATACAAAATACTGGTAAATCCCCGCAAATGTAACTGCTCCTTCATACGGTTTTAAACCGGCAAACATCGCCTCGGTTCCAATATTATTGTAATAAAAATAAACATGAAAGATCACAACAAAAAAAATCGTCAGAAACCGGATATTATCCAGATAATGTTTTCTCATAAAAATCTCCATTTCCTCCTGCAGTGTTTTCCTCACTTTTTTGTGTCTTAGTTCTTATCCTTTTGATTTGCCATTTTTAATGCCTGCTGCACGAAATCTATCATATCATCTGCTTTGACCAGGGCAATCCCCTGTGCTTCATCACCTAACACCATGATCGTATCTCCCGCTTTGATCTGAAAAACTTCTCTCGCCTTCTTTTCTATTTCGTCCTGACTTTCCTGTTTTGCCTTGACTTTGTTATTTTACCTTGACTTTCTTATCCAGCCCCTTCGACTGCAGCAGCTTCTTATATGCTTTTACTTTACCCTTCGGCACTTTGACCACGGTTTTCTTCGTGATTCCCTTAAACGAACCGCTCGCAAGCCCTTTCTTCGTCAGCTTTGCCGACTTGATCGTAAGTGTCTTTAAGTTCTTACAGCCGCCAAACGCATTTTTGCCGATCTTCGTGACATTTTTGCCGACTGTGACCGTCTTTAATTTTGTACATTTTTCAAATGCGCTCCTGCCGATAGATTTCACATTTGTACCGACTGTGATATTCGTCACTTTCTTATTGTTGCGGAATGCCTTGTCTGCGACCGAGGTGACTTTGTAAGTCACTCCGGCGTATCTGGCTGTTGCAGGGATCTTTACGTTTCTCTTCGCATTGCTCTTTGGCTTGACATATTCTACGGTCGGATTCTTTTGGTCAGAACCTGTTACTTTGTACTGATTACCGGCAGCATCTTTAAATTTTGTGCCTTTCTTTTTCGGAGCCGGTTTCGACTGGTCGGTGTTTTCTGTGGTTTCCGTATCCGGCTGCTCCGGATTTTCTGTAGATCCTGTACCCGGCTGCTCTGCCGGTGTCACTTCTTTCACCGGAATTATAACGCTTGTTTTGTCTGTGATCTCATTTTGTGCTGCCTCATCTGAGAAATATTTCTGACAGACGCTGCAGACATAATATTCGATATTTCCGGTTTCTTTTTCGGTAGCTTCTTTTGCAGGAACTTTTTTCATATTATGACCTGATGCTGGAATTTCTTTTACATCCGTCTTAGCATCACATCGTATGCAGTGTCTCGACTTACTTCCAACGTTTTTGCATGTTGCTTCTGCATCCACTGTAAAATCCTTTGCAAAATCATGCCCTAATGCATCAATCACCGGAATACTGCTGATTTCATTCTCCCCGTCTTTATCACTAAATCTCTTCCTGCATACGCTGCAGGTCCAGTATTCATCCTCGCCTGCTGTTACACAGTCCGCTTTTCGATCCGTCTTGACCAGGGTATGCGTATATTTATTTTCCTGTTCATTTGAATAAGTTATAGCGACTACATTCCCACTTTCGTCACAGCTGTCATATTCCCTGTTCTGATAAACTTTCTTACCGCCTAATACCGGGTAGAGGTCTGTTCCGATGGTCTGTCCCCAGATCGTTTCTGTCCGGTCAGCCTGTAAGAGATAAGCAACTTCGCCATTTGCAAACTGTTCCTTTGTTTTTCCAACTGTTCCATCCTTATGATCAATTTCGGTATCAGACAGGTAGTAACAGTTTGTTACTGTAGCACCATAATTATCTCCACATATATCACCAACATGATAATCGCCACTAACACCACCTGTATTATAACAGTTTATGATTGTTCCATCATTATCTCCGCATACACCTCCATTAAAAGCAACACCACTTACATTGCCTGTATTATAGCAGTCTATGATTGTTCCGGTATTATATCCGCACACACCTCCGAAGTCATTCGTATAATCATCTGTTAATTTATTGATCATACCTGCATTATAACAGTTTGTTATTGTTCCATCATTATATCCGCATACACCTCCAACACCACCATTTACACTAAAATAAGAATCCAGCACTCTTACATTGGAAACCTTACCCCCACTTCCTACATGACCAAATAATCCTACACAACCTGCCATTCCCATTTGATTCAAATACAATCCACTGATCGTATGGTTTTGTCCATCAAAGATGCCCGAGTAAGAATAATACTTATCATCACCAGCCCACATTCCAATCGGTGTCCAATCCGTAAATGATCCATCATTCAATGTTCCATCAGACTTCAGAACATTTTCATTCACAACAATGTCCGCTGTAAGAACAGCATTTATGTTGCCGGATGTATAATTCTCATTATTTATCTTATTCGCAAACCAGTATAGCTGATCTGCATTGCTGATTTCGTAAACCTTATCATATACACCGTCCTTATCCACATCATACTTGTCTGTTGTAAGCACTGCCGGCTGATATGCCTTGTCGCATGCACAGAGACCACTCTCATCCGGACTATGTGCTTCTGTTACTTCTGCGACGTAAGCAATCGGACAGTTTCTACATACTAATCCTTTCGTATGTTCACTGTCATTTTTCCATGTATATTTAATACCGCCATCGGTATTATGCTCATGCTCTATATCATATATAAAAACACCAGCCCCCTCTTTGGCACTGAACCTCTCCATATTAGCAATTCTTGCATTCTCATCATAAAAATTGATGCTGTCTGTGCTTTCCAGTGTCAGATCTTTTTTTAATGATGCTATGCCATATACATTTGTTTTCGAAACTATAGCACCTGATTCTTTCCATTTCAGTGTGATAATAGAGTTATAAGTTTTATTATTATATAAAATGCTATCATCATAATCATCTTTTCCGCCTTCCATCACAATCTGACTACCTGATATACATACAATTTCCGAATAGGCAAATGACACAAAAGAATCAGATATTGCCTCAATATAACTGTTTGTTATAGTCACACCATCAACATCAATTGCGCGGTCCTCACTACTTCCGATAACTTCACTGTTTTCTATGGCTAAACTACCCTCACAATTAATCAAAGAAGTCTTTATCGTTGCATCTGTAATATTCAGATTCATTGTTCCAAATGGAGTAGTGAGTCTACTTCCATCACTAATCTCACCGGTAACTGTCAGACTTCCCTTATTATCGTTGCCATTTATTTTCAGTGTGTATTCCTTCTCGGCATCTACGTAAAAATAAAAGTTTTCGCTTATTGTATTTTCACCATATAGTAAAACTGTAAGGTCACCATTCTCACTCTTAATCTTCTTAATGGATGCATTATTCATTACAAGCTGATTTGTTGTACTGTCATAATACCAGTTTTCACCTTGATATATTGCAGCTTCGTTATTGTCAATTCCATCATCCTGTAACTTGCCCTCTGTGATAATTGCTTTATCGTCACCACTGCTCTCTGTTACAGTCAGCGTTTGAGGCATACTTTCTGCTACAGCAGCTACTGTAGTTTCCTCTGCCGCCTTTACCACGTTTTCCCCCGATACATCGATCCCCGAAATCATCATCAATGCCGCAAGAACCATGGCTATTTTTTTCTTCACTTTCCTTCCTTTTGTTCCTCTCATAAACCTCTCCTTTCCGCAGCCCTACATCCACTCAATCTGAGCAGCCCGTTTCACTGCCTGCTGTCTGTTTTTCACACCCAGTTTCCGGTATATCCCGGAAGTGTGATACTTTACGGTTCCCACTTTCTTGTTCAGCTTTTCTCCTATCTGTTCATAAGAAAGTCCATCTACCATCAGCTTTAATACCTTTTTTTCTGTCGGTGTCAATACCACCGCATACTCCTCTGGTGACTTCATATAATCCGGAAGTCTCTTTGCCACATCCATAGCAAGCTCTAAGATCTGATCCGTAAAATCGTCCGATCCCTTTTTCTCCCGGTACACACGGAGCATTTTCTCCATGTAGGCACCTTCGTCCGCAAGAAGTCTGATATAGCGATAGCGTTTTGCAAGCAGGATCGCCTGTTCAAGTTCCCCGCACATATCCTCCATACTGTCCGCCTTATAGCAGGCGATCGCTATCATCATGTGACATTCACAGATATCCATGTAGCGGTTACATTTTTTTAATATATGAAGCATCCGTTTTGCAAGCACCAGCGCTAACATATGTTTTCCTGCAAACAGATAGCACCTGATCTTTACAAGATATGCATACACATCCATCATGTAAATGGGTTTTGTCTCATCCGGGGCACTGCCCGCCATCCATTCCTGAACAACATCCATGTTTCCGTCATAGCAGGCTGCCCACGCTGTCAGTGCTTTTAAACTGTTCATCAGCTCTTCCCAGCCCCATTTTTCAATCTGGGTTTTGATCTGTGCCACCAGCGGTTCCGCCGCTTTTATCTGTCCGTTTAAAAGTAATATCTTCATCTGCAGTGCCATCGCCACAAACAGACACTGGATATCCCGCTTATTTTCCATAAATGGAATCGTCCCCGTGATCAGCAGCAATGCATGAAACGGATCATTTTCCTGGTAATACCATTCTGCAAGGGCAATATCGATGACACCTTTACTTTTATCTCCATACAAAGTCTGTATGGTTTTCTGCAGTGCTGCCCTGTTCTCTGCTATTTTCCTTCCATACCTGGTAAAATCCCTGAACCCATTTAAGATGCTCGGCCGACTTGCAGATAAGGTAAGATTCTTCACAGGAAGTTTCATATCCGTCAAAGCCGCAGCGATATGAAAAAATTTATTATCACTGACATAAGGCATAACGATTTCTGTCGCCATACGGATATAATCTTTTCCGTTACACTGCCCGGCATCAATATGTGCCGGTGTCTCTCCAAGCAGTGCCAGATATTGTTCTGCCTTTTCTAACTCATTCTCCATGGTTGCAATTAAAGCGCTGATCGAAAGGAGCAGATAACTTTCCATCCCGTCCTGATGGCAGACCTCATCCCGCAGCTGATCGATATACTCCCTGCATGCCCATAACGCAGGCATACTGACAGGATGCTGCAGTTCTTCCATTACCGTCTCATAAAGTCTGTCCTCCTCATCTGCTTTCTTTATAATTCGAATCAGTTCTCTTGTTTTCCGAGGAAATCTATTATCCTTTTTTGTTCCGTCACTCATCGCAATTACCACCAAATATTCCCTTTTTCAACATTTTACGTTTGCCCATAGTTTCCGTCAACTATGCGGAAGTTAGGTTTTATTTTTATGTGTATTTATTATAAATCCTAATTTTTAATCTGTATTATCCTATTTTTCAATATTTTATTTATTATATAGTTAGGTTTTTATATAAATTTTATTATCATATTTTTTTATAGAGTTCAATTTCCCAGCAAAAAAAGGACACGGCTTTTGTTTCGCCATATCCTTTTCATAATTCTTTCATTTTCGTTACTGCCCATAGAAGAAGCCAGCAGCTTTTTCACTACTGGCTTTCTATATTACTCATTTTGTTT
>OGYK01002449.1_pt1 | contig 12064 bp, 7 predicted proteins | sample 1576501 | NCBI WGS metagenome assembly OGYK01 (sample SAMEA3541530, study PRJEB24748) | human gut metagenome | biome: human gut; feature: human-associated habitat; material: faeces | place: China | collected 2012
GGGTGAGAGCCGGGGGGAAAAGGCAATCCGCGCGGGTGTCCCGCTCGCCGGAAAGGTTTCCCCCTTTCCAGCCTCATTCCCTTTCGGGAAAGAGCATCCGTTCCACGTAGGCGTCGGTGAAGCCCGCGTGGGCGGAAAGTTCGATGTACCGGGTACGGCGGATGATGCCGAGGGCGCTTTCGGCCGCGCCTTCCTCGGTCGCATAGCGCAGCGCGCCGGAACCGGCGGCATTGCCGAGCACTGTGACCCGGTCGGAAAGTTCTTCGGGGATGAGCCCGATGCGGGCCGCGCTTTCCGGGCGCATGGCGGAGCCGAAGCCGCCCGCAAGGTAGAGGCGGGCCACATCCGCGGTTTCCATGCCCGCCTCCCGCAGCAGGATGTCGATGCCCGCGCGCACGGCGGCCTTGGCGAGCTGCAGATTGCGCACATCCGCCGCCGTGAGCGATACCTCCGGCGTCAGGTGAAAGCAGCCGTTGCCGTCAGCGTCGCGTGTGAGGTGACGGCGCAGCGCAGCCGGTGCTTGCTCCGGCGGCAGCAGCCGCCCGCCCGGGGCAATCGCGCCGAGGCGCAGCAGCACCGCCGTCAGGTCGAGCAGCCCGGAGCCGCACAGTCCCTTCGGCACACCGCCGCCGATCACGTCATATACAAAGCCGCGGTCATACTGTACGCGGCTGACCGCGCCGTCCACGCCGGGCATTCCGCACGAGATGCCCGCGCCCTCGAATGCAGGGCCGGATGCCACGGCGCAGCAGGTGAAGCCGCCGCGCCCGCCGAGCGCCATCTCGCCGTTTGTGCCGATGTCGAGAAACAGATGCTCACCCGGCAGCTCCGCCAGCCCGGCGGCCAGCAGGCCGGCCGTGATATCCCCGCCGACATAGCCCGCCACGCAGGGGGCAAAGCGCACCGGCACGCCGTGCAGCGAGCCGGTTTCGGACGCGTCAAAGAGCGTCTCCGGCTGAAACGGCGCGGCGGCGATGCCGCGCACGCTGTATCCGGCGAAGAGGTGCTGCATGACAGTGTTGCCGACGAGCGTGATCTCGCGCAGCGTGTCCGTGTCACGGCCGCAGCGCGCGAGTGCGCGCTCGATCAGTGCCCAGACCTGTTCGCGGCTGCGCTGCGAGAGCTCCTGCAGCCCGTCCGGCTGCTCGAGCGTATATTGGATGCGGCTGATGACGTCCGCCCCGTAGGGCGCCTGCGTGTTCCAGCCGCTCTCGGTGGCGAGCTCCGCGCCGGATGCGAGGTCATACAGCCGCGCGACGACGGTCGTCGTGCCGAGATCGACGGCGGCGGCGCAGCCCGTGCGCCCCGGCTGACAGGCAGGCATCGGCAGTGTGCGCGTGAGGATCGCACCGCCGGCGCTCTCCGGCAGCGTGACGGTGTCGCCGTCCGCGGGGTAGACCCGGCACGCGAGACGCGGCACACCGTTGACCGGCACGCGGCACTTGCCGCAGCGCCCTTTTCCGCCGCAGGCGGCGGGAATGGAATAGCCCGCGCGCCGCAAAGCGGACAGCAGTGTCTCGTCCGCCGGAACAGACAGGGTGCGCGTCATGCCGTTTTGTTCAATATGGATGCTTGACATGGCCGCCGCCCCCTTATAAGATAAGATACACACATTCTAAGCAGCGAAACTTTGCTTTGTCAAGAGGCTTTGCGTATGATCGATCCGGAGACGCTCGCGGCCGAAAACGGCTTTTCCCACTGGGCACAGATGAATATGGCGGCGGCAGTGCCGATGGCGGAAGTGCGTGATATGTGCGCGGCCGACCGCTGCGGCCGCTACGGGCACAACTGGGCGTGTCCGCCCGGCTGCGGCAGCCTTGAGACGGCTGCGCACCGCATCGCGGGTTATGCCTGCGGCATCCTCGTGCAGACGACCGGAACGCTGCAGGACGATTTTGACTATGCGACCATCGAGGCCGTCGGCGCGGCGCATAAGCGGCGCTTTGCCGGCTTTGCCCGCCAGATGCGGCGCGCCTATCCGGGCTGCCTGCCGCTGACGGCGGGGTCGTGCACGCTCTGCGCGCGCTGTACATATCCCGACCGGCCGTGCCGCTATCCGACCAAGCGCCTGTCGTCCATGGAGGCGTATGGTCTGCTCGTGAGCGACGTGTGCACGCGCTCGGGCCTTGCCTATAACTACGGGGCGCGCACCATGACGTATACATCCTGCGTCTTGTACAACAAGGAGTGAAAACCATGTCCACACCGAAAGAGATCTTCCTCGAGCTCATCCGACCCGACGGCCAGCCCGAGCGCCAGCTGCGCCAGTATGAGGCACTGCACATGTGCCTTACCGACCCGTGCAACACATACCTGCGCGGCAACCGCAAGCGCGGCACGACGAGCAGGGACCGCTGGGGCACGACGATCCTGTTTCCCGAGGATGCCCCCGGACCGATGCCGGACACGCGCGAGGGGCTCGCCGTGTGCCCGGATATCACGCGCTGGCGCGAGACGGTCCATGCTCCCGATCTGGAGGCTGCCTGTACGGAGGGATGGGAGGCCTGCCGCTTGGAAGCTCGCGCCGCCTGCGGGTCGGAGCGGCTGCTGGCGGGCTTCATGGGCACGGGCATCTTTGAGCAGTGCCACTTCCTCATGGGCTTTGAGGACACGCTCACGAACCTCTATGCACATCCGGACGAGATGCACGCGCTCATCGACTACATCACCGAGTACCGCCTGACGTATGTGCGCATGCTGATCGACAATCTGCAGCCGGACGTCATCTTCTCGCACGACGACTGGGGCACGAAAAACGCCCTGTTCATGAAGCCGGAGATGTGGCGGGAATTCTTCAAAGAGCCGTACCGCCGCTTTTACGGCTATATCCGCTCGCGCGGCGTCATCGCCATCCACCACGCGGACTCCTATCTCGTGCCGATCGTGGATGATATGGCCGAGATCGGCATTCAGGTCTGGCAGGGCGTCCTGCCGGAAAACGACATCCCCGCGCTGCAGCAGCATCTCAATGGCCGGCTCACGCTCATGGGCGGCTTCGGCGCGGCCATCGACCGCAAGGACGCAGCGTCCGAGGATATCCTGACCTATGCGCGTGACGTGCTGCGGCGTGACTGCCCGGGCGGGCATTTCATCCCGTCGATCACCTACGGTCTTGCGGGCACGGTCTATCCGCACGTGGACACATATCTTAATCAGGCGATCGACGAATACAACGCGGTGCTGCACGTGCCGGATATGCACCTGCCACCCGTGCCGCGCCGGAGCGTGCACGCAGCGGCGGCACAGACCGCGCCCGCGTCCGAGCCGGAGCAGCCGCAGGGCGACGTGTTCGCGCGCATCGCGGCGGCGCTCGTGCGCGGACAGCAGAAGCGCGTGCTGCAGCTGTGCACCGAGGCGCTCGACGCGGGGCATGACGCGCAGCAGATTCTTACCGACGGGCTCGTGCGCGGCATGAACCTGCTCGGCGAGGACTTTTCGGCCAACCGCGCCTTTGTGCCGGAGATGCTCATCGCGGCGCGCTGCATGGCGGCGGCGACGGAGCTGCTCAAGCCGCACATGGCAGGGGAGAGCAGCGAGACGGTCGGCCGCGTCTGTCTCGGCACGGTGCGCGGCGATATGCACGACATCGGCAAAAACCTCGTCAAGATCATGATGGAGGGCAGCGGGCTCGAGGTCGTGGATCTCGGCGTGGATGTCACGGCGGAGCAGTTCGTGGATGCGGCCGTCGCGCAGCACTGCGACATCATTGCCTGCTCCTCGCTGCTGACGACGACGATGCCGGAAATGCGCGCGGTCGTGGAGCTGAGCAAGGCGCGCGGCATCCGCGATCAGGTGAAGATCTTTGTTGGCGGCGCGCCCATCACACAGGGGTACAGCGACGAGATCGGCGCGGATGCCTATTGCCCGGATGCTGCATCGGCGGCGCGCACAGCGGTCGCGATGCTGCGCGGTGCATAAGAGAAAATGCGGTGCCCGGCGGTGCGGATTTGCGCACCGCCGGGCACTTTTCCTGCCCGGGACGCGCGAATTCGTCGAAATGGATAGAGAAAAAACGAAAGTGCCGGTATGTTTCAGATTCTTGAATAATTGCTTTTTGGTGCCGCGAGATTTATAATCAAGGCGTTCCAATAAGTGCACACAGATACTTTCAGGTATAGGCGGGGAAGTCACATGGGCCCCGCGTCTCTACCGGGCGGCCCTTGAATTGCCCGACTACCGGAATGCAGCACACACAGCTAATAATCGCTGTGTGAGTTTTGCCGTTTCGGTGGAGTGTCAAAGACGCTCCGCCGTTTTTTATTTGGATAAAGAGCGGAAACGCTTTTTATGGATCGATTTTCAAGGAGGGTTATTGATGCGTACTCGCAAGGCCAAGGATCGCGCGCGCCTCATGCAGGCGGCTCTGGGTCAGATCCCGTGCGATCTGACGATCGGCAACGTACAGTTTTTCAATGTCATTACGGGAGAAATCTATCCGGCCAGTGTCGACATACTGGACGGATTTGTCGTTTTGGTGCGTGAGGAGGGACAGAAGACGATCCTTCCGTCCAGGTCGTACTACGATGGTCAGGGACGCTATCTGATCCCCGGCTACATCGACACGCACATGCACATCGAGAGCACGATGATGATCCCCGAGAACCTCGCCCGCGCCATTCTGCCGTGGGGCACGACGACCGTCTGCACCGACCCGCATGAGATCGGCAACGTCATGGGGCTCGACGGCGTGCGCTTCATGCTTGAAAACGCGAAGAAGTCCAAGCTGCGCCAGTATGTGCTCGCCCCGTCGTGCGTGCCGTCCCTGCCCGGGATGGAAAACGCCGGGGCGGAGTTTCATGCCGAGGAGGTAGGCGAACTGCTCGACATGGACGACGTTGTCGGCATTGCCGAGATCATGGACTATGTCGGCGTCATGCACGACAGCGAGCGTATGCACACCATCATCGATGAGGGCCTGCGCCGCGGCATGTTCCTGCAGGGACACGCGCCCTACTGCTTCGGCCGTGAGCTCGCGGCCTACCGCATCGGCGGTCCGGTGTCCGACCATGAGAGCGTGAACGCCGACGAGGTGCGCGCGAAGCTCCGCGCCGGTATGCACATCAACCTCCGCGCAAGCTCCCTTATCGACAACCTTTCGTTCCTTGTTGACGGCTGCAAGGATCAGCCGTGGCGCGATTTCGTGTCCGTCTGCACGGACGACGTGCACGCCAAGGATCTGCTCACCGTTGGCCACATCAACAACGTCGTGCGCAAGGCGGTCGCCTCCGGGCTCGACGGCCGCGAGGTCGTCAAGATGGCGACGCTCAACGCCGCGCGCGAATACGGCTTTGACGATCTCGGCGCGATCGCGCCGGGCTACATCGCCGATATCCAGCTGGTCGACGCGCTCGACGGCAGCCGGCCGAAGGCCGTGTTCACCGAGGGCGTGCTCGTCGCGGAGGACGGCAAGTATCTCGGCGGCGACTGCAAAACGGCTGACTATGACCTGCCGAACACGGTCAACATGCCGCAGATCGCAGGGTCGGAATCCTTCGTGCTGCGTGTGCCCGAGGGCTACACCGGCGACATGATCCGCGTCAACGTCATGGTGTCCGAGGACGGCAACCGCATCCTGCGCCACGTCGAGCCGGTGGAGCTGCCGGTGCGTGACGGCGCGGTCGACATCAGCGGCGATCCGACGCTCGTGTTCGTCTGCTGCGCCAACCGCTACGGACGCGGCGGCAAGACGATCGCCGTCTATCGCGACTTCGGGCTCGAGCGCGGCGCGCTCGCGTCCACCGTCTCGCACGACAGCCACAACTTCACCGTCAGCTACCACGATCCGAAGGACGCCTTCCGTGCCGCCGAGATCCTGCGTGCATGCGGCGGCGGTGTCTGCGTGATCGATGGGGCAGAGGAGACGCACATTGCGCTCCCGGCCGCCGGTCTCATGAGCCAGAAGCCCTGCGCCGAGGTCGCGGACGAGATCGCGGCCGTGCAGGCTGCGCTCGATGCCATCAGCAGCGGACGGCTCACCCTGCTGGCGACCGCCGTCATGGCGCTGCCGGTGCTGCCGAGCGTGGTCATTACGGATATGGGCCTCGTCAACGGCACAAACCAGACGTTCGTACCCGTGTTTGCGGATGCGGAAGCATAAACGAATCGGCTAACGAGAAAGGATAAGGAGTATCTGATGGAGAAATTCTTCAAGCTTGGCCTGCGCGGTACGGATAAAAAAACCGAGATCATCGCGGGCCTGACCACCTTTATGACTATGGCGTATGTGCTGGCTGTCCAGCCGGCTGCGATCTGCGGCGGCGAGGCGTACATCACGGACGTCAACGGCGTTGTTATCACCAAGTCCGCCATCATGATCACCTGCGCGCTCGTGTCCGGGCTCATCACGCTGCTGATGGCCTTCTACACGAACTTCCCCTTTGCACTTTCGACCGGCATGGGCTCAAACTTCATCCTCGGCGCACTCATCCAGTCGCAGGCGCTGAGCTTCGGCGCGGCCATGGCGATCACGCTCATCTCCGGCATCGTGTTTCTCCTGCTGACGGTCTTCGGCCTGCGCGACCTGATTGTGCGCGTCATCCCCAAGAACATCAAGATCGCGATCTCTGCATCCATCGGCTTTTTCATTGCCTATCTCGGTTTCCAGAATAGCGGCATCGGCTCGTTTGAAAACGGCATCGCCCTCGGCAATCTCGCCGATCCCGCCGTGCTGCTGGCCATCGGTGGCCTGCTGCTCATCATCGTGCTCAACGCCCTGCATGTCAAAGGTGCGATCCTCATCAGCATCATCGCCACCACGCTTATCGGCATCCCGCTCGGCGTGACGACGCTCAACGGCGTCGCGGCCATGCCGGATTTCGGCGACCTCGGCAACGTCATGTTCAACCTCGATTTCAAGGGCGTATTCACCGCGAGCGGCTTGATCCTCGTGTTTGTGTGCTTCTTCGGTGATTTCTTCTCCACGCTCGGCACGGTGCTCGCCGTTGCCAACCGTGCCAATATGCTCGATGAACACGGCAATCTGCCCGGCATTGAGCGCCCCTTCCTCGTCGATGCCATCGGCACGTGCATCGGCGCACTGACCGGCAACACCACCATCACGACCTTTGTCGAGTCCACCTCCGGCGTGGAGGCCGGCGGCCGCACCGGTCTGACTGCGCTCGTCGCAGGCATCATGTTCCTGCTGACCATCTTCCTCGCGCCGCTGTTCGTCGCCATCCCGTATGCCGCGACCGGCCCGGCGCTGATCTATGTCGGCTTCCTCATGCTCAAGGGCTTCACGGAAATCGACTTCACGGATTACGATGAGTCCATCGGTCCGTGCGTCATGATGATGTTCACGGCCTTCACCGGCACCATCACCAACGGCCTCGGTGCCGGCATCATCGTGCACGTGCTCGTCAAGCTCGTGCGCGGTAAGGCCAAGGAGATCCACCCGATCATGTACCTGCTGTGCGCGCTCATGGTCCTGTACTTCATCGTTGGGTAACCTGCGCCGCTCTTCCTAAATGCAGAAAGCCTCCGGCGGATCTTCCGCCGGAGGCCTTTTTTGCGCGCTCGGGAAAAACAAAAACGCCAAGGTACAATGTACCTTGGCGTTTTTGGTGCGGGAGATGGGACTTGAACCCACACGTCTATGGTTGGACACAGGCACCTCAAGCCTGCCTGTCTACCGATTCCAGCACTCCCGCATACGCATATGCACTTGTCAAATGCATGAGTTATTATAACAGATACGCGCGGAATGTCAACCACAAATTTTCGACTCAGGTCGATTTTTTTGTTTTTCTCTCCGCGGGGGCAGTTTGGCGCGTCTCCGTCACCAGAACGGCCGTCAGAACGGCGAGCGCTGCGATGAGCGCGAGCGCACCGTCAGCCATCGGCAGCAGGTAGCGCATACGCAGGTAGGCGTGGTAGCCGAGCAGGGAGGCAAATTCGCACAGCAGCGCCGGGAGCGCAAGCTGCGGCCACGTGGCTGCAAGGGCGAGTGTGAGCGCATCGGCAGCGAAGAAATAGCGGTCGTGCATGTGCGGCAGGAAAAACGGGATCGCAGCGGCGAGCACCGCCGCCGCCAGCAGCAGCGCGCGGTCGGAGCAATCGTCCCGATGCAGCCAGAACCAGACGGCAAGCGCCGCGATCACGAGCGCGGCCGCACCGATGCCGAGCCTGGCTGCGGCGTCTGGGTTTGCCACGTCCCGAAAGAGCGCAAAGACGGACGGAGAATTGTAGTTGAGCCCCGTGCCGATGCTGCCCGTCTGCTGAAACGGGATCGTCAGCGCGTCCCACAGTCCGCGCCCCGCGATGACGGCCGGGAGCACCATGACCACGCACACGGCGGGGAAGGCGAGCGCGTGGCGGAGCTTGACGCGCCGTGTGAGCCAGAAGAGCAAAAAGACCGGCATGACGAACACGGCCTGCAGCTTGAAGGCGAACGACGCACCGATGCTGACCACGCCGAGCAGCGGATGCCCGGACAGGACAAGATAGACGCTCAGCACGGCGAGGGCGGCATACACGCTGTCGCACTGTCCCCAGAGCGCGCCGTTGAGCACGACGGTCGGCCAGAAGAGCACGAGAAAAAATGCTGCGAGCTTCCATGCGGCACTCCGGCGAAACAGGCCCACGAGCTGCATGACGGACCACGCGAGCAGCACGTCAAACAGAATGCTGAAGAGCTTGATGAGGTGCAGATCCGGCAGGGAACTGCCGCTGATGAGCGCCAGCACCGTCAGGTACGGTACATTATAATTTCCGACCGGTGCGCGCAGCGCGGCAAGACCGCCGTGCGCGCGGAAGAAATCGACCCACACGCTCAGAAAATTCCGGTAGTCGTCCGTGACGTAGTTCAGGCACGCGCCGCGCAGCACAAACGCCGCCGTCAGCAGCAGCGCGGCGCACAGTACGTGCGCAGGCTTCGGCAGCACACCGGTGCGCCACAGCAGTACCAGCGCAAGCCCGGCCTCGGCGGCGAGAAGCAGACAGATGCGGATATCCATGGCCATCCCTCCGAAGATACAAAAAAGCGGCAGGGCGATACGCTCCTGCCGGCGGAAAATTCACAAAATAACACTTGACAACCAGCGCGCGTAAATGGTAAAATATCACGCTATGTGTCTTGAAAGCGGAAGAAACTACTTCCGCAACTTACAAGATTATTTTAGCGGATTGACCGTAAAATGCAACAGGTCAAAAAAGTATTTCACAACCCTACCGGGTGTTCACAGTCTCAAAAGAAGGAGTGTTCGCCATGCCAAAGGCAGTCACCTACGGAAAAACCGAACGAATGAGCTTTGCCCGTCATGAGGAGATCCAGAGCATGCCGAATCTTCTGGAGATCCAGAAGAATTCGTACAAATGGTTCCTCGAAGAGGGTCTGCGTGATGTGTTCAAGGATGTGGACGTCATCACCGACTACTCCGGCAACCTCGAGCTGCGCTTCGTGGATTACGCCATGGACGAGAATCCGAAGTACACCGAGGAGGAGTGCAAAGCGCGCGACGCCACGTATGCGGCCCCGCTGAAGGTCAGCGTCCGCCTGCGCAACAAGGAGACCGAGGAGATCAAAGAGCAGGAGATCTTCATGGGCGATTTCCCGATCATGACGCCCAGCGGCACCTTCGTCATCAACGGCGCGGAGCGTGTCATCGTCTCGCAGATCGTGCGTTCCCCCGGCGTGTACTATGACAAGAAGACCGACAAGGCCTACAACTCCACCTACGGCACGACCGTCATCCCGTACCACGGCGCATGGCTCGAGTACGAGACCGACCTCAACGACATCTTCAACTGCCGCATCGATAAAAACCGCAAGCTGCCGGTGACCTGGTTCATCAAGGCCATGGGCGCCTACAAGGCGGATAACCCGAACACCTGGCTGTCCTGCATCCCGGATATGACGACCGGCGTCGTCACCAACGAGCAGATCAAGGAAGTGTTCGATAACGATGCGCGCATCGTCGCCACCCTCGACAAGGACACCTGCAACTCCCGCGAGGAGGCGCTCGTCGAGATCTACCGCAAGCTCCGTCCGGGCGATCCCCCGACGGTGGAGAGCTCCGAGTCCCTGCTTGAGGGCCTGTTCTACGACCGCCGCCGCTACGACATTTCCAATGTCGGCCGCTATAAGTTCAACAAAAAGCTCGGCCTGCGCAGCCGCATCGCCGGCCATATGCTGGCCGCTCCGGTCGTCGATCCGATGACCGGCGAGATCATCGCCGAGGCGGGCGAGGTGCTCACGCGCGAGCGCGCCGAGGAGATCGCCGAGGCCGGCGTCAATGACGTCTATCTGGACGTGGATGGCAAGTCCATCCGCGTGTTCGGCAACGGCATGGTCGATATGAAGCACTACGTTGACTTCGACCCGGCCGAGCTCGGCATCAAGGAGCTCGTGCGCGGCATCATCCTGCGCCAGCTCATGGAGCAGTACGAGGGCGACGCGCTCAAGGAGGCCATTGAGGAGAACATCGACCTGCTCATCCCGAAGCACATCATCGCCGACGATATGTTCGCGTCCGTCAACTATCTGTGCTGCCTGGCGCACGGCATCGGCGAGCCGGATGACATCGACCACCTCGGCAACCGCCGCGTGCGCAGCGTGGGCGAGCTGCTGCAGAATCAGTTCCGCATCGGCTTCAGCCGCATGGAGCGCGTGATCCGTGAGCGCATGACGCTGCAGGATCTCGACGTGGTCACCCCGCAGTCGCTCATCAACATCCGTCCCGTGACGGCCTCCATCAAGGAGTTCTTCGGCAGCAGCCCGCTGTCCCAGTTCATGGACCAGACCAACCCGCTGGCAGAGCTGACGCACAAGCGCCGCATCTCCGCACTCGGCCCCGGCGGCCTGTCGCGTGAGCGCGCAAGCTTCGACGTGCGTGACGTGCACTACAGCCACTACGGCCGTATGTGCCCGATCGAGACGCCGGAAGGTCCGAACATCGGTCTGATCAGCTACCTCGCGTCCTACGCCCGCGTGAACGAGTACGGCTTCCTCGTGACGCCGTTCCGCCGCGTGGAAAAGGGCACCTGCCGCGTGACCGACGATGTCGAGTACATGACGGCGGACGTCGAGGACCGCTACATCGTCGCGCAGGCGAGCGAGCCTGTCGATGAAAACGGCTGCCTCATCAACGACCGTATCACCTGCCGCCACCGCGACGAGATCGTCGAGGTCGACCGCGACCGCGTCGACTATATCGACATCTCCCCGCGTATGATGGTCTCCATCGCGACGGCCATGATCCCGTTCCTGGAAAACGACGACGCGAACCGTGCCCTGATGGGCGCGAACATGCAGCGTCAGGCCGTGCCGCTGATGGTCACGCAGGCGCCGATCGTCGCCACCGGCATCGAGCACAAGCTGTGCGTGGACTCCGGCGTGGTCGTTCTCGCCGAGGGCGACGGCGTTGTGCTGGCCGTGTCGGCCGACAACGTCAAGGTGCGCTACGACAGCGGCGAGATCAAGGACTACAAGCTCATCAAGTTTGCCCGTTCCAACCAGGGCACGTGCATCAACCAGCGCCCGATCGTCGCCGTCGGCGACCGTCTGAGCGAGGGTGATGTCATTGCCGACGGTCCGGCTACCTCGCAGGGCGAGATCGCGCTCGGCAAGAACCTGCTGGTCGGCTTCATGACCTGGGAAGGCTACAACTACGAGGACGCCGTTCTCATCAACGAGCGTCTGGTCATGGAGGACGTCTACACCTCCATTCATATTGAAGAGTTCGAGTGCGACGCGCGCGACACGAAGCTCGGCCCCGAGGAGATCACCCGTGACATCCCCGGCGTCGGCGACGATGCGCTCAAGTATCTCGACGACCGCGGCATCATCTGCGTCGGTGCAGAGGTGCGCAGCGGTGATATTCTGGTCGGCAAGGTCACGCCGAAGGGCGAGACCGATCTGACCGCCGAGGAGCGCCTGCTGCGCGCCATCTTCGGCGAAAAGGCGAGAGAAGTCCGCGACACCTCGCTCAAGGTCCCGCACGGCGAGGCCGGCATCGTGGTCGACGTCAAGCGCTTCACCCGCGAAAACGGCGACGAGATGTCCCCCGGTGTCAACGAGGTCGTGCGCGTGTACATCGCGCATGCTTGTTGCCATTAGCCGGATCAG
>OGYK01002450.1_pt1 | contig 12061 bp, 9 predicted proteins | sample 1576501 | NCBI WGS metagenome assembly OGYK01 (sample SAMEA3541530, study PRJEB24748) | human gut metagenome | biome: human gut; feature: human-associated habitat; material: faeces | place: China | collected 2012
CTTTCGGCGCGTCCTCGGACATGAAAGACCCCCCGCTGCGCACAACGTGCGGCGGGGGTTCTTTCGTCCTGTGGAGTGTGCCGGAAAGGAAGGTCGCCCTCGGGCCTGTGTCACCCTGGCGCTGCCGTACGGGCAATGATTAATCTGAACAAAGATGGTGCGCGGCCTTTTAGGCTGCGCATTTGTTTTGGTTCGCGCCATGTGGGGGTGGTGGCGACGTGCATTTTTGCGAGTATTCTGCAATCGAAGGCCCCTGCATACCGACCTCGGGCAAAAAATCGGGATTTCTCGATGTTTTCTACGAATGATGGGCGGGGTTATGGGCTGACAGCGTTTGATTTGCAGGGATATTTGTGCTCTTTGGCATTTATCGCGGCGCCCGAAGCCCTTGGTTATGTTGAATACTCCTAAAAATGCACGGCGCCTAGAGGGGGACCTTCGCGAAAAAGGAAACCGCCCCGTCGAAGTATGCATTCGACGGGGCGGTTTATGCATTTGGCCGATTAAAGATGCGCTGTCAAACTACTAGAACTTGACGGTCGGGGCCTGGCGGGCTGCTTCGGCGGCCTCGAAGCCCTGGCGCTCCTTAAACTGGAAGATGCCGGCAAAGATGACAGCCGGGAACGTCTGGATGGCGTTGTTGTAGCTGAGCACGCAGTCGTTGTAGCTCTGGCGTGCATAGCTAATCTTGTTCTCGGTATCCTCGAGCGATGCCTGCAGCTGCGTAAAGTTGGTGTTTGCCTTCAGATCGGGGTAGGCCTCGGCCACGGCGAAGAGCTGGCGCAGCGCACCGGTCAGCACGTTGTCGGCTTCCATCTTGGCCTCGGGCGTGGTGGCCTTGACGGCGGTGTTACGCGCGCTGATCACGGCGGAGAGCGTCTCTTGCTCGTGCTTGGCGTAGCCCTTGACGGTCTCGACCAGGTTGGGGATCAGGTCGTTGCGGCGCTGCAGCTGCGTATCGATGTTCTGCCAGGCGTTATCGATGCGGTTACGCTTGGTGACCATGTTGTTGTAGATGCCGGCGATGGCGCAGACAATCACAATGACAACAACGATGCCGATGATGACGGTAATCATGATGTCTCCGTTTCGAATGGCCGCGGCGGCATGCGCCAGCTGCCGTTGGTATAACGCTACTAGTATACCCGCAACGTTTTGCCGTGCCGAACTTTCCGGTAAGCGTTATGTTTTCGGCGGGGTCGGCACCGGGGTAAAACGCGCGAGGTACAGGTGTAAGATATGCGACAGATTGACGAGTGTTGTCTTTGCCTTGAGGATGGCGATACCAGTGGACCTTCGCATTAAGAAAACCTACCGTGCCCTGTTCGATGCTTTCACCGAGCTTCTCGAGGAGCATCGTTTTGAGGACCTGACGGTTGCCATGCTGTGCGACCGCGCCATGATTCGCCGCACGACGTTCTATAAGCACTTTCGCGACAAGAACGATTACTTTGCCTTTTATATCGATGAGCTCATGTCGGGCTTGCCGCAAAAACAGCCCGATGAGGCCGGCGCAGTGTCTGCCGAGGACGTGCGCGCGCTTCGGCACGCGATTTTGGACGATGCCATGGATTTGATTCTGGCGCACGAGCAGCTCATGGATAACATTTTGGCAAGCAGCATGTCGGGCATGTTGACCAACGTTATTTGCGACCGCATTGCCCGCTCTATCCGCGAGCGTGTGATGAACGTGCTTGCCGAGGATGCCCTGGCCCCCGTGTCGCTCGAGACGACGTCTGAGTTTGTCGCCGGCGGTATTATTCGACTTTTCACGCTATGGTGGGAATCGGGCCACGATCTTGAGCGTCGACCCGAGATGGCCGACGTGGTCGATGCGCTGTTTGAGCGGACCATGACACCGGTGCATCACTAAAAGTGGCGGAGAGAGGGGGATTCGAACCCCCGGAACGCTCTCGCGCTCAACGGTTTTCAAGACCGCCGCATTCAACCGCTCTGCCATCTCTCCGTGAGTCGTAATGATAGCATCGTTTTGAATTTGCAACAGGGAAGGCGAACGATGACGATCACCGAAATCGACGAGAAGTTCATGCGCGAGGCGTTGGCGGAGGCGCGAGCCGCCGCGGCGGTGGGCGAGGTGCCCATCGGAGCCGTAGTGGTGCGCGACGGCGAGATCGTCGCGAGGGCGCATAATCGTCGCGAGCTCGACCAGGACCCTTCGGCGCATGCAGAGTTCGCGGCCCTGTGCGTCGCTGCCCAGGCGCTTGGCCGCTGGCGCCTTTCCGACTGTACGGTCTACGTGACGCTCGAACCCTGCTGCATGTGCGCGGGGCTTATGGTCAACGCGCGCGTGGGACGCTGCGTGTATGGCGCGAGCGACGCCAAGGCGGGCGCGTTGGGATCCCTATACGATTTGAATGCCGACTCGCGCCTGAATCATCGGTTTAATGTGACCGCCGGTGTGCTGGCAGACGAGTGTCGTGAGGTGTTGAGCAGCTATTTTAGTGGGCTGCGTGGCACCGATGGTGCTGACTGCGGTTGTGGGGCCGATCTTGAGGCACATGCCGCTCATGCCGAGGCGCTCGCGTGTGCCGAAGAGGATGCTGGCGCGGCGGTTGACTTTGGCCCCGCGTGCCGCCGGCCCCGCCGCGTGCTGCTGGCGATCGACTCCTTTAAGGGCAGTGTGTCGAGTGCGCAGGCAGAGGAGGCGGTTGCCGAAGGCGTGCGCCGTGTGTGGCCCGATGCCGAGATGGCCGCGTTGCCGCTGGCGGATGGTGGCGAGGGAACGATCGCCGCCATCGCCGTGCGCGGTGGCGAGCTTGTGACCTGCGAGGTTACAGGCCCCTTGGGCGACCGCGTGTCTGCCCGGATGCTGGTGGACGGCGAGCACGAGTCGGCTGTAATTGAGATGGCCGAGGCGGCGGGTATTGGGTATTCGCCCTGCACGGAATCGGCGGCGCTTGCGACTTCGACCTATGGCGTGGGCGAGCTCATGTTTCGTGCGGTCCGTGCCAGGGCAAAGACTATCTATATTGGTCTGGGCGGCAGTGCCACCAACGATGGTGGCGCCGGTATGCTGCAGGCGCTGGGCGCCCACCTTGTCGATGAGCGCGGCCGCGATATCGCTCCCGGGCTTGCTGGACTTGAGCAGGTGGCGAGTATCGATTTGGCGCCGGCACTTCGGGCGCTGCATGGCGCGCGTGTCGTCGTGCTCTCCGATGTCGAGAATCCGCTCGTGGGGCGTCGCGGCGCGCTTGCGGTGTTCGGCGGCCAGAAGGGTCTGCCGGCGGATGACGCTGAGGTGCTGCGCAGGCGCGACAGCTGGATGGTCAGCTACGGCCGCCTGCTCGATGCGGCGATTGCTGGGGCGCGGGCTCAGGGGTTGTTGCGCACACCCGAGGGCGCACGGACATTTGGCTCGGTGCTCGGCGTGCCCGGCGCAGGTGCCGCCGGTGGCCTGGGTGCCGCGCTGCTGGCGCTCGGTGCGGAGCTACGCTCGGGTGTGGAGACGGTGCTCGATCTCGTGGGGTTTGACAAGCGTGTACGCGATGTCGACCTGGTCATAACGGGCGAGGGTAATATGGACGAGCAGTCCGCCGCCGGTAAGGCGCCGGTGGGCGTGGCGCGCCGTGCCAAGCGGTGTGGCAAGCCGGTGGTCGCCGTCGTGGGTGGTCGTGCCGACAGCCTGGATGCGGTGTATGAGCAGGGCATTGACCTTGTACTGCCGATCTGTCGCAAGCCCATGGACCTGGAGCGGGCACTCGATCCGCAAGAAGCCGCAACCAACCTCATCTGCGCCGGCGAGTCTGCCGCGCGAGCCTACGACCTTGGCCGCCTCTAAAACCAATCCCTCCCCAATAACTTGCGGTGAAATACAGAGTGTTTTTGCCTTTAAGGCGCCAATTCAGTCCGTATTCCACCGCAACTTCGTGAATGGCCATCCGAGGCTGGTCGCCTTGTGCTTTGGGTCGGACCGTCTGCCATGAAATGCGGTAATCTACTACGTTTAGCGGAACACCCTCGACCATCCCGGAATTTGTGAAATTAAAACCGCAGGTAGAAAGCTTGCCAATTTTCGAAAAAGCCGGCTATGGTTGACCCCGCGGCCTAAACGTAGTAGATAGGCCCTTTTCGTGGCGCAGCGTCAGACCAGTCTATTTGGGACGGGGCTTTCTTGACTACTTTCGCCACTCTGATGCCCCCAGTCAAAAAGTAGTCAAAAAAGCCCCGTCCCAAATTAGCTGTCTTGCCCCATCGGGCGGGAGCAGGTAAGATATACCGAGCGCCTAGCGCGTTCGATGGGTTCGGATGACGACATGTTCCGAATCTGGTCAGGTCCGGAAGGAAGCAGCCATAAGGAGCCTCTGTCGGGCATCCGAATCCATCGAGCGCACGGGCGCTTTTTTGGTGCCGCGATGCGGTCCCGGTGTCGGCGGGCTGTTTGGTGCCTCGCTGGTCCTCGGCTTTGCCTGCGGGATCGCTCGACTACCAAACAGCCCACCGGCACCGGGACCACTTCGTCCAAAAATCACCCGTAAAGGCGCGTTAGCCTAATTAAATCTATCCCTTAAGGAATGCTGCTCGCTGGCGTTGTTTGGAGCGCGGTGGCGATGTGCTTCAAGAGACAGTGGCATTACCATTTGTTTTTACAAGTAAAGAGGTCCGTTTCTCTGGGTTGGGGAAACGGGCCTCTTTTTGTCTCTGGGCTTGTGGATTGGCGAAGACAATAACCGCTGGCAGCTATTTTGAGTTCTTGATGCGGCGTGTAGCCGTGGCGTTTATTCCGAGGCCTGCGGCGGCGACTGCTGCGAGTGCGATTGCGCTCGGTGCAGTGTCGCCCGTGTTTGCGAGCTTGCCGGGCTTGCCGCTGCTCGCGTTCGCTTGCTTGGTGGAGCTCGGCGTGGCGCCTTTGCCGGTCGCGGACGAGCTGGCGGGCTGTGCCGTTTCGGCCGGCTGCGCTGAGCTGGAGGGTTTTGTCGTCTCGGCGGGTTTCGTTATCTCGGGCGAGGTGGCCTTGTCTGCCGCGGCCTTTGCCTCTTCGTATGCCTTGCAGGCGTCGTCATAGGCCGCTTGTGCCTTTTCCAAATCGCTAAGGAGCGCATTTCGCTTGGCTATGTCCTCGTCGATGTGGGCTTTAGCTTCCTTTGCCTCACTTTCGAAATACTGAACCTGTTTTTTTCTGGCTTTCGAGCCGGCGTTGGCAGTGGTGAAGATCATCTTCACAAGATTTTTCTCGCCTTTCTGCCGACATGATCTCACTTCGCAACTGCTTAATAGTTTCGTTAGAAGCTCCGTCGTCGATTGCCTTATTTAATTCTGCCTGAAGGCCGCTTGTCCGGTCGTGGGCCTCATCGTATTTGGCTTGGGCTGCATCGACGTTCGCTTGCATGGCGGGAAGGGGTTCCCTCCGTTTGGCGGCTTCCGTCACCACCATGTCGTGGATCTCTTGAAAACTGGCAATGTCATCATCGATTTCCGCAAGTTTCTCGAGACTTGCGGCGTCTTTCGCGGCTTCGAGGTTTTTGAGCGCTTCCTGCATGGCTGCATACGCTCTTTCTTTTGCGGTGGCCGCATCTTTCGTCTGCAAGGCAACTGCACCGGTGGGGGAGCTGATTTCTGCCGCGATCGCCGTTGCGGGGGCGATTCCCGCGACAAGTGCCGCGGAAAGGGCGATGCCCACAGTTGCTCGTCTTGCTCTTCTTGCGAGAATCTCGTTCATCTCGGCACCTCATTTCAAGGGTCGGCGACTAACTTGGTAGCACTATTGTAAGTATATCAGGCAGTTTGCCCGCCATTGATCGGGTGTGCGCGTATGCTCCTCTGAAAACTGAATCCCGTTAGAAATGACGAGTTGTTTACGCTTCTTTTGGGGTGGCGGTACTATCATGGTTCGAATTGAATGTGGATGATGATAGGGAGCGCCTATACATGATTGAGTTGCTCAGGCGTTTTGGTGGTAAGTTTCGCCGATATATGGTGATCGGCCCAGCGTGTAAGTTGATCGAAGTGATCTTTGACCTGCTTACGCCGCTGGTCATCGCGCAGATGATCGACCGCGGCATCGGTGCGCACGACGTGGACGCCGTTGTCCACTACGGCATGGTGCTTGCCGCCATGGCTGTGATCGGCATCTCGTTTACGCTCGTCTGCCAAAAGATGGCGGCGCTGACCTCCCAGGGCATGGGTACCGACATCCGCGGCGCGCTCTACCAGCACATCAACAAGTTAAGCTACGCCGAGCTTGACCGCTTTGGCACGCCGTCGCTCATCACACGCATCACCAACGACGTCAACCAGGTGCAGCTTGCTGTGGCGCTGGGCGTGCGCATGCTCATCCGTTGGCCCTTCCTGGCCGTGGGCTCTATGTGCGCGGCCCTTGCCATCGACCTTAAGCTCGGCATCATCTTTTTGATCTGCACGCCTGCCATCGGCCTGGTGTTTTGGTTTGTTATGGCGCGCTGCATCCCCTATTACAAGCAGCTGCAGGCAAAGCTCGACCGCATTGCGCTCATTTGCCGCGAGGGGCTTTCGGGCGCTCGCGTGGTTCGCGCCTTTGTACGCGAAGATCACGAGCGCGAGCGCTTTGCCCAGGCCGCCGATGACCAGGCCCATGTTGCCATCGCGGTAGGCAAGTTCTCGTCAATCCTTAACCCCGTCACGTTTTTGGTGATGAACCTGGGCGTGTGCGCCATCCTGTGGGTGGGCGGCGTCCAGGTCAACGTGGGCGAACTCACGCAGGGCCAGGTTATGGCGTTCGTCAACTACATGACGCAGACGCTCACTTCCATCGTGTACGTCGCCAACCTGGTCGTGGTCTTTACCAAGGCGAGCGCCAGCGCGTCGCGTATCAACGAGGTGCTCAATTGCGAGCCGAGCATCACCGACGGGGGCAACCAGCCGGTTGCGCTGCCCGAGCCGAACGCACTCGCAAGCGATACCACTCCGGTTTCCGCGCTGAGCTTTGACCACGCGAGCTTCTCGTTTGGCGCGGGCGCGGCAAATGCCGTCGACGATGTGACTCTGGAGCTGCCGCTGGGCAAAACGCTCGGTATTATCGGCGGCACGGGTAGCGGCAAGTCCACGCTCGTTTCGCTTATCCCGCGCTTGTACGATGCAGGTACCGGCAGCGTGAACGTGATGGGCGCCGACGTGCGCACTTGGCCGCTCGACCAACTGCGCCATGTGGTCGCGACCGTCCCGCAACGTGCGTCGCTGGTGAGCGGTACGATCCGCAGCAACCTGGCCTGGCGCGACGAGACGGCGACCGACGAGGAGCTCTGGGCGGCGCTCGATATGGCGCAGGCCAGCGAATTTGTGCGCAACAAGCCCCAGGGTCTGGATGCCCCGGTCGAGGCAGGCGGCAAGAACTATAGCGGTGGCCAGCGTCAGCGCCTGACCATCGCGCGCGCCCTGGTGGGCTCACCGCAGATTTTGATCATGGACGATTCCGCCTCGGCGCTCGACTTTAAGACCGACGCGGCGCTTCGCCATGCCATTCGCGAGCGCAGCGGTCGCGGTGCCGCCAAGGGCGGGCTGCCGCTGACAACCGTCATCGTGAGCCAGCGTGTCTCGACCGTCCGCGATGCCGACACGATCTGCGTGCTCGACCACGGCTCGGTCGCGGGCTTGGGCGCGCACGACGAGCTGTATGCGACCTGCCAACTCTACCGCGAGATTTGCCAGTCGCAGCTTCGCCGCGAGGAGCTCGAGGGCCAGCAGGGGAGCGCGACGCCCGCGCCCGCCCCGGCTGCCTCTGCATCCGCCTGCGCAAAGGAGGGCTGCTAAATGAATCCATACACTTCTTCCGGTTCGGTCGCCACGATGACGGCTAACGTGTCCGGTAACGATAACCTCAACGACCTGGGTGACGGTCCGCGCCAACCCAGCGACTCCGAGCGCTATCCCGTGGGGGCGGTGACTCGCCGCCTGCTGGGCTATGTCCGCCCGCATCGCGTTTCGTTTGCGGCGTCGTTTGTGAGTGCCGCCGTCTCGGTGATCTTGCAGCTCTACACGCCCATCCTCATTGGCGAGGGCATCGACCTCATCGTCGCGGCGGGCCAGGTAGACTTCGGCGCGCTGCTGCCGCTTGTCACCAAGCTCGCGCTCGTCGTGATGGGTGCCGCGGCCTTCCAGTGGCTGCAGGGCTATTGCGTCAACCGCCTGTCCTACGAGACGGTGCGCGATATGCGCGTGGAGGCAAGCGACAAGCTCAGCCGCATGCCGCTCAGCTTTATCGACAGCCATGCCCACGGCGACCTGATGAGCCGCGTGGTCAACGATGTCGACCAGGTGGGCGACGGCCTGCTGCAGGGCTTTACCCAGCTCTTCACCGGCGTTATCACCATCGTCGGCACGCTTGCGTTTATGCTCTCCATCAACCTGACCATGACGCTCGTGGTGGTGCTCGTCACGCCGCTTTCCATCTTTGCGGCCGGTGCCATCGCCAAACTCTCCAACAAGAGTTTTACGGCCCAGCAGCGCATCCAAGGCCAGCTCGGTGGCCATATCGAGGAGTACGTGGGCGAGCAAAAGCTCGTGGACGCGTTTGCCTACGGCCCGAGCGCTCAGCAGCGCTTCGATGCCCTCAACGCCGAGCTTTATACGGCAGGCGAGCGCGCGCAGTTTATGGGCTCGCTTTCCAACCCCGGTACGCGCTTTATCAACAACATCATCTACGCCGTGGTTGCTGTCATCGGCTGCGTGGGCGTGATCACAGGCGTGCCGGCGGCGCTTACGGTGGGCGGCGTGCAGATCTTCCTGTCCTACGCCAACCAGTACACTAAGCCGTTCAACGAGGTCACCAACGTCATTACACAAATCCAGACGGCGTATGCCTCGGCGCGCCGCATGTTAGCGCTGCTCGACGCCCGCGATCAAGAGCCCGATGTGTCAGATGCCGTTGAGCTTGCCGCCCCGCAGGGCGAGGTGAGCTTTGAGCACGTGGACTTTAGCTATGTGCCCGACCGCAAGCTGTTGCAGGATATCTGCATCGATGCCAAGCCGGGTATGCGCTTTGCCCTGGTCGGCCCCACAGGCTGCGGCAAGACCACGCTCATCAACCTGCTGCTGCGTTTTTACGACATCGATGCCGGCCGTATTGCTGTGGACGGTCGCTCGTCGCGCGCCTACACGCGTTCGAGCCTGCGCCGCGCCTTTGGCATGGTGCTGCAGGACACCTGGCTGTTCGAGGGCACGGTGGCGGACAACATTGCCTACGGTTGCCCCGATGCCACGCGCGAGCAGATTATCGACGCCGCCAAGCGCGCGCACGCGCACAAGTTTATCGTGCAGCTGCCGGGTGGCTACGATACGGTCATCGGCGAGGACGGCGGCACGTTTAGCCAGGGCCAAAAGCAGCTTCTGTGCATCGCGCGTGTCATGCTCACCGATCCGGCAATCCTTTTGCTGGACGAGGCCACCTCGAGCATCGATACCCGCACCGAGCTGCAGGTGCAGGCGGCATTCGACGAGCTCATGGCCGGGCGCACGAGCTTTGTGGTTGCGCATCGCCTTTCGACGATTCGCAACGCCGACTGCATTCTGGTGATGCGCGACGGCCAGATTATCGAGCGCGGCACGCATGACGAGCTGCTGGTGGCAGGCGGCTTCTATGCCGAGATCTACCTCAGCCAGTTTGCCCAGTGAGCAAGACGTGGGGCATGTAATGCAGCGCTAGGGCGCGAGTGTATCAACGGGGGCAACGATAATGCCCTTGGGCGTTGTATGGGCCGGCATGCCGAACCCGATGACGATGAGCTTGGCCGCGGGTGGTCTCTCGCCACGCTCGACAAGTTTGCGTTCGAGTCGAAGCAGGTTTGCAGATGCCTCGGGGATCTGCGGACTTCCGAGTTTTACTTCCACAGCAATCCAAGTTCCATCGCGCCTGCGTATAACGGCATCGATCTCGAGATCGTCGGCGTCATGGTAGTGGGACACCGATGAGTCATTTGCGGCTGCATAGACCTTAAGGTCGTGCAGGACGAGGGATTCGAAGAGCAGTCCCAGTGTCTTCGGGTCGGATGCCAATGACTCCGGATTTGCTCCGAGCAGTGCAACGGCAAGCGAAGGGTCGGCGAGGTGCCTTTTCGCACTTTGCCGTAGCTTTACCGGAGACCTGAGCGCCGGATGCCAAGCCGGGATATCATCGATGATGTGTATTCTGCGCAAGGCATCCGTATAGCGCCGCAGCGTACTTCTCGATACATCACCGCCGAGGTCTTTCTCAAGAGACTTTTCGCCGGCAAGAGTGGATTCGTTGCGCGCAAGCGAAGACAGAAGAGCCCTAACTTTCTCCGGGTCACGCTTCACGCCGTCAACCCTCGAAACATCCGATTCGCAGACACCGTCGATGTAGGCAGCGGATATACGCATTGCATCGGCAGTCGTCTTGCCAACCGCCTGAGGCCAACCACCACGACATAGCAAATCGGCGATATCGGCGATGCCGTTGATGGATCCAAGTGCCGCTTTGATGGGGCAGCCGTTAAGCAGCGATTCGAGCGAGACCGCCCCTGAGGAAACCCCGAGTTCGGCCAGAGTCATTGTTTCCATGCGCAAGCGTGATATGCGCCCGATGCCGCTGTGCATCGGTTGGTCGGCGTCGTTTGGTGTTGCTGACCCCGTAAGCAAAAACTGCCCTGGCTCACCGGTCCGACGATCGCATTCGAAACGTATTGCGTCCCACAGTTTTGGCTCTTCCTGCCACTCATCGATGAGTCTCGGCGTTGCGCCGACTATTGCTTGAGCTGGGTCGATCCTGGCAAGTTGCAGTGCGGCAAAGTCTCCGGCAGGGTCGGAGAGAGACAGCGATGATTCAGCGAATCGCTGGGCCGTAGTCGTCTTTCCGCACCACTTCGGTCCCTGAATGAGCACGGCACCAAAAATGCCAAGATCGCGTTCGATTGAGCGATCGATACATCTACTCATATACCTAGCCATCGTACTTCCCGTCATTCAAAGAAACATTTTGTTTTATAGCATCTTACCAGCGCGTAAAATATTTTGACGAAAAACCATGACACAAATTGACGGTATTTTGTGACACAAATTGACGATATTATATGAAACAATTTGACGGCGTTTTGTGAAACAGTTTTTCGGCCATTCGTGAAACGTTCTGCGGCGGTTTCAATCCGAAGTACATACTGTTCGAAATCTGTCCAAAGATGTCGTCTGCGTCGCCAATCGACAGACGGTGGTTTACATCTGCACCGTTAGTACTAAGATATGCTTTTAACAAATTGCATTAATGGCTCGAGTTTCGGGGGAAACGAGGCAACGTGACTATGACATGCTCTATGGTGGTTAGCAGCAAGAGCGGTAATACCAGGATGGTTTCGGGGGCGATTAAGCGCGCGCTACAGACTGCGGGCGTCGAGTTTATCCATGCCGCCGCGTTGAGCGATGATGCAGATCCGGAGCAGGTCGCGCACGAGGCAGAGGGTGCCTGCGCTGCCGATACGGTGCTCGTTGGTTTTTGGTGCGACAAGGGCGCCTGCACGCCCTCGGTGGCGGCGCTGCTTTCCGCCCTGCACGGCAAGCGCGTCTTCTTGTTTGGCACCTGCGGCTTCGGTGCCGACCAGAGCTATTTTCAGCAGATTATCGACCGCGTGTCGTCAAATTTGGCCGAGGATGCCGAGCTTGCGGGCTGGGCGATGTGCCAGGGCAAGATGGGTCCCGCGGTCAAGCAGCGCTACGAGGCAATGCTCGAGCAAGATCCCGACAACGCTCGCGCTAAGTTGCTGCTCGACAACTGGGTTGCCGCAAAGGATCATCCCACCAAGGAGGATCTGGACATCATGGCGGCTGCCGCCAAGAAGGCCGTGCTGGGAGAGTAGCTTCGCCGTTCGTGGTCCTTCGTGCAAAACAATACAAATGTGAAAGCCTCGAAGTTCTCGAGGCTTTTTTCGTGACACGAGGGCGCCCCTTTATTGATGGAAGGCCTAATAAGCTGATTGTTCTATGCCCGGATGTGTGCGGAGTGGGATGGGATTTCCGGATGGGTGGGGTTGCGGAAGCTGCGTCCAGGAATTTGCCTTTGGAATGGGATGCGGTGGTGGCGCGCGCAGACGTGGTGTAAGAGCGTCCCGAGGTCCGTCGCTGC
>OGYK01002453.1_pt1 | contig 12047 bp, 8 predicted proteins | sample 1576501 | NCBI WGS metagenome assembly OGYK01 (sample SAMEA3541530, study PRJEB24748) | human gut metagenome | biome: human gut; feature: human-associated habitat; material: faeces | place: China | collected 2012
ACAACAATTTCGCCCGCCGCGTGCCCATTCTGGAAGAGCAGATGAAGGTGGCCAACCACCGCATCGCCGACCTTGAGAACCATGAACAAATGAAAGAGAGGAACTGATTTATGGAACTGAGCAACAAGATCTCCGCCGCTACCCTGGCCCGCACCGCTGTGCTCCTGCTGGCCCTGACCAATCAGGTGCTGAGCGCAATGGGCAAGCCCGTGCTGCCCATCGAGAGCGCCACCGTGGAGCAGCTGGTCACCGCTGGCATCACCACCGTGGCCGCGCTCATCAGCTGGTGGAAGAACAACAGCTTCACCGCTGCCGCCGTGGCCGCCGACAGCTACATGGCCCGGCTGAAGCAGAAGCAGTGATCGCCGACTGCCCTATATAAGGTAAGAGGGCAAGGCCCCCGGAGACGCAGGTTTCCGGGGGCCTTTTTCGTCTGCAGCAGGGCGGCAGGAGAAATTCCAGCCGGTTCTTTGCCAGAAATTCCGTTCCTCAAAAAGTGGTTTTCCGCAACAATCCGCACACTCTGCACCAGTACCGCAACCGCATCATTTCACATCCGCAACAGTTTCTCTTTTTTCTGCAACAAATTCTTGTGATTTGTGCAAAATATCCAATTCAGACTTTGGAATATTTTCACAAATCATGCGTTTCTACACATTTTTTCTTGACAACCTGCACCAGAAAATGGTATAAAGGAAGCAGGATAGTATGCCTCGAAACATGTCCATTATATGGGACAGTGGTAATGCGTAAAAGACTTGACACCATTTGAAAGGAGCCATCAATCATGACGAATAAAAAGCTGAAACTCGCTGCCATGTCCGTAGCCCTGACCGCCTGTGTCGCTGCACAGCCCATGGCTGCCCATGCTGTGGAAGGCCCCGACTCTGTCGAGGATAACGCTGCCCCGCAGGCCGAACCTGTAGCCGAGAGTTCCACGCCCGCCCCCGTCGCTGAGGAAGGGGAAAAGCAGGAGAAAGTCGGAGAGCAGGAGGAGTTTACCCCCCCGGGTGAACGAAGAGGCCAAGAGCGAAGAGCAGGCCCCTGCGTTCGGCCCCGGCACCAAGACCGATGACATCATCATTGACTATAAACCTGCTGAGAAGCCGGAAGAGCCCGGCGAATCCGGTAAGGACGGCGAAACCGACGGCTCTGAGGGCTCCGGCGAGACGGACGAGACTGAGAACCCCGACGGCACCTATGTGAAGGGTGACGTGATCGACAACAGCAAGAAGGACGAAGCCACCGGCAAGGACGGCAAGATCGGCGAGGCCACCAAGGAAGAGACCCCCGACAGCTCTTCCAGCACCACCGTTGTGGACCCCGACGCCGAGGTGAAGAAGGGCGACCCCGTGGTGGGCAAGGATGAGGACGGCAACACCACCATCACCACCCCCACCGAGACCACCGGCACCCAGACCACTACCACCACCGGCACCGGCAAGGCCGATTCCTCCACCACCATCACCGACACCAAGAAGGGCGAAGAGATCAACCTCGACGACGAGCTTGGCAAGGACGTGCGTCCGGGCTGGGGCACCGGAAAGGATGCCAAGCTGGGCGACTACACCGTGGACAAGGTCGAGCCCGCCGAGGACGGCAACTCCAAGGAGCTGACCCTGAAAAAGACCAGCGAGCCAGAAACGAAGGAAATGTCCGCTGAGGATGTTGCCAAGCTGCTGGATGTGCCCGAGGGCGGCGTGGAGAAAAAGACTGACAACGAGGGCAACACCACCTATACCCTGAAAAAGGAAGAGACCTCTACCGACGAGAACGGCAACACCGTCACCCGCACCACCTACTACGAGATCACCGGCAACTCGGTCAAGACCCGCACCGAGACCACGCTGGTGCTCAAGGTGGAAAAGGGCACTGTGGATGTTGATGATAAGGACCTGACCACCAAGGTTGAACTGCCAAGCATCACTGCCAAGAACACCGACGAGACCAAGACGGATGTCATCGAGATTTCTTCGGAGAAGCTGGGCGAAATGCTCAAGGACGAGTACTATAACAACATTACCGGCGAGTATGTCTATACGGAAAACGTGGACGGCAAGGAATATACCTATAAAGTCAAGAAAACGGAAAACACCAAGCCGCTCACCCATGCGCAGTTGGCCGAGCGTCTGGGCGAGGGCTTTACCGCCGATGCCAACGGCGTTTACTACAAGGGCGAAAAGCTGAACCTTGACCAGATGGAAGCCGTCCGCAAGACTTTGAGTTACACCGTGGCGGTCACCGAGATCACCAAGAATGAGGGCCAGGTCGAAGGCGGTCAGGAAAGCATCAAGAGTGCCGAGGAAACTGCCAAGCTGGAAGCCATCAAGGCCGCTCTGACGGATGCCGCCAAGAAAACCGGCATCAATGTGGACAGCGAGGATTTCAAGAACCAGCTGAATACGATCGATCCCACCGGCAAAGGCCAGCTCAATCTCAGCTATACCGATGTAGACGGCAATGTTCATACTGTCACCCTCCGCTATGACGGTGCAACGGTTTCTGCGCCTCAGCCGGGCAGCTCTGATCCGAGCAAAAACACCGAGACCCGTGAGGACGTCAAGGACAACACCGTCACCGGCACCGCTTATGTGACCGGCTCGAATACGTGGACCGAAAGCGGTTCCCTCAACGGCACCTACGTCAAGCCCGGCAGCGGTAAACTTCCCTCTCTTGATGGTTGGACGATCGCCAGCAAAGACCCGGAGAAGGGCACCACGACCTACAAAAAAGAAGAAACCGTGACCTCGCCCGACGGCACCAGCACCAAGATCACCCGTACCTGCACGATCACGGAATCGTCCGCTTCCCTCACCGATACGGAGAAGGAAGAGATCGCCTGGAAAGAGCTGCAGAACAAGACCGGCAAGGACAAAGCTACCCTGCTTCAGGAAGGTTACAGCATTGATATCGGCAGCATGGACTTTTCCGGCATCAAGCGCGTGGAATGGACGATCGACACACTTTCTGAATCCACAAAGACGGACACCAAGGATCTTAACGACAAGCTGGTGATCCCCGGCGGCAAGAACTGGTCGATCGACGAAAACGCCGGCACCATTACGGTGGACGGAAACATCTACCGCAATGTGACCAAAACCAATGACGGCTACACCTGCACGGTCGAGGACAAAAACGGCGTAAAGACCACCTACACCTTCACCAAAAAGGCCGGTGCTCCGCTGACCCCTGAAGAGATCCAGACCGCACTGGCAGGCCAATACAGTGTTTCCGCTGACAGCATCCGACTGAACGCCGACGGCAAGACCGCGACCTTCACGAAGGGTGACGAAACCATCACCGTGGATTACAGCACCCTGAGCGAGACCCTCACCGTCCGGAAGGATGTACACACCTCCTCCAGTGTCACCGGCATCATCAAGGACGATAAGGATCTTGAGAAGGCATACGACGAGCTGTGGAAGCAGATCCAGGAGATCCAGAGCAAACTTCAGCCCGGCGAGGAACTCCGGATCGGTGAAACGAAGATCGATTCCACCACCAAAAAGGAAGATATCATCAAGTATTTCACCAAGGCCATCTCGCCCGATAACATGAGCAAGGATGAGCTGATCAAGGCTCTGCAGGAGCAGGAGCGGATCGCCAAGAGCTCCACTTACGTTGCCAACAAGGGTTCTGATTACGAAGAGACCAAGAAGAACTACTACTCCGGTGAAAAGACGGGTGAATTCAAATACTTCAGCAAGGCACCGGATGGTTCCAAAATTGAGGTCTATTGGAAATCGACTTGGGGGTGGAACGGCTATTATTACTATACAGACGCTAACGGCCAGGAAGTTCGTGTTCATAGTAACACTGTGCACTCCGAAGAGCAGCGCGACGACATCGGCCACCTCGACCTCGCTTCCGGCTCCAAGCTGGATCTGCTGCCGGATGAGGACGGCAAGGTCAACCAGACCGACTGCGTGCTGGTGAGCAAGAATCTGAAGCTGGAGTGGAACTACGATGCCGGAAAACTGGTCAACGGTAAGGACAACCAGACGGTCGGCCTGGACAGCAAGATCAGCTGGGACGATGAGGGTGGCAAGGGCAGCGGCCACTACGAGTATGACCGCGGCGACCCCAATAAAAACCCCGACAAGAGCGCCTACTACAAGCTGACCGGCACCGTTGCCTACGACCCCATCAAGGAGAACGGCAGCATCAAGCTGTATCAGGGTGGCTATGACGGTTGGCACTGGGTCAGTGCAGAAGATCAGGCCATCAATGCCTACCTGAAGGAAACCGGCAGCAACAAGACAGCCGCCAGTCTCACGAAAAAAGAGCGTGATGCCATCGTCGGCACCTACGTTGTGAAGATCGGAACCACCGGCACCAACAGCACCGGTGAGAGCGGCTATCAGGTCTATCTCAAGTCCTCTGAACTGACTGCCTACGGCTATATGACCCGCGATGCCAACACCTGCATCAACAGCACCTACAAGCGCCAGGACGGCACCTGGGGTTACGTCGGCGGCTATGACCTGATGATCTCCGAGCTGACCCAGGTGCGTGAGGGCAAGGTCGTCGGCCAGACCGAATCCACCATCAAGACCATCACCGCCCCGCTGAGCATCCGCAGCTCGCAGGACTTCGCCAAGCGCCTTCTGGAGCTGAACAAGCAGACCACCACCACCCATAAAACCGGTGAGGGTGCTACGGCTTACGGCGAAAATACTTCCGGCGGCTTCGACGGTACCTATACGCAGAAGAAGAGCTAAACGGTCGAAGGATCCGGTACCGGCAAAGGCCACTACACCACCTTTACCGAAGTGCTGAAGAAGATCTTCTCCGGCTCCGGCAGCAAGGAGCATGACGAGGGCAGCGTCTCCTACACCCACCGCACCACGGACAAGGTGAACACCACGCCAGTGTCCAAGGAGACCGTGACCACCACCGACGCCCATGTGGGCTACAACTATACCTCCATTGAGACCCGCACGGTCACCGTGAACGGCGAAGAGACGGTCATCGTCCCGCCCGTCACCCCGCCGGAAACGCCCGTGGAAGACGAGACCCCGGACGAAGTGGTCATGACCCCGGAGACTCCCGAGCTGCCGCCCGTGCAGGACGCCACCCCGGACACTCCGGTCCTGCCGTCTGACGCGGTCCTGCCCGCTGTGCAGGATGCACTGCCGCAGACCGGCGTGAACTGGATGGCCGCTCTGGGCATGGCATTCAGCGGCATGCTGCTGACCATCGCAGGCGCATTCGCCAGCCTCAAGTACAAGGAAAAGCACTGATGCTTTTCCCTTCCAACGTGATCCACGTCAAGTCGTAAACGCATAGAAAGGGCCTCCCCATTCCGGGGAGGCCCTTTCGTGTTGTGTTCGGCTTATGCTTCCGCATCCAGGTACGAGTGCTTGTGCACCAGATTCCCCACGCTCATGTACTCCTTGCGGAAGGAGTAATCCTGATAAAACGGCTTGTTGCGGCCATGCTGACCGGCCGCACGGCGCACCGCACACAGCAAAAGCCGCCCCGCAGGTCGGAACTTCCGGTGCCTGCGGGGCGGCTTTTTGCATTTATGAAACGGAGGAAAACGCTCAGAGGTCTGCGCCGTTGGAGCGGATGACCTTCTGATACCAATCGAAAGAATCTTTTTTGCTGCGGGCCAGCGTACCGGTGCCGTCGTCCTGCTTGTCCACATAGACGAAGCCGTACCGCTTGCTCATCTCGCCGGTGGAGGCAGACACCAGGTCGATGCCGCTCCAGGCGATGTAACCCATCAGCTCCACGCCGTCGGACACGGCCTGCTTGACCGCCTCGATGTGACGGCGCAGGTAGTCGATGCGGTAATCATCGTGGACGCTGCCGTCAGGCTCCACCGTGTCGTGGGCACCCAGACCGTTTTCCACCAGGAACAGCGGTTTCTGGTAGCGGTCGTACAGCTGGTTCATGGTGATGCGCAGGCCCAGCGGGTCGATGGCCCAGCCCCACTGGCTGGTCTGCAGATAGGGGTTCTTCACCGAGCGCACCACGTTGCCGTCGTTCACGGCCTTGCCCTCCAGGCTGGCCGCCACGCAGCGGCTGGCGTAGTAGCTGAAGGAGATGAAGTCCACGGTGTTCTCCCGCAGCAGGGCGTCATCGCCGGGCTCGGTGTGCAGCTGCACCTGCTTTTCCGCAAACAGCTTGCGGGCGTAGCCGGGGTAGCGGCCCCGCACCTGCACGTCGATGAAGAGCAGGTTTTCCTGCTCCTTCTGCACCGACTCCCAGACGTCCTCCGGGTTGCAGGAGTAGGGGTAGAAGCTGCCGCCGGCCAGCATGCAGCCCACCTGATTGGCGGGGTCGTACTGGTGGGCCAGGCGGGTGGCCGTGGCGCTGGCCAGCAGCACATGGTGGGCCGCCTGATAGATCACCTGGCTGCGGTTCTCGCCCTCCTGGAAGGCGATGCCTGCCCCGGAGAAGGGGCTGTGCAGCAGGATGTTGATCTCGTTGAAGGTAAGCCAGTAGTGCACAAGGCCGGAGTATTCTTTGAAGCAGGTCTCGGCGTAGCGGGCAAAGCATTCCAGCGTTTTGCGGCTGCGCCAGGAGCCGTACTGCTCCACCAGACCCATGGGGATATCAAAGTGGCACAGGGTGACCAGCGGCTCAATGCCGTACTTCCGGCACTCCTGGAACACATTGCGGTAAAAGGCCACACCCTCCGGGTTGGGGGTCCGTTCATCGCCGTGGGGGTACAGGCGGGACCAGGAGATGGAGGTGCGGAACACCTTCAGCCCCAGCTCTGCCATCAGGGCGATGTCCTCTTTGTAATGGTGGTAGAAGTCCACGCCGGTGTGGCTGGGGTAATACTCCCCTGCCTGCAGCGTCGGGTGGGGCGTGCCGCCCAGCTTGACCTCCATGCGGTGGACACCGTGGGGCATCATGTCGATGTTGCTCAGGCCGCGGCCGCCCTCGTTGTAAGCGCCTTCGGCCTGATTGGCCGCAATGGCAGCACCCCAGAGGAAGTTTTCGGGCAGTTTGTAATCAGACATGGGAATCACTCCTCTTCCGGGAGATCCTCAAAGCCGATCACCAGCGTCAGCACAAAGGACAGCACGATGGACAGCACCGAGATGCCGGCGATCCAGGCGATGCTCACACCGGGGTTGGCCGGGTCGATGAACTGCACGCCGGTGAGCACGCTGGGCGACACCATGGAACGGCTGGCCAGACCTGCCATGCCGGCCAGGCAGCCGCAGACAAAGCCGGTGATCAGGGAAGCGATCAGAGGGCGCTTCAGGCGCACGGCCACGCCGTACAGGGCGGGCTCGGTGGTGCCGGCGATCAGAGCAGAGGAAGCAGCGGCCAGAGCAGTCTGGCGCAGCTCGCTGTTCTTGGTCTTGAAGGCAACGGCCAGGGACACGCCGCCCAGGGACAGGTTTGCACCGATCTCAGAGGGCATAACGGTGCCCTCCATGCCGGTCTCGGAGATGGTCTGCAGGATGGTGGGGGTGAACACGCGGTGCATGCCGGTGATGACCAGCAGGGGCCAGAGGGCGCCCATGATGCCCACAGCCAGGAAGCCCAGCTTGGCCTGCACGAAGTAGACGAATGCGGAGATGCCCTCGCCGATCATGATGCCGACCGGGCCGACCACGATGATCGCAATGGGAGCAGCAATGAGGAAGATCAGCATGGGCTTGAGGAAGTTCTTGGTGACAGCCGGGGTGATCTTGTCGATGGCACGCTCAATGTAAGACAGGATCCAGGTCATGCACAGGGCCGGGATGACGGTGTAGGTGTACTTGACGCCCACCACCGGGATGCCCAGGAAGTGTGCGGCGGTGTCGCCGACCGTGACTGCCTCCATCATGGTGCGGAAATCCGGGTGCAGCATCAGGCCTGCAATGGCAATGGCGATGAACATATTGGTGTTGAACTTCTTGGAAGCAGAAGCGGCCACCATCACCGGCAGGAAGTAGAAGGCTGCGTCACCGATGGTGTTCAGGATCTTGTAGGTCTCACCGTCGGCCGACAACACGCCTGCCATGCCCAGCAGCATGACCAGCAGCTTGACCATGGAGCCGCCGATGATGGCGGGGATCAGCGGGGACATGGTGCCCACGATGGCATCCAGAATGTTGTTGCCCACCTTCTTCAGGGTCAGAGGCTCCTTCTTCTCGCCGCGGGCCACCTGGCTTGCCTCGCCGAAGTCGCCCATCTTGAGCACTTCGTTGTAGGCCTCTTCTACATGGTTGCCAATGATGATCTGGTACTGGCCGCCCTGGTTCACGACGCCCATGACGCCGTCGGTCGCCTTGACGGCTGCGTCGTTGATCTTGCCCTCGTCCTTCACCACGAAGCGAAGGCGGGTCATGCAGTGGGTCACGCTGGCAATGTTCTCCACACCGCCGATGTTCTCCACGATCTTTTTGGAGATCGCAGCATAATCTTTTGCCATGATTGTTTCTCCTTTACCTTTTCAAGTCATCCAATTTCCGGTCGAAGTACTTCTGATGCGTCCATTATAGACGCAGGCAGGTGGTTTGTCAGCAGTTTCTGGGCATAAAAAAACAAGTGCCGTTTTTTTGCACTTGTTTTTTTCGGGTAACACCCTGTTTTTTATTTTGGACTTTTTTCAGATGGCCGCCGGGCCCTCGGAAGTGTAACGGTAGAGCTTTTTGCCCAGCCGTTCCACGATGCTCATGGCCGGGAGTTGGGTCGTCACATCGTAGACTCCCAGCCGCTCGTAGGTGACATAATAGGCCAGATTATAGTCCGAGAGTTTTGCGATGGTGCAGTTTTCCGTGTTGGTCACGCTGAGGATCTGGCAGTTCTGCTCCTTGAAGCGCATCACATGGCCGATGGTGTCGCGGGACTCGCCGGACACCGAAAACACGATCACCAGCGAATTTTCCACGAATCGGCTCTCGGTGGGGTAATGGGGCTCGTCGATGTACAGGCAGAACTTGCCCATGCTGGAAAAATAGCGTGCCCCGTACTTGGCCACGATGCCGGACATACCGCTGCCTACAAAAAAGATGTGCCGGGCCTGAAAGATGACCCTGGTCAGCATGTCCAGCTTCTGCTCAAACTCCGCCGAGCAGGTCTTTTTCAAAAAGTCGATGACCTCCGACACATCGTCCTTGACCGGCGGCTGCTTTGCCTGTTCCAGATGCTGGCGCAGCCGGATCTTGAACTCCGCGTAGCCGTCGCAGCCCGCCTTTTTGCAGAACCGGAGGATGGTGGAGGTAGACACATGGGCGGCATCCGCAAACTCCCGGATGCGCATATAGCACACCTTGTCCGCGTTCCGCACAACATACTTATAAACTTCCAGCTCCAGATCATTCAGGCTGCAGATCATCTCTTCGCTGAACATCGGCCGCCCCTCCCTCGTGGTGGTTTTTGTTCCAGTATACTGTATTTTTTGCTACGTTACAATTCCCCTGCTCAGAAAAAAGCCGCCGCACGGTGGCAGGGCCGTGCGGCGGCAGAAACATGCTTTGGGGAACCGATCAGATCAGGCTCAGGGCCTCTTCGTCGCCCACGAGGATGAAGTCGGGATGCATCTGCAGGATGCTGGCGGGCACTTCCGGGGTGACCGGGCCGAAGAAGGCTTTCTTCACGATCTCGGCCTTGCCGGTGCCGTTGACCACCATCAGCACCTTACGGGCCTGCATGATGGTCTTGATGCCCATGGTGTAGGCCTGCTTGGGCACCAGGTCTACGTTGCCGTCAAAGAAGCGCTTGTTGGCCTCGATGGTCTCCTGGGTCAGGTCCACACAGTGGGTCTCCAGCTCAAAGGCCTCGCCCGGCTCGTTGAAGCCGATGTGGCCGTCGTGGCCGATGCCCAGCAGCTGCAGGTCGATGCCGCCCACGCTGTGGATGATCTGGTTGTACTGGGCGCAGGCTGCGTCCGCATCGGGGTTGGTGCCGTCCGGCAGGTTGATGCGGGCGGGGTTGATGTTGACGTGGTCGAACAGGTGGCGGTGCATGAAGCTCCAGTAGCTTTCCGGGTGGTCCTTGGGCAGGCCGCGGTACTCGTCCAGGTTCACGGTGGTGACCTCCGAGAAATCAATGTCGCCCTTGTTGTACCACTCCACCAGCTGCTGGTAGGCCCCCACCGGGGTTCCGCCGGTGGCCAGACCCAGCACGCAGTTGGGCTTCATGATGACCTGTGCGGAAATAATGTTTGCCGCCTTGCGGGACATGTCTGCGTAATCCTTTGCACGAATGATCTTCATCACAAACGACCTCTTTCATCTTTCATCTTTGCTGCGTTCACCGCGCAGCATCGGTTTTGCGCTTCCACGCATTCTATTGCAATTCTACCACAATTCACAGGATGCTGTCCAGCATTCTAGCGCATTCTGACCGAATTTTGCTGTTTTTCAGCCGATTCGTCCAAAACCCGCCGGGCAGAACGCAGAGGACCCCGCCGAAAGCGGAGCCCTCACGCCGGGAACGCCCGGCAGCGTCTGCAATTTCAGGTTCAGTCCAGGTCCTCGCCGTTGGATGCGATGACCTTCTTGTACCATTGGAATTCCTGCACCTCTAGTATAGCGGAAAAACCACAAAAGGAAAAGAGGATTTAGTGGCTTCTTTGTGCCAAAAAGACAAAACAGCGCCCCCTGCGCCGTCCGAGACGGTTCAGGGGGCGCTGTCATTGCGGTTCAGGGAATGCTGCGGGGATCAGTCTGCAGACAGATAGTGCATGGCCTTGCGCAGGCGTGCCTCATTTTCTGCGGTGGGCTCCATGAAGGGGCTGTGGAACAGATCCTGGAACAGGTTCTCCATCTTGGGGGAGTTCGGGTCGATGCCGATGTCCTCCAGGGTCAGGGGCATGTTCATGCTGCGCATAAAAGCACGGAAGGGTGCCACCTGCTCCGGATGGCCGTTGAAGGCCAGCTGCAGGCAGTCGCCGATGGCCACGATCTCACCGTGCAGGTAGGGCTTTGCCTCCTGGGTGAAGTGGGTGCGCACCAGCTCGTAGGTCTCGTGGCCCAGAGCGGTCTGGCCAAAGCCCTTGCTCACGCCGCTGACGATGCCGGCCACAGCAACGTTCAGGTAAGCGATATCCTCCACGGCCTTGGTCAGCTTGCCCTCGGCAATGTCATGGCAAGCCTGATGGGCCTCCTTCTCGTAAACATGGTAAGCCATCTCTGCGATGGTGTAAGCGGTGAACAGACCGATGCTCACATCGTCCAGCAGGATCTCGCTGCGGCCGTTCTGGATCTCGATCATCTTGGCCATGCCGTCCATGATGCCGCTGGCTGCGTAGCGCGGGGGCTCCTTGCAGATCACGTCCATGTCCATGACGATGGCGTTGACCTCGTGGTCATAGCGCAGGCTGCCCAGGGAAGCGCCCTCGGCAGTGTACATGACGCTCAGCGGGGCAAATGCCGCGCAGGTGGCAATGGAGGTAGGCACCTCCACGATGGGCAGGTCGCCTGCAAAGTGTGCCGTAGCCTTGGCCTGATCCATGATGCGGCCGCCGCCCACGCCCACGATGACCTGGCAGCCGGTGGTCAGGGCCTGCAGAGCGTGCTCCTTGGCGCGCTCGTAGGTGTTCTGATCCGGGTACAGGGAGAGTTCAAACTCCACACCGGCATCCTTCAGGCTCTTTTCGGCCTTGCCTTCGGTGGCTGCCCAGGCGCGGGGGCCGGCAATGACCAGGGCCTTTTTGCCCAGACGTGCCACCTCGCCGCCCAGCAGGTTCAGGGCCCCTGCTTCCTGCAGGTAACGGCCAGCGCCGAACTTATAGGCGTTATCCAGTTTGATATCGGCCAGACTTCTTGCTTCTGCCATAGTTTTTACACTCCTTACTCCATGTAAGCACCCTTCATAGCGCTGACTGCGTGCTGACTATACAGCTTCAGCAGGCCATGGGTGTATTTGCTTGTAAAACCTTTCCAGTTTGCCTTGCGTTCTGCCAGAATGGCGTCCATTTCTTCGGGGGTCTTGTGCTCGCCCTTCACACCGGTGATCTCCAGGCGGCGGGCCTCCACGTCCAGTTCAATGATATCGCCCTCTTCCACCAGTGCGATGGGGCCGCCTGCGGCGGCTTCAGGGCTGACATGGCCGATGACGCGCCTTGGTATATTTGCGGCCCTCCTGCG
>OGYK01002455.1_pt1 | contig 12044 bp, 8 predicted proteins | sample 1576501 | NCBI WGS metagenome assembly OGYK01 (sample SAMEA3541530, study PRJEB24748) | human gut metagenome | biome: human gut; feature: human-associated habitat; material: faeces | place: China | collected 2012
GACGAGTGGTTTTCCGATGATTTGCGGAAGCTGGACGATGATAACGTGTACCGCATAATTCCACTTTCCGTTCGTGACGTATTTTATCACGGTCTATCGATTCGAGAGGGGAAATTCCTGCACGTCTTCTAATATCATTCACGGCTTCCAAAGCCTCTCCCGTTTCTCCCAGTTCGAAGGCTGCTTCTGCCAGATTCAACAGTATCTCTCCATATCTGAAAACCAGATAATCAGTACTTGAAATGCCAGGAAACTGAAGTGTATTATTACTCTCATCCAAATATTTCATTACACCAAAACCGGTTCCGAAACCATTGTCTACAGATTGGGTTCCCAATGCTAATACTCCTTGATACGAACCATCATTCTGTATTGTTCCGTCAGGCAGACGAAGTCCATTGTGATAATCAACCATCGCTCCCTTCCAAGCTGTGTTCTGCGTGTAAATTGTAGCAAAGAAACGAGGATCTTTGTTTGCCCACAGTTCGTTTGTTGTCCATAACCCTTGTTGAATCTGCGTCCTGTCCAATGCACCTGAAGTTCCGTCAATATGTTCGAATGCTTCAACCATTTCAAGATAAGGAGCATCTTTGTTTCCTGCTCCCCATGCTTGTGGTTTGGGGCATTGTGCAAAGTCATATCCCCATGAGTGTCCTCCGCTATAATCGCCACTGTTTATGGAAGTCGGAGAGTCATTATGTCGTCTGGCTAAAATTACTTCACAATTATTCTTAACAAGAAAGATATTCTTAAAATTAGTCACCTTATCTGCATTTACATCATACAGAGAGTGTTTTTTACCTATTTCTTTTGACGCCTTATAAGACTCACGATAATAATGTTCAGCCAATGATGAAGGGATCCCCAATAAACCATTCATTTGCACCTTTCCGAATTGTGCAATACTGCCTGCATATAATGCCGCACGACTCTTTAGCGCTAACGCAGCGTATTTCGTCGGCCTACCCAAATTATCATCCCCAACTGTCTCATACAAGTATTCATTATTGATAATATCATCCATCTCTGCAAGAATAAAGTCATATACTTCCTGCTCCGAATTACGGCTGGGATACAATTCCTCCCAAGACTCGTCCAACGCTTGCGGAACAGTAATCAGAGGAACACCACCATAACGTTTCACCATCGCAAAATAATTATACGCTCTCAAAAAACGTGCTTCTGCCACCCGCTCATTTTTCAGTTCCTCCGCTACCGTATACGGAGATCCGGGGAACCGGGGACACGCTGAATAAATTCATTTAATGCACGGATGGTATTATAAGGAAGTTCCCACCATTCCAAAAGTCCTCCGCCAATGGTCAATCCGCCTGCTTTATAGGTCCTGACTGCATCTGTATTATATGCCCAGTTTACTTTAGCCTCATCCGCAATCTCATTAATCCAACACATTCCCATTCCTAACTCACTCTGCCAGAAGTTTCCTCCGTTAGTGAAATATCCGGGAGTTCATTCACCATTACAGAAGTCTGATAGTAACACTCCGCCAGATAACTATCAATCAGAACCGGGTCATTCCACACTGCATTATCAGAAATAATGTCTAAAGGTTCCTTATCTAATATATCCAGACAGGACGTCATCATAAACAACCCTAAAAATAAAAGACTCTTTATCTTTTTCATAGCATGCATATTTATTTATATTTTAAAATGAAATATTCAATCCCAAACTTATTGTACGCTGTTGAGGATAATAATATCCTACATTCTGCGCTTCGGGGTCAATTCCATATTTACCCAGACGATTAAAAGTCAATAAATTGGTCCCGGACAAGTAGACTCTGGCATTATTTATATGACACTTCTCTAAAAATTGTCTTGGCAGACTATACCCCAACGATGCTACCTTCAATCGCAAATAGCCCGCTTTCTTATAAGTAAAATCCGAAGTGTAATTGTTTGTAGATGCTCCTCCCAAACGTGCATAAATGGCATTAGCATCATTATTTTCCGGACTCCATCTTTCTTCGTAAAGCAAAGTGGAATACAAGCCATTACTTATATTTTGGTTATACCCAAAAGCACCTTGGAAAAGCATACTAAGATCGAATCCTTTATAAGATAAAGCTACGTTAAGACCATATATCCAATGCGGCATAGTACTACCTCCGATCTCTTTCTGGTCTTTCCAGTTGATAATGCCATCCCCATTCAAATCCTTATACCGCACATCGCCCGGTTTAAGCATAGCGTTCCCTTGCAGGTCTTCATAATATGGAGCTGCATCTATTTCAGCCTGACTAGTAAACAATCCATCAGAAACATATCCATACACGCAGTCTGTCCATTTCCCGCTTTGTTTAAAGATTCGAGCCTGGTCGGAATCTGTATAATCAGGTTCCTCATAATATTTCCATTTGGCACGCGACCAAGAAATATTTCCACTTACATCATATTTCAACTGATTCACAGCACCTGAAGTTCCTAGTTTGACTTCAAATCCCCTATCATTAAGGCTATTAATATTCTCCGGTGGCAAATTTGCTCCAAAAGTCGAAGGTAATGACATCAACCGTGTAGCAGGAATACCTGTACGCTCACGATAGAACACATCCACCTCTCCATATAGTTTCCGATTAAAGAAGGAGTAGTCAATACCTATATTAGCAATTTCTACTTTCTCCCATGTCAAATTAGGATTAGCCAAACCTGTGGAAACCATTCCTTGTACCGATTCCTTGCCCAATAAATAGGCATGCCCATAAGTATAGCCGGATAGATACTGAAAATTACCTACGCCATCATTTCCCGATTGTCCATAACTTAAACGTAATTTCAGGTTATCTATAAAACGTACCTGTGATATAAACTTTTCCTCTGAAAGCATCCATCCTACAGATACACTAGGAAAATAGCCCCAACGTTTTCCAGGAGGGAATTTAGCTGATGCGTCAGCACGGAGAATCGTTTCTAACAAATACTTATTCTTATAACTGTAATTAACCCTTCCGACAAAACTCATGCGTCCCATTTCGTTCGCATAGCCATTATTAGTCATCCCTTCGGTACTGCCTGCAAACATCTGGTCAATAGCAGTCATCATAAAATCTTTTCTTGAAGCAAACAAATAGTCGCCCGAATAATTGATTGCTTCATATAAAGCCATAGCTGTCAAATGATGAGTATCATTAAAATTATTTTCATAATTTATAGAGTACTGCTGCGTAAACATCTCCGACCGTGAATGTGCCTGACTTAATGAGGCCTTAGAGCCATACGTTCCTGCTAATGTATAAATATCACTGGCAGGATCGTACGTGTAAAGATCTACTGGTTTGTTAAATATTTTATTAAATGAATAAACTTTCCGGTAGCTCTCAAACATTTTTATAGACAACCCTTTCACAGACTTAAACTTATACTCCAATGAAGCTGTTCCACGCAAATCTTCACCACGAGCATCATCATATCCGCTTATATCTCTATTAGAACTGACATGCAAACCACCAACACCTGCCCCAAAAGCATATGGAATCTTATCAGGATCGGGCAAAGTAGCCGGATAATAAGGAAGAGTATTCCAGTAATCCTGCCAGATGCTTCCTCCTACTCCCATACTACGGGTCGTGTAGTTCCTTTGTTCCTGACTATAAGCAAGATCGAGTCTTAAAGTCAGATTATCCAAAATTTTGGCATCAATATTAGATTGCAGATTAAATCTCTCATAATTCCCTCCATTCTTCTTAATCATCGTTTCCTGATTCAGATAACCAAAGAAGCCATAAAATTTAAGTCTGTCATTTCCACCTCGGATAGATATATTATGTTGCTGTTCCGGAGCCCAATCTCTGATAAGCTCTTTATACCAATTAGTGTTCGGAAAAAGAGGATCTGTTCCATCATAATATTTCTGTATCTGATCTTCTGTAAACGGAGCACTGGCTTCAGGCTGTCCGGATTGAAGCCACGCTTCTCTTTCCATCTCTGCCCGTTGTCCCGAACTTGCCGGTTTCAACATTTTCGTTACTCCCTGCCAAGTGAATGTTGTGTTGAGAGTAATCGTAGGCTTCTGGTCTGTTCCTCTCTTGGTTGTAATTAAGATAACACCATTACCGGCCCTTGCACCATAGATTGAAGCTGCTCCATCTTTCAATATAGAGATAGATTCAATCTGATTAGCATCAATGTTGTCAAGTGACGCTTCAATTCCATCTACAATTATCAAAGCACTACCAAAACCACGAACATTTAATGTGGCAGAATCTGATCCAGGTTGTCCACTTGACTGAGTAGCAATCAACCCGGGCAATTGCCCGACAAGTGTATTGGAGGCAGTAGCAACAGGAGCGATTGTCAGTTTATCAGCTTTCACACTCGACACTGCCCCTGTCAGATTCCCTTTTCTCTGTGTGCCATAACCTACAACAACTACTTCATCAAGCACTTTTAAGTCCTCTTGCATACGGATATCAATTTTGTTACGACCATTGACATTGATTGTCTGTGTCTTGTAACCTACAAAAGATACGGTAAGGGTCGCGTTGCTATTCTGTAACGAGATAGAGTAGTTACCATCCATATCGGTAATACATCCGTTGGTCGTTCCATTTTCAAGAATAGCAACACCAATCATTGGTTCAGAATCATTAGCTGAGACAACAGTACCTTTAACTAGGGTTTGTGCCATTGCTGAAGTGCAACAGAAAACAACAAACGCCAGTAAAAACAAAACTTTTGTTTTCATAAGCATAGAATTGGTAATTTTTAATGAGTTAATTAGTATTAGATTTGTAATGTAGATATCTACAACATCTTCATTTGTAGAACTTGTTAATTGCACTTTTTCTTCTTTTTAATGTTTTTTCATTGGCAAAGTGTTTTTTTATAGTTTAATAAAAGTAAATAATGAAATTTATTATATAATATTATTGATGTAGCAAAAATGTACGCCTATAAATATTATAGCTTAATGCGCAGATTTGTAAATATTTGTATTGGAAATTGCTAATCTAGAAGATAAAGTTGAAACGTAAATGCTGTCATTAGTTCTCATTTGATTATTAGCCTGAGAATCCATCCCACCTGATATGAGAAAGGAGATTCTTCATCGCTCCACTCTTCTGAATGATAGAATGCACGGTTTATCAGAACTTTAATTTTACCTTCTAGATTAGTGAAAGTTATTTCGATACTCCTTCTTTAGTCTGCACCACAGTTTGCATAGTACCATCTGGATTATAATGCAACTCGTCCACACATACGCTGCGTCGTCCTATTGCTCCGGCATGTCCGTCAAGGGTCAGGACAGCGTTGTGGTAGAACAGATACCATTGTCCCTGGAACTCTATAATTCCCGGATGAATGGTGAAGCTGTTTTCTGCCATACCGGTCAGTTCGCCTTGCGGTGTCCACGGACCCTCCATGTTGGGAGCGGTGGCATAAGATATATTCTCGCGACCTTGTCCGAAGGATGCATACGTAAGGTAATACAAGTCTCCGCGTTTATGAAGCCAGGGACCTTCTACGTATCGGGGCAGGTCTACCACCTCGATATCGCCGTCGATTTCGGTAAGGTTAGGCTTCAACTTGGCAAGGAAACAAGTTCCGTTTCCCCAAGAAAGCCAGGCTTGCCCATTCTCATCTATTAAGGCGGTGGGGTCTATGTCGTTCCACCAGCCGCGCGGACCGTTGGGAGTCATATCGTCGGTAACGAGCGGCTTTCCGATTGCATCGGTGAAAGGCCCTGTGGGGGAATCGCTGACAGCTACGCCGATTGCCTTGCTGTTATAAGGCTCGCCGGCTTGTACGGTAGTATAATAATAGAATTTGCCGTTATGCTCTATCACCTGTGCTGCCCATGCCTCACCTATGCCCCATTTAAAGTCCGTGGGTTTCAGTACGACACCGTGATCGGTCCATGTCTGCATGTCTTTCGTAGAGTAACAGAGCCATTCGGTGATGTTGAATTCCTTACCGCCGTGGGCAGTGTCCTGGCCTTCGTAATATTCGTCGTGCCCTACATACAGATAGAGCGTGCCATTGTGTACGAGCGGAGCCGGGTCTGCCGTAAACTTGTCTTTAACAAGCGGATTACCCGTGTTGCGGAAGGTAGGCAACTTGGGTTGTTGTGCGCATCCTGCCAATAGGCAAATGGCACTGAAAATAAAAAGTAAATTCTTTCTCATATGTATTATTTTATTAATAGTATAATCAAACTCTCTGGCATGATACCCGATGCAAAAATAGGCCTGCAACGTACTTGCCGGCTTATATTTTTAGATATTCAGTTTACAGAATTAGGTATATATCGGAAAAATATAAGCCGTTTTCTATTCCAGTAACCGGTTCACCGCATGAACCAGATAGATATAATCGGGAGCCAGTGGGATAACATACTCATTCTCGCTCCAGTGAAACTGGTAGTCGTCCCGGTTCTCCGGGAAGTCCGGTTTCAGCAGGCGGATACCCGGTACGATACCGCCGGGGATGAACGAGTGATCGGCACGGTTATTACCATAAGCCACCCTCTTGGGCTGGGCGCCTACTCCCGATACGAACGAACGGTTATGGTAGGGGTGGCAGCCGTAAATATAGTTTAAATTGCGGAACACCAGCTCCGGGCTGCCCAGTTCGGGGAACAACTTAAGAATTTGGTAATTGATGATACCGTTGCGAAGTATCATGGCATTGCCGGCCCAACTGTTCAGGCTGATGCCGATACCGAACGGATTTAGCGTTTCCAGCTTGGTCTGCTGCGCTATATATGCCTTTATTTGCGGTTTTACCTGCTGTTTGAAAGTATCGTCCATGAAGGGTGCTAGGCGGACGATGAGTGCAGCGTTCCGGTTAAATTGTCTGGTAAGTTCAGGAAGCAACTCGTCTACCCGTGCTTTGTACATGGCATTGCCGGTGGCACGCCACAACTCGAAGGCAGCGTGGCATTCAGAGGCGGTGAGCTGCTGGAAGCGGTTGAAAGGCGTCGGGGATTCCTCCTCTTTGCCGGCTTTGCGGTTGTGCTCGTCTTTCCAGATAAACTCCGCTATCCGCAAAGCCTCGCTAGCGAGCGAAGGGTTGAGGGCAGGCAAAACACGTGCTGAGGCAGCTAGTGCGGCAGCAGTTCCGTAATTGAGGGCAGGTGTACGGTTGGTGAACGCCATGCGGTCGTCTGCGTTGCCCGCAGTACCGTCGGTCTTGGTTACGGCATCGCCCAAGTGGCGGTATTGGTACAGGTGCGATTCGTTGATGCCCGGAATGGCATATCCGATAGCGTTGACCTGTGCGGCGAGCTGCAATACGCCATGCTCTATTTGCTGCAATACGTCAGGCTTGCCGTCGGGTAGGTGTATCTCGGTATAATGTGCCTGTTGGTCGACAGTCGTTTCATCGTGGGCGGGAGCGAACTCTTCCCAGATATCTGTCAATGACTGCACGGTTTGCTGCTGCGAGGGCGTCTGGATGTCGAAATCGCCGGCATCGAACCAGCCGCCTACATTCAGTCCGGGGATATGCTGTCCGGGTTTGAACCTGTTGTCCGTGCTGGCGCCTTGGCTCCAGCCGTCCCAGTGCGAATAGTTCACCGGTGCTTGGCGGGCGTCGTCCAGATGAGCGGCACCATGCCATACGCGGTAAGCTTCACGAACGAACATATGGTCCATTTGTACCGGCATAAAGACATCCAGCGTAGGATACCAGGCACGCTGGTACACATTGGCATCGATTGGGAACGGGCCGCTTGTCTGGTCGCCGTAAGCCAGTTTGTAGATACCCGGTTCCTCTACCTGCGAAAAGTCGAATTGCAGGTAATTATAGCGGGTGTACATACCCCATATTACCGGTTTGCTCGATAAGGCAGCCGTCAGCGAGCCGTCTGAATTGACCTTGTAAAGCGTGATGTCCGAAAGCGGCTTGTCGTTCTTGTCCAGTTCTATCACGGCCATTTTCTGCTGTGCAGGATGATAACCCACTTGTGAATAACTGATAGTGGGAGTACGCAACCAGCGGGTATTGGTTTCGGCCTGTATGAACCATTCGGCTATCTTGCCGGTTTTGCCTGCCGGCAGCAACGTGCGCACAACGAAAGTACCGTTTTGCTGTTTGTTGCGCCCGTCAAAAAGCATCAGCTTGCTGTCCGGTAGCGTGGTACGGATAGTGATATGTTTCGACGGAGCATCGGGAGCTATCTCGATTACCGTACCGGCAGCCATTGGCGTCGGCTCCACAATACCGTTGATAACGGTCATGTTGTCGGCTGCCGAGGTGGGGAATAGTCCCGGCCTGCCGTCCATTAAGTAAGAGTGTCCGAAGAATACGGGCGGAAAGAACTCCATGTTTAGTCCGGCCACCCCTACGAGCGAGTCGGGCAGTACCTTGTCTGCCGATACGCTGAGGTAGAAACCGCCGTCGCGTGCTTCTCCGGTCAGCGTATATGCAAAGGCATACTGGGGATATTCTAGGCTTACATCAATGCGCTTGGCCGCTTTGTCCACGGTACGGTTTATGAATACGGGCAATTTGTCCCACTGCCCCGGGGTAGGGTTGAGGCGGACATCACCGTTGGTAGCGGTGCGCAGTCCGTGATGAATGATTTCGACGGCGCTTATTTTGGAATCGTCGAACATAGCATCGTACTTATTGCTGAAAACAAAATAATTCAGTCCGCGGGTTTCGAAATAACTGGAGTCATTCAGCATCAGGTCGTTGACTTGGGTGAAGGAAGGAGAACCGTCTTGCCTACAGGCGCCGAACAATGCGAACCCTATGAGCGGTAAGATAACCTTGCCATATAATAAGGAAAAGAGCGAATAGCGTTTTTTCATGAAATGCTGATATTAAAAAGATTTGTACTATGTTATTCGAAACTTATCCAGTCTACTGCCACCGGATGTTCTCCGGTAAGAATGGTTTTCAAACTTTGGACACCTTTGGGCGCATTGCGTACACTTGTGCTTATTTCCGCCCATTGCCCGGTTGGTTTTACGGACAGAACGGCGATTGTCACCCCTTTGTCTCCGATAGTTTGTAAGGTTATCGTGCCTCCTTTTTCTGAACGTACGCGTGCTTTGAGCCGTTTTACGGGTGCAGTGCCGAAGTCGACATTGTTGTACACCGCCCACGTGTCTGTCCTGTGGAATAAAATCTGCCATCCCTGGAATGTGTCTGTCGGGTCCAGGTAGTCTATGGACACTCCGTAAGGACTTATTGCAGAGTAGCGGTCAAGCTGGATTTTGCTGCGTGCATCAGTCATGCCCACTCCACGCAAGGTTGGCTTCACTTTTTTGATAGTACCGTCTGTGTTGAAGAAAAGTGAGTCGATACGTACCGAACGGTTCTTGTCGAAGTTGGGAGAATAATCGTTATGATGATAGAAAAGATACCACTGGCCGTTGTATTCCGTAATGGAGTGGTGATTGGTCCAGCAGCCGACAGGCGATTCGTCCATGATAATTCCTTTGAAAGTGAACGGTCCCATAGGGCTGTCTCCCATGGCATAAGCCAGGTTTTCGGTCTTGTCCTGTACCCAGGGGAAAGTGAAGTAATATTTGCCGTTGCGTTTGAATACATATGGTCCTTCCTTGAAGCCTTCGGGCAGCCCTTGAACCTGTATCGGTTCGGAGGCAAGCTCCTTCATGTTTGGCTTTAGTTTGGCAACCGACATACCGCGTCCCGACCAATAAATATACGCTTCTCCGTCGGTATCTACAAGGACGCAAGGGTCGATGCCGGATATGCCTTTTATGGGTTCGGCTTCTGGTGTGAAAGGTCCTTCCGGGTTGTCGGCGGTAGCTACGCCGATGTTGAAGCCGCGCCTGCCCTCACCTTTGGGCGTACTGGGAAAGTAGAAGTAATATTTTTCGTTTTTATATACACACTCGGGAGCCCACATGGAGTAGGAGTCGGGCTGTACCCAGGGAATTTCGTTTTGGGAGAGAATAACTCCCAGGTCAGTCCAGTGGGTCAAGTTGGTCGAGGTAAATACATGATAGTCGGCCATGCAGAACCATTCTTTCAGATGTTTTACTGGGCTGGGTATGTCGTGCGAAGGGTAGATATATACCTTACCGTTGAATACCCGTGCCGTGGGGTCGGCAGAAAACTGGTTCCTGATAACCGGGTTCTGTGCCTGAAGCATACCGGTTGTGGCAGCTGCCGTAGCGAGTAGAAGGAAAAGTTTTTTCATAATATTATTTAATTGTTGTACACCACAAATGTAGTGGAAGAACACGCTTTTTTTCTTGCACTTTTGGATACGACTTTTATACTTTTAAGTAAAATGTCCGGTAATGAGAGAAATAGCAGGATATAATTGCAGTTTTCTTTCTCTCCATTTGCGATAATGTTTATTTTTCTTTTGGATATGTACGATGTCCTGTTGTTGAATATGATGCTTTCCTGAAATCTACATTTTTCTTGTCGTCCGACACGGGAAAAGTAATGATATACCGTGCGAGAAATTATAAAAAAGTTCGGGCGGCTCTTATGGCCCTTTTCTTCGAGTATCCGGAACAGGTAATATATATTCGGAAAGGTAAGACCCTCGCGAGCCAGGAGGCGGCAGAGGAATAAGCCGGATATAACTCCGGGAGTATTAAGAAATAGAAAGTATTCGGTAACCTTGTCTGGCATCCGCTGGTAGAGATATGTATTGCCCTGAAAAAGGATTAGCATTTGCAATTCGCTGTCTGATTACACCGCATATAACTGTTTTATGGGTTTGTGGCTACAAACATTACCATAAATTAATACCCCCGTTGCCCTACATATAAGATAAATCCCTATCTTTGTGGCGCTTTTTAACTGAACAAAGATTTCGAATTAATTAAGATACAATAAAAAATGGCACAGGAAGACGTTTTTAAGAAACTCGTATCACACTGCAAGGAATACGGATTCGTGTTCCCTTCCAGCGACATCTATGACGGACTGGGAGCCGTATACGATTACGGTCAGATGGGTGTGGAACTGAAAAATAACATCAAACAATACTGGTGGCAGAGCATGGTGCTGCTGCACGAAAACATCGTAGGCATCGACTCGGCTATCTTTATGCACCCTACAATCTGGAAAGCAAGCGGACACGTGGATGCGTTCAACGACCCCTTGATTGATAACCGCGACTCGAAGAAGCGTTATCGTGCCGATGTATTGATTGAAGACCAGCTCGCCAAGTATGACGACAAGATAAACAAGGAAGTGGCGAAGGCCGCCAAGCGTTTCGGTGAGGCTTTCGATGAAGCGCAGTTCCGCAGCACGAACGCCCGCGTACTGGAGCATCAGGCCAAGCGCGACGCTTTGCACGAACGTTTTGCCAAAGCGTTGAACGACAACAATCTTGAAGAGCTTCGCCAGATAATCCTGGACGAAGAAATCGTTTGCCCTATCAGCGGTACGAAGAACTGGACGGAAGTCCGCCAGTTCAACCTGATGTTCACTACCGAAATGGGTTCCACTTCGGAAGGTGCGATGAAGGTTTACCTCCGTCCGGAAACGGCTCAGGGTATTTTTGTGAACTATCTGAACGTGCAGAAGACAGGACGTATGAAGATTCCTTTCGGCATCGCACAAATCGGTAAGGCTTTCCGTAACGAAATCGTTGCGCGCCAGTTCATCTTCCGTATGCGCGAGTTCGAGCAGATGGAAATGCAGTTCTTCGTAAAACCGGGCACTGAGCTCGACTGGTTCAAGACTTGGAAGGAAACCCGTTTGAAATGGCATAAGGCGCTGGGATTCGGCGACGACCATTACCGCTATCACGACCACGACAAACTGGCCCACTATGCAAATGCCGCTACCGACATCGAGTTCCTGATGCCGTTCGGCTTTAAGGAAGTAGAGGGTATCCATAGCCGCACCAACTTCGATTTGTCCCAGCACGAGAAATTCTCCGGCAAGAACATCAAGTACTTTGACCCGGAAACCAATGAAAGCTATACTCCGTACGTTATCGAAACCTCTATCGGCGTAGACCGTATGTTCCTTAGCATCATGTCGGCTTCTTATTGTGAGGAGCAGTTGGAGAATGGCGAGACTCGTGTTGTCCTGAAGTTACCTGCTGCATTGGCTCCGGTGAAACTGGCTGTTATG
>OGYK01002461.1_pt1 | contig 12028 bp, 10 predicted proteins | sample 1576501 | NCBI WGS metagenome assembly OGYK01 (sample SAMEA3541530, study PRJEB24748) | human gut metagenome | biome: human gut; feature: human-associated habitat; material: faeces | place: China | collected 2012
ATCCGAATCTTGTCAGTACAGATGAAGAACCGCATTATGGGAAATATGGAATGATGCGGAAAACATATCTGAAAGAGCATCGTCCGGCAATGTATTCACTGTATATGTTGGAAGACAGATTGACAGAACATCTGAATGTTGTAGACGATGAAGCACAGGAAAGGATGGATATCCTGGTGCGTCAGATGATGGAGAAGCAGAGGATTACGGAGGAATTGAAAGTTCGTGATCAGATGGAATGGGTCAGAGTGGTAAATGGTATTCGTAGTAGGGCAGAAGAGATTGTGTTAAAAGAATTAGTGTATATTTAAGGTAATGGAAAGCTCTTTCGGGAGCTTTTCGTTGATTATAGAAAATTTAAAGATGATAAAGTGTAAGGTGGAGGTAAAATTATATGAGAGATGATTTTTCACAAAGAACAAAGGATTTGTTAGCTAATAGAGTTGGATGGAAATGCAGCAATCCTAATTGTAGAAAAGCAACTCGTGGAGCAGGAATAGGAAAAGAGAATATCATAAATATTGGAGTTGCATCTCATATTACAGCAGCTTCTAAAGGCGGACCAAGGTATGATGAGAACATAACGTCTCAAGAGAGAGCATCAGCAGAAAATGGAATATGGTTATGCCAGTCGTGTTCAAAATTAATAGATTCAGATGTGAATAGATATACGATTGCTAAATTGAAAAAATGGAAGGAAATTTCAGAGCAAATGGCAGTTCTTGATTTGGAAGAAGCAACAGCAGAGGAGCAACATGAAGATAAAGAACTTATAAAGTTCTTTGTGCAATGTTTTGATCGTCCAGCATTTCAGGATAGAATATATCAAGAAGGAAGAATGGAAGATTTTGATAAGGCTATTGAGGATACTATTATCGCTTTAAATACGGGAGTTCTTAGAACCAGAGACGGAAGTATCTTAAAAAAAGCAGACGGAAAATCGTCTGTTGTAAATATAGAGTGGCGGGAGAAGCTTAATACAATTTGTGATATGTTGGTTGCGCTAAGAAAACGATTAAAAATTGCAAAAGACACTGGAGCATATTCATTATATGGAGAAGATGATGTGATGTATTGTTTCTATGACAGAGATTTGGCAATATGGTTTGATTCAACAAGGGAAGAAATATTAAAGATATTATCTTCAATTTGTGAAGAAATAGGAATACATGGATTAGGTTTTCCTAGGAAACGGTACGAGTGGTAACTGATAATAATGGATAACTGTCATAAAGGGCTATTGGAAGTAATAAAGAATGATGAGCAGTTTACATTCCTGCGTGAAAAATATTGAGATGAAATAAACATGTTATATTACGGATTCTTCAAATGGAAAGAAATATGTTGGCTCTGCAACAGGTGAAAATATGATTTGGGGAAGATGGAAGGATTACATAGCCAATGGAAATGGTGGAAATATTGAGTTGAAGAGTTTGGATTTTGAATATATCCAGAAGAATTTCAGATATAGCATCTTGGAAATATATAAAAGTACAACAGATGATGATGCGATATTAGAGAGGGAATCCTGGTGGAAAGAGCTCTTAATGACTCGACAATTTGGATATAACAAGAATTAGAAATCATAGAGAATGGGGGAATGCTTTCAAAACTAGAAAGCAGAAAAGAATGTATGGAGCAAATTGAACTTATACAGCATTGGAATTATTTTTGTTCCCTTGCTGAACGATTGGATGATACAAAGCATTATATAGACCATGGTTTGCAAGAACATGATGGAATAAGAGAACTTGTACATGGAAAAGTATACTCTGATATTTTTAAACAAATAATTGTTTTAGCAGCCTCTGAATTTGAAATAATGAGTAAGGCCTTATGTGGTGCTAAGGGAGTAAAAACCAAGAGGATAGGAGATATAAGCGAAACAATACTAGGAGTATTCCCTAAAATTATTGATTTTGAAGTAAGTACACCTTTTTGGATTAATACACCTTTACATGATTGGAAGACGACACGTATTGATAATGGAAAGAATGTAAAAGTAGAAGGCTTGGACTGGTGGTTTGCATATAATTCGATAAAGCATGACGAAAAGGAATCTATAAAAAATGCAACATTTGAAAATGCAGTATTAGCATTGGCTTCACTTTATATTATTGAAATTTACCTAATGAAAGAACTGTTTGGAAATATGAGTATTATTTACACATATCCGACAGTATATTTTAAATGCAAGTATTTGCCCCATTCTGTTAGCAGTGGAGAAGGATTGTTGCCGGATGAAGGTGGTTTATCACCAACTGAGAGATATAAAAAGGAATGTCCCGAACTTTTTAAGAAGTATGAAATAGAATCAAAGTGATTGTGAAAAATGGTTGTGACAAGTTGATATAACACAATTTCTTTTAATTAGATATCAAAGAAGTATCGGTTGAAAGCTGTTTTTTAGTTATCATAAAAACTTACTTATGTCCAGACTATAACAGGCTGGGCAATTTATTATAAATAAGTACAACAAAGAAGGTAATTTATATGGATTCAATATTAGTTTTTGATGATTTTAAGCATTGTTTTAGGGAATTAGACACCTCAAATTATAATGATGATTTAGTTGTAGGATCTGTTTTTTTTACAAGAGATGCTATAAATGTCATTGAAAAATATTACAGAATAATTGGTTACATAATATGCGATGATAAGGGCGTTTATTATCCGATTGATGTGAGAAAAAATGATATAGCCATATTGGAAGGAACTTATAATTGCATAGAGGATGAATTAAAGAAGGAATTGGTGCCATATAATATAAAGATCGAACCAGCAGAGGTATGGAGTCCTTTCTTTTTTCGTTGGCAGTTCATGTGTGATTGGAATGTTTTTGAAACTTGTGGAGATTTTATAAATATAGCCTCAAAAATAATAGGAAATGAGAGGCTGATGAAGAAGATTATTGATGACAAAATCGATTATGTCCTTCCAGTAAATTATAAAGAATTATCTCAAATGGTACGAGGCTTGAATAAATTATTTGGAGTTGAATTTTATAATAAGGATTATTACGAAGAGATAAACTATTTATTTGATTCGCTTGTGAATGGATACCATATAAATATGTCTACAGAAGAAGTTGAGACGTATTGTTATCAATTATGTAATTACGTTTTGAAAAGAATAGAGGGAGAACATGTATAATTCGGGAATAGGTACACCTTATTGGTTTGAATGGGAAATTGGAATACTAGAATGCTTGAATATGCTACAAGATACATCAATTGAATCAGTAATACTTCAATCAACTGATTTTCAGGCATTAGATGATGTCGTAGTAAATTATAGTGATAAAAGCATTTTAAATATTCAAGTAAAACATACAGATGAAGATGCTAATTTCACATATTCTTTTTTAGCTTCTGGGAAAAAGCCTTTACTGAATGAGTTGGCTTTAGAATGGAAGAATAATAAAGATAATTATAATTTTAAAGGTATTCAAATTGTAACAAATAAAAAATGGGGTCCGCAGGAAACAGATGGAAAGTGTTCAATGGATGACTTTATTTCCAAGGTGTTTCCATGCTTACAAGATAATTATAATTATACTTCGGCAAAGCCTAATGAGCAGAAGGCTATCGAATGGTACAGAGAAAATTTGGAGATAAATTTAGATTCAAATGAGGCGGCGTGTTTCACTAAAATTTTCTCTTTTAGAAAAGAGTCGTGTCTTGCTGATGTGGAAGAAAAAATACGTGTGAAGATTGGCGAAATACTAGGAACAGATAATAGTGATGCGATAGATTTTTGCTTAAATAGTCTTCTTTCTAAATTGAATATATGGGCAACATCAAGAAGAGAGAAGCAGGAAATAACAAGAGAAAATGTATATGGAGCATTATGCTATACCGAGCCGGATGTTCCTTCATATGAACTATGTCCAGAAAAACCGATACTTCCTTCTCGACAACGGTTTGGGGAGACCTTTATAGATGACATTAAAAAGAATAGTAATCATATCATATTCTTAGAAGGATTACCGGGCTGTGGAAAAACAAATTTTATAAGTTATTTATCACAGATGAATGAGTCTATAGTTGATTTTAGATTTTACACATATCTCCCAGTAAATAAAGTAGATGGTTCATATAGTGATGATGAAGGCTTTTATTTGGGTAATATTTTGTGGAGAAGTATTCTCGTACAGCTTAAGAAAAAATTTGAAGAGAATAATTTATTATCTGTTGTAAAGTTTCCACTTATATACCAATTTATGTCTGTTTCTGAAATGCGGGAAACGGTAATACATTTCCTACCGGAATATGCAAAATGTATAGGAAGGCCTTGCTACTTTTTTATAGATGGATTAGATCATGCTGCAAGATCAAAAGATGCACGAAATTCATTTTTATCTCAATTGCCAAGACCAGAGGAAATCGGGGATGATTTTTATTTTGTCTTGGTCGGACAGCCTATAAATGATGGTTATCCGTCTTGGATGAAAGATAATAAAGGTATTACATATTACAGCATGCCGGCTTTGGATACAGATGATGTTGTTGTATTATTAGAGCAAAGCGGTGTAGCAGAGAATACAGTCGATATGGAAAACTTGGCGAAAACCGTTATTTCAGTTATTGGGAACAATGTTCTTAATATAATATTTGCAATTCTGGAATTGAAGAAAATGGTATTGCCACTTTCCTTCGAGGCAATAGAGAAGGAACTAAATAGTAGGTTTTTAAATAAACAAATTGATAAATATTACGAATGGATTATTAGTTCGCAGGAAAAAAGCCTTTTGCTATACAAAATTGAGGCAATTATGGCGTTTTCAAGTAAACGTATTAACGCTTATGATGTGGCTCAAATGTGTGGAGTTGAACACGACGAGGCGGCGTTTGTTTTAAATGGCTTATATCCAATTATTGTATGTGAAGGCGATAGATACTTCGCTTTTCATAATGATGTAAGGCTTTTTTTACAGAATGCAATTATTCAAAATTCAAATATAAAAGGAATTACCGAATCAATAATTAATCGAATTAAACAGGATAGAGAATTATGGAAATATCGATATGATATCTCTTTTAATTTACTAGTATCTTGTAAGGCCACTGATGAGGTGTTGAAACTGATTGATGTTGAATATGTAATGGATTCAGCATTATATGGGATATCGTTTGATAGGATACTTCAGCAGTTTATACTAGCGCACCAATTGCCAATGGATAATCTTGAAGAAGTATGCATACATTCAAGTGCAGTGTCTCTTTGTTTGGCACAGTATGCAAATTGCATACAGTATTATGCAAAAGAATCGGATTATTTTGAAGCACAAAGTATCAACAAAAAGACTAAAGCGGAAAAATATTGTTTGAATGTTAAAAATGATATAGAGCAAATCATTTTAGATATTGATTTTGCTGCTAAGGCTGGATTTGAACGAGGACATAAACTTTTCGATGAATACCTCAGTGGATATAATATAGAGGCATTGTTAAGCGGGGAGCTAAACAAAGAAACGCTTGTTAAGGCAGGATATATATTTCGATGCTATGGTGCAGATTATATGGATGCTCTTACTGGAAATTCTAACGATTATGTTTATTTTGTAGATGGATGGTTAGATGCCAGTGTAAGTATTACATCAAAAGAAGATATCAGGCAAACATTCACTTTTAAATGGTATAATCCAGATTCATTGTATGCATATATTCATCAGATTACAGAAGAAAAGAATCTTGAAAAAGAATCATTTGACGAATTGTTGAATATTCTTTTAGGAATGTCTGCATCTATAGAAATAATTATAGAGATTTGCACATATGGACTGTTAAACTCATATAAATGCGAAGCTGGGATAGAATATATTGGCAACCATTTAAGTGATATTATAAAAATAGATAGAGATTATAAATACGAAGATTTAAGAATAATTTCTTTGATTAAGGCTAACTTGTGCCTGTTTGGTAGGATTGAGGAATCGTTAGTTGAAAAATGTTATAAAGAAATATTGAATCTAACTCATAATGGTGAATCACAAAGAGGTTATAAACCAGCATTGGCACAGTATGATATTGCAAAGCATGTTAGTGAACAATTTTATTCGGTGGACAGAAATGATGTATTATCTAAAGATGATATCTTTTCATTGATTTATTTTGCGGATAAGTACGGTGCTGGATCTGCTCATGATTGTAATGGATATACTGTTATGAGATTTTTACGTAAAGTATTGGTGAGCTTTTCCGAGCATAACCCCAAGGCAGGAATTATCGATACTATTTGTAAAGCGGTTGTTCAATGTTTGGAATGGGATAAGACTCGATTTATTCCGGAGTTTAACAGGTTGTTCTGTATATCAAATGCGCATGCTGATTTTCTAAAAGTTGCAGAATATTGGTGTGGCGAAGATGGAGTGGCTTGGAGATCAGAATATGATGAGATGGAAGATTTATGTAAAAACATGATACCTGCATTAGAATACTTTGGAGAAAACAAGTTTATAGAGGAAGTACGTGAAAAACAAAAATATAGAATGTTTGGCTATGTGGGAAGAAAAGACTATTCGTTAAATGGTTTACTTGATTGTTATAAAAAACTTCCTCTGAATGAAGAAAAATTATGCTGTTATGGCATGAGACTGTTTTACGTTTCAAATTTAGCGGATTCTATTGGTGATAATAGGTTTTCAAGTGAAGTTGACCGAGAGTTGCTAGAGGATGCCGTTAAATTGGGGTACAAGTACTGTAATGCATTATTTGAACTAAAAAATACTCCTAAAGATTTAGTTTATTGGAGAATGAAAGTTCTTGATTCTCTATATTGCAATATAGATTTGATTTCTGATGATTCTGAATTAATTGCGTTATACAGACTTACAAATTCATGGATTAAAGAGTATATAGAGAATGATAGAGAATACAATCGATTGGAAACCTTAAGAAGTTACAATTATGAAATTATTTCTCGCATTTCAAGTTCTGAAATTCGGGAAAAGCTTATGGCAAAAGGATTGTATGATAAAGCGGAACATAAAGATTTCTCTGTAGAAACAGGAAGGGACTATAATCTCGAAATTATCAATCTTTTAAAAGAAGATGGATATAATGAAAAGGCGGAAGGAGTAATTCTTACACAAATAGATAAAAGAGAAATCGGATTACATAAGCTGATTATGGAGGCAGGAGATATTATCGCCCAAAAACATATGGAAGAATATGTAAATAGATGTGTTGTTAAATTTATTCTATCTGAAAGCAAGTATGGTTATATAGGCAGCGGAATTAGCGATGTATTTGAACGTTATTATGAAATGTTCAATGATAATACATGGAATCTTTTATTTGAAAATATAGTAACTCGATTCGCAGAAAGTGATTATGGCATAATTGCCTCGTTGTGGGGAGATTTTACAATTTTCTCAATTTATTATCTTTCAAGAATAGATAAAGATAAAATAAAAACTTTATTCGATTGTTTATGTAAAACACATGAAAGTCTTTCTTCGGCGAATGGAAGAGTAAAAATAAAAGAAGAAAAACTGATATTGGATGAGAATATTACGTCGCTCTCTGATATGGTAAATTTTCAGCTTAATATATGACTTTGGGTAAAATACTTATTCTTAGAAAGGAGGGATTTTGTGCCAAAGCAGAAAAAAAGAAGGCTTGCTGATTATTCGACTTCAGAGATGGTAAAGCTTTGCGGAATGAAAGCCAGCAGTACTTTTGAAAACAAAAGAGATAAAGTCTTTGAGAGATATGAAATAGATCCAACTCTTTTTAAAATGGATTCTAGCATTGAGGGAGGAGAAAACTTTTATCCTGTTGTTTGTGCTGAATTATTGGCAATTCTAATAAAAAATTGGGATAAAAACCCTTCAAGTAGAAAAAATGCTAACAGAGATAATGTTACAGTGACTCAGATTTGTGATTTTTATAGGGCATTATTAAAAGATGTAGATGATCTTCCAAAAGAATTGAGAGGACTTATATATAAATCTTGCCAGAGTCATTTTACTACAAAGTGTCTTGTAATATGGGCGGAAAGAGTAGTAAATGGATTGGCATTATTTACAGAAACGCATATGGATCAACCAGAGGAAAATATAGGTAAGCTTTGTCAGGCTCTTGCTATTAATTTGGATAAAATGACATACATGGAATACATGAATAATAAGCTTATAGAGGCTGTCCCTTGGATCGCTCAATTTGGTGTATTTCCAAATCCTTTTAACATGAGTTCTATGCAAAAACCAGCAATAGGTACTCAAAATGTTGGTCTAGACGTTGGCTTGGCAGAGTTGATTAAGGCTATTGCATTAGAGATGAATAGCGATAAGGAAGAAATACAGTATGAGTCTATAAAAGATGAGGAATCTGATGTTGGCGCTGTAAGGGATGTGTATTACAAAATGGTACAGTCATGGTATGTCTCGTCAGAGTTTGAAGAATATACAACAAATACATATTCCAAAGGAGCTTCTGCTTGGAAAAACTGGGCCGAAAAAATTGAATCTGGCGAGATGGAGGGTAAAGATGCAATTGTAGCATTTTATGAGAAGCAACTTGCGGAAGCAAAACTAGAAGTTATGGCATTGGAGCAGCGTTTAGAGGCAATAAAAAATGACGAGCCAGCTATTTTTCCGGTGACTGCTGAGGAAATAGAGGATATTAATGATGCGTACGTAGAGTATTTCGGTGATAAGTATGGTAAGCAGACTGATAACCATCGGTATGCAGATGTATATATTGGGCAGATGCTATGGGCATTTTTAACCCAAGAAAATTTTTAAATTTCGTACTTAAGTATTTTGGAGAAAAACGGTGCTATCCTTAACTTACAAAAAAGAGAAAGGAGCACACTAGTATGATTTATTTTTTGTCTGAATCAGAAAAGAAAACTGCCATTAAAGAATATGCTGGTCGTCAAAAGACAATTAGACAGCTTGCACAAAAATATGGCGTCTCGTATGAAATAATGCGACGAATAATGGTTAACGCTGGATACTCGAATGGGTTGAAAGTAAGGTGAAATATGAGTGCAACCGGCTGTCCATTTATTAGGACAGCCGGTTTGTTACCATAAGAATCATAAAAGGGGGAGTGCACGATTTTCGCGGCTGTCAGATATTTTCGTTATTTTGTAGATTAATATTACAAACAAGTGTTCGCGGTGATATACTATTCAGAATAGTAGCAACTAGAAAAACTCGATATGTTTCCGACAACAAGAAGGGTTTAGGTTGCGGATTGAATAAGGGCAAAATGTGCGTAAGCGCAAAATATTGCTACGTTACTCATGAATTACGCTTGCACCAAAATGATAGATGCAAGCGTCTTTCTCTATTTTAGTTTTGACAGTTCGTTTTCGCAGTCTCGCTCCATGGGGCAAGCTGTTCCAACTGCTCATCTGACATTTTATCGTCTGGCCGCTGTGATAAGAGATATGTCAGATATTTATAGGTATTCAGATCATTCGCTTTTGCCATCTCAACCATTGTATACACAATAGCACTAGCGGTGGCTCCTTTCGGACTGGCACTGAACAGCCAGTTCTTCCGGCCAATCATGAATGGTCTAATCGCATTTTCACTGAGATTATTTGAAAGACTGCAATGTCCGTCTTCCAGGTAGGTCATCAGGGTGTCTTTCCGATTTTGGGCATAGTTTACCGCTTTCGCCAAACGGGTTCCTTTGTTTGGGCGCTGTTGATCCAGCCAATTCCAGAATGCCTCCAGTATTGGCTTCTCCTTTTCAAGACGAAATTGTTTTCTCTGCTCCGCAGTGTGATTTTTTGCTTTTGAGTACCGCTCACAATCAAACAGCTTGGAACAGAACTGTACTCCCTGCACTGCCGGAAGGCTGTAATCATACTCTTTCCCTTTCGGTATGGCATCTGTGAAATAACGTCTCACATGTGCCCAGCAAGAGCAGCGTTTGATATCCGGCAGATTATTATAACCCTGGTATCCATCCGTCTCCAGATATCCGCTGAACCCCTGTAGGAAAGATGCTGCATGGAACTTTGCCCTTGTCTCTGTGTAATGGTAGAGCAGGATCGGCGGAAGTCCATCTTCCCCACTGCGGAAGAGCCACATCCAGGAATCCGTTTCAGGATTACGCTCCGGCTCATTCAGTACCTGAACCCGGGTTTCATCTGCCATCAGATATTTACGCATCCGTAACTGACGGTGAAAATAATCATAAACATGACGGAGATAATTCTCGGCACAGTAAATGATCCAGTCAGCAAGCGTAGCCCGGCTTAATGGGACACCCAGTTGCTTCTGGTGCATTGCCCATCCGACAACGGATTCCGATGCATAACTTTCCGGGATCAATGGTTCCTGAACAGGGGCTTTGACAAATGTCTGATCATCCGGATGTTCCTCTGATATGGCACACTCCGGGCATTTATAGGTTTCACGATAGATATTTACTACTTTTCCCTTGGCAGGGGTAAAACGAAATTCATGGCGGACGAATTCTTTCCCAATACATTCCATCTGCGTTCCGCAGGTTGGACAGTTTCGCTCCTCCTCCGGAAGAGAAATGATCTCGTCGCAGGAAGGAACATTTTTAAAGAGATCAGCATGTGTCCGTCTTGCTTTTCTCTTATGTTCCGGAACAGTGATGTCATCAGGAAGTTCCTGTTCCCATGTCGGATCTGCTTCCTGCTCGGCTTCATCAAAAAGATTCAACTGGCCATCGATATCTTTCCGTTTTTCACTGGAAGTACCAAAAAGTTTCTTCGTGAGATATTCAATCTGCTGACGAAGGTTTTCTTTTTCCAGCCGGTCTGCTTCCAATGTTTTTTGTAAAGACTGGATCAGTTCTGTCTGTGTGGAAATCGTCTTATTCAGTTGGTTGATCATGTCCTTGTACGCAAGGATTTTTGAATCTTTTGAATTGCCAGCCATATGTTTTCTGCTCCTTTTTCACTGCTCTTATTATACCATAAAAAGCAATGAAAAAGAAGCAGAAAACCCAGCATTTACAAGGGATTTCAGACATGATACAGGGTGAGAAGCCCCTCCGTTTCTGTTGGTTGGCATAGATGTTTTACGCGATCATTCCGTAGGTTTGAATGCCTTGGGTTGTTCGATTTCAAGCCCGGACATGAGCCAGTCGAATTGCTGCCAGGTCAATTGTTTTACTTCCAGCTGATTTCTGGGCCAGCGAAACCTGCCCTGAACTTCCATACGTTTATACAGCAGCACAAATCCGTCAGATTCCCAGAGCAAAGCTTTGATCCTGTCACAACGTTTTCCACAGAAAAGATACAGGGCACTTCGCCTTGGATCCATATGGAGTTGATCCTCTACAATAGCACACAGCCCGTCAATGGATTTCCGCATATCCGTTCTGCCTGTTACGATATAGATTTCATCGGCGGCTGTGATATCCCCTAACATTCCAGCTCCTTCACAATTCGAAGCGTTTGAGCCAGAAGCTGAGGATCTGTTCCATTTGGTATTGTTAGATGAAAGCTGCCTACAGACAGCTTCATTGACTCTGCTACAGAAAAGTTATTCCTTTCCGTAGCTGCCGGAATTACATTTAATGGCTGTTCATAAGGAATCGGGTCAGTATCATGAAACTCCACTCTGACAACTTCCTGGCTTTCTGGTGCGCGATAGGTGCGTCCAGTTGACGCCGGCAAATCCACACAACCTTTCTGGCGCAGTCTTTTTACCCAGTTGTAAAAAGTTCCTGGCTTGATATCATGTTCCACACACCATTGATGATCTGTCAATCCACTTTGACGGCATTCCATGATGAGACGGTATTGTTCTTCGGCAGGTATTCTTTTGCTTCTCATGAGCACACCTCCATAACTTTAATAGAGTAAAATGCTCGCATCTATCATTTCAAGCAAGAGAAAATGAAGTGAAATGCTTGCATTCTCTAATGATTATTATGAATTGATTTTTAGGGCAACACAATCCGTCGAATTATTTTGCGCTTACTTTCAAAAAATCTTGAAACGCATATTTTTAAAAATGCAGATGTAGACTGTCAAGGAGCTGGAAGCGGATAAACTGATCGTCCGCACCGAGTATCCGCAGATC
>OGYK01002462.1_pt1 | contig 12026 bp, 16 predicted proteins | sample 1576501 | NCBI WGS metagenome assembly OGYK01 (sample SAMEA3541530, study PRJEB24748) | human gut metagenome | biome: human gut; feature: human-associated habitat; material: faeces | place: China | collected 2012
CGTAAAGGAGCGGTTGTAATTCATTGAAATAAATGGCGGCTTTCATCAACTGCCGAGATACTTCGGATTCTCGATACGGCGGGTATCCGCAAGACGGCGGACACGGTCGAGAAAATCGGCGTGGACCGTGCGCTCGAACACGCAAAAGATGCGGATCTGATTCTCTATGTGGTGGATGCGTCGGTGCCGCTCGATGAGAATGATGCGAAAATTATGGAAATCCTGAAAGGGCGCAAGGCGATTGTGCTGCTGAATAAATCAGATCTGACCGCGGTGATCGAAAAAGAGGAGATGGAGCAAAAGACAGGTGCTCCGGTCATCAGCATTTCGGCGCGTGAAGAGACGGGCATGGAAGAGCTGGAGGAGCAGATGAAAAAGATGTTTTTCCAAGGTGAAATTTCGTTCAACGATGAGGTTTACATCACGAATGCGCGTCATAAACAGGCGCTTCTGGAAGCAAAAAAGAGTCTGGAGCTGACGGCAGGCAGCATCGAAATGGGTATGCCGGAGGACTTCTTCTCGATTGACCTAATGAATGCGTATGAGGAACTTGGCTCGATCATCGGTGAAGCGGTGGGAGAGGACCTTGTGAATGAGATTTTCAGCAAGTTCTGTACAGGCAAATAGTCACGAAACAGTTCGTAGAGTTTAGATAGAAAAGGACAGGAAAAATGGCAGTTTTAGAAGAAACAATTGATATTGCCGTCATCGGTGCGGGCCATGCGGGATGCGAGGCAGCACTTGCGGCAGCGCGGATGGGGCTGGAAACGGTTGTATTTACGGTAAGTGTCGACAGCATCGCGATGATGCCGTGCAATCCGAACATCGGAGGAACCTCGAAGGGACACCTCGTAAAAGAGATCGACGCGCTCGGCGGCGAGATGGGTAAAAATATTGATAAGACGTTTATTCAGTCGAAAATGCTGAATCAATCGAAGGGACCGGCGGTGCATTCGCTGCGTGCGCAGGCAGATAAGCGGGCGTACAGCCAGTCGATGCGAGAGGTTCTTGAAAATACCGATCATCTGACGATCCGCCAGATGGAGATTGCGGAGCTGATCGTGGAAGACGGTGTTCTGACGGGCATAAAGGCCGTTTCCGGTGCGATTTACCACTGTAAGGCGGCCGTTCTCTGTACCGGCGTTTATCTGAATGCACGGTGCATTTACGGTGATGTGAGCACATATACCGGTCCGAACGGACTGCAGGCGGCAACACATCTGACCGATTCCCTGAAAGCGAACGGTGTGGAGATGGTGCGTTTTAAAACAGGAACACCGGCGCGTATTGACAAGCGGAGCATTGACTTTTCGAAAATGGAAGAGCAGTTTGGCGATGAGCGCGTTGTGCCGTTCTCATTCTCGACCGATCCGGAGAGCGTACAGATCGATCAGGAATCCTGCTGGCTGACGTATACGAATGAAGAAACGCACAAAATTATCCGCGAAAACCTCGACCGGTCGCCGCTGTATTCCGGCATGATCGAGGGAACAGGCCCGCGGTACTGTCCATCCATTGAAGATAAAGTTGTAAAATTTGCCGATAAAAACCGCCATCAGGTGTTCCTGGAGCCGGAGGGACGATACACGAACGAGATGTACAAGTACTTTCTTTGCTGCTTCAAGTGCTACTTCGAATGTATTCCATCCTGCGCTGAGATAGTTCTCTTTCTTGTAATCAGCTGTGGAGTCTACCAGTTTCTGAAGAGATGTCTTATCTCCCTTCTTAACAAGTGCTTCTGCTGCATCAAGAAGTTTCTGGTCTGCTACTACAACATCCTCTTCTAATGCATCTCCATCTACAAGCACTTTTCCTGCATTCTCAAGTGCCTCTACAAATGCATCTTTCTCTGCTCCATCAATATACTGATCAAGATCTAATGCACTGTATAATGTATAGTGATTCTGCAGATCTGTCTTATCTCCAGCCTTGAATCCAAGCTTCTGGATTTCTTCGATCAATGCGATTGTTGTATTGTCGATTACTGCCTGGCTTGACTGAACATTAGCACTTACATCTTTCGCATAATTAAATACTGCTGTAAAGCTTTCTCTTACGCTCTCGATAGCTGTATCTACTTCTCCGGCATCTATATTTTTCTGCGCTACGGAGATTACCATATCTAATGAACTCTTGTCTGTTGTTATTACATCATTCAGATTAAACAGACGGAATGCATCAATGCTTGTATACCAACCATAGTTATGATAATAATCATAGAGCCATGCTTTATTAATTCTAAGTTTAACCTTATCAGACTTAAAACTATCGAATAAGAATACTCTGGACTGTCCATCGATAGATGCTCCTTCGACTGCGGCAACCCATTTGTTTCCATCCCAGTATTCGATATCCATATCTTTGATATCCATATAATCTGGAATGTAATTGTCTAATGCTACTTCTGCCGCATTTACTTCTACAGGCTCTGCAAACTGAAGTTCAAGCTCTGCCGGAATGTTCTGCAACTGCCAAGCTGTACCATTATGTTTTCCATCAAGCGCACCTGCTAAACCTTCACTGTCACCTGATGTTCCGTTGTCTGTAACAGATTTATAAGTTTTTTCAATGCTGTCTTCTACATTCAGTGCTTCCTTGCTGATATATTCCGCTGAAGCCACTTCACTCATCTGACGTCTTCCAAGGAACAATGCTGCTTTTACTGTTTCTTTGGATCTTGTCATTGCAAATGGTTCTGTATATTCCTCTGAGAACCATGTTGGCTCATTTCCATCGATCGTATATCTGATCTGAAGATCATCAAACTCGCTGGAAATCGCAACTTTATCTTCTGCTCCGAGCATTTCCTTATCCGTTGGTTTAATTGTTACTATCAATTTATCCCAAATTCCAAGAAGTGCATCTTTCGCCTCATCAACACTCTTCTTCATCAGATTCAGCTCAGTAACTGTGCATTCTTTGTCTTTCAGAAGTTCTATTGCTGCATCTAACTGGTTGTCCAGATCTGCTGCTGTATTGATATAGCTTGCCCAATCTTCGTTTACGTCTCTTCCTTCATATACTTCTTCTGCTGCATAGTAGGAATCTTTTAATGTAATTGCAGCTTCTCCAACCTTGATTGCTTTGAGAAGGATCTGTGAATGATTGTAATATTCATCAGATTTCTCTTCTTCTACAACCTTCTCTGCTGCCTCGATCAATTCCTCAAGATGTGCTTTCTGATCAGCAAGAAGTTCATCGTCCATCTTTGCTGCAAGCTCTTTCGCCTGATCGATCACGCCCTGAAGTTTCTCAGGTGTTGAATGGAAGTCGATTGTGTAAGTTTCTCCCACCTCTGTCGGGAAGGAAATCTTGTTGTCTGAGTGAACTGTTGTCTCTACCTTTGTTCCGTCAGATTTCTTCACTTCGTAAGCTGCGATATTCTCATATTCGCCTGTAAATGTATTTCCATTTCTTGATGTAATCTCGAAACGATCTGCTTTACCTTCTGACCAGTTCATGTCGATCTCAAAGTTGCCTCTTGCAACGATACCTTCTACATGTCCTGTGTTCCACTGCTCTGGGATTGCCGGCAGGAACTGTACATAACCAAGCTGGCTCTGAAGAAGCATCTCATTTACACCTGCTGTATAACCAAAGTTACCATCGATCTGGAAGATCGGGTATCCTTTGTAGTTTGCTCCTCCACCGTGTGATGAGAGAAGATTTGTCAGGAATCCTGAATTTCCGCCACCAACTGCGGACTGTACGATCTGGAATGCCTCATTAGAGTGTCCTGTACGTGCCCAAAGGTTCAGTTTGTGTGCTTTTGACCAACCTGTTGCATCCAGGCCTCTTTCGTTCAGGGATACGATTGCTGCATCCATGAATTCCGGATTGTCTTTGCTGATCATATTACATGGATATAATGCCATCAGATGTGACAGATGACGGTGCGGTGGCTGTACTCCTCCACTCTGTGCGCCAAGGCTCTGTCTCCACTGTGGGATATCAATCTCACCAAGGTCTCCTGCCTGTGCTTTTCCGAAATGTGTTTCTTCATACCACTCTTTTACCTGTCCGTCGTCACCAACTAAGACTGGATCCAGTTTGGACTGTTTTTCTTTCCACTGTTCAACCAGATCTGCATCAACACCTAATGTCTCTGCTGCCTGAATTGTATTCTCAAAGTGCTGCCAGATAAACTGCTGATCGTAAGATGCACCGTTTACGATCGGTCCGTTCTCCGGTGAGTAAGAAGGAGCTGATACGTAACGCTGCTGATACTCACTCCAGTAAAGAGCCTCATTCCAGAAGTTTGCAACTTCTTTCAGAGATGGATACAATTCGTTTTTCAGGTAATCTGTGTCTTCTGTGTACAGATAGTACTCATATGCATTCAGAAGTGCCCATGCAGAACCGATTGGGTTCCATCCGGCTGCGTTGTTTTTCTGTCCAAGTGCTGAGAACATATATGGTGTACTAAAACATCCTACGAGCCATCCGTTTTCTTCTCCCTCATCACTCTTAATACCGAAAGCTGCTGCTGCCGCATAACGTCCGGCCTCTTTCAGAACATTCAGGTAATCATTGTATGCTATCTGACATTCTGCAAGGTTACTTGCCAGTGTCGGCCAGTAGTTCATCTGAACATTGATATTGAAGTGGTAATCTCCACCCCACTGGAAGTATCCTTCTCCCCAGACACCCTGAAGGTTTGTCGGAAGAGCTCCTTCTCTTGATCCGGCGATTGTCAGATAACGTCCAAACTGGTAACAGATTACTTCCAGAGCTCTCTGCTCGGATTCTGTAGGAATTTCACCACCATTGTTGTCTACCATGTTACGGTACTTTTTGATCAGTTCATCTGTAGGAATTGTAGGAACTTCTTCGTTAAATCCTAATTCCATACGGGAGAACAATGCAGAATGATCTGCTACATGGTCTTCTTTCAGTGCTTCGTATCCTTTTTTAGCTGCTGCATTGATTCTTGCTGTAACCGCATCATGTGGATCCTCTCCACGAAAACTCGGAAGCTCCATCTTGTAGTCTGTACCACATGCAAACGATCGCCGCCGCTGTTGATTCGCGTTGTTGTATTGTTAGCAAAATTTATAATGGCGTGAACTTCGTCGTCGGATTTGAAATATTCTTTGTAATATGACAAAACATAATCTTGAATATTTACATCGTTCGATATAGTAGCGTAACGCCATTTTCCGGTTACGTCATTAACAACGCTTTTCCAAAATACCGGATCAAGTTCTGAAATATCTTTGTCGCTAACGCCGACGATTGTATCGCCGGTACGGTGTTCAACTTCCGGAGCCGCTTCGGTTGCTTCTTCCGTCTGCTCGGATTCCTGAACAACGGATTCACTGACAACTTCACTTTCCTTATTACTTTCGACCGGTTCTTTTGATTTGCCGCAACCGGTCAGACCAGCAAAAATTGACAGAATCGACATAAAAATCACCACTTTCTTCTTCATAGAATAATTCCTTTCTATATAAGCCCTTTCATAAGAGCGATTTTATAAATATGCTTACAAGGTTTATGTTTCGGCTTATCGTCGCGATATGCGGCGCACTGGCACATTCCCAGACTACACCACACTTCTTCCGGATCAGAAGCCACCTTGATTCTCGCAAGACCTTTTTCTTCATCCTGGAAATGAACGGAAAACTGTTCTTCCTTCGCCTGGCGAAGCTTTTCCTTCTGTTCCGGCAATTCGTGAACCGAAGCCGGCCAGCGATAGAACGGCGCAACATTCGCCTTCGCTTTCTTTTGCCATTTCAAATATATTCGGATCTTCCAGGCCCACACAGCCAGGAAGACGACAACGGAACCGATTATTATTTTCAAAACCATAATATCACCTTCCAAAAATTACCAGTATACCTTGCCGACCATTAAATTTATAATAGTTTAGCCCGGCCTTTTTCTGGAAAAGGGGTGGTGCTAATGATAATTAAATACATAGAATACAAAAGCCGCCGCGTTTACGCGATCTATTACGCAAATTGCAAAACAATGTATTATAATTTGAAATTTAATGGAAGGACGAAGATATACTTGTTGATCTGGTAGCCTTATAGGCAAGGCCGGGCGTTTTAAACGCCTAGCCCGTTTCTTTATTCCGAACCGGTTTTTCTTCGACCGGCGGAAATTCCTTTTCCAGTTCTTCCGGCGTTTTCGGTACATCACCGAACAAGTCTTCGTCCATACTTCCTGATTCAACCACATTATAAAAGAAATCTCTTACCGTCTGACGCTGATCGGCGTCTAATTTCAAATACTGGTAAACCAAATTATAACTGAAATCATCAAGATTAAATTCCTTTTTTAACTGATCCATAGTATCAGAAGGACTTTTTACTTTCATTTCTCCGGATCCGGTTCTTAACCATTCTTCGTTTATGGAAAACTCGGAGCAGATAAGTTTTATCATAGGTTCTTTTATCTCTACACGACCACGTTCTAAATTATTTATTACGTCGCCGCTTACACCTATTCTTTGACCGAAAGCCGCGCGCGAAAGACCTATTTCTTCGCGTAAGCAACGAATTCTTTCATTCATCACGTCACCCCCTTTCGTTTTATGAACACATAATATCATTATTTCTTTGGTTCGTCAACCAAAATATTTTTATATTTTTTGTAAAAATGGTTGACAAACCAAAATAAAACATATATACTTGGCTTATCAACCAAACAGAAGCGGTTGACGAACTAAAAAACAACAGAAAGGGGGCCGTACTTATGGCAAACGAAAAGAACATTACAACAGTACGCGACGAAGACAAATCTTTTATCCGCGTGATTATGTCACTTCCACCGGAAAAGAAAAATCTTATCCAGGGAATTATTATCGGCCTGGATCTGCAAGAGAAACAGACCGCAACGGCGGCCAGATAGGCCGCCAGCACTTCGACATATAGCCGGAACAACCGACTGCAATCGGCGGCTGATGTTGGAAATAAGCGAAAAGAGGTAAAGAAAATTGAATAAGGATTATTACAGCATTTATGACACGTCCCTTTCATTTTTCAACAACACAGAATGCAATGGGCCGGACTGGCACAAGCAACACTTTCATCATTACGCGCTTTTACATCGCGTGTTTAATATGTTGAGAAATGAAGGCTTCGAAATCGAAAAGGATAAAAACGTCCCTAAAACTATTCGAAAAAGCCACTTTGTAGGACGACGTGGAGATCTGGAATTTTACGCGGAACGTTACCCTAGAGGATTCAGGATCGAATTCTTCCAGAATGTGAATTTTAAAAATCCAAACGGTGGCCGGTACGATTTCGAAAAATTTCAGAAAATGCCCTATTTGATACGGCTTCAATACATAAAGTATATGAATAAAATTGTCCGTATCATGAACCAGCTTGAAGATTTGGCGCCGGATAAATCCCGGTTAAATCCGAAGCTGGCGGAAGAATGGATCAAATCCCGTTATGTGGAAGAATGGCACCATGAGCAAAAGGACATGAATTTTAACCTTACAGACACAGACGGAGAAGAACAGCCGTCATATAACGGGCTTGACCGTGACAAGAAAGTCCTTCGGAATGGAGACATTAAGTATTTCCGCCACTGGAACGGCTACCTTTACCGGGGCCGCATTTACCACAATATCAATAATATGTGGTGGGTTATCGCTGACAAATACACGGTTAGAAATATCGCCGCGTTTGATTTGTTCGACCTGGGGCCGGAAGATTTTCGCGGCAGACAGAAAAGACCGGTTATTCCAAAAGAATACCAGGAACGCCGGAAAGCAATCGAAGCAACAAGCACGAAGGAACTTGTCAATGAATTAAAACGCCGCAAATGTGCGGCAAATAAAAACACAGAAAGGAAATAAGCACATGGAGAATCAGGAAAAAGAAGTCAAAGACTTCGTGATTAACTACACGGACGGATCCAGCGTCACCGTTGACAAAGGTTTCTTCTGTAATATTCAGAAAGAACCGGGCGGCGTTTCAAATCTGAAATTCGAACTTGTAGGGTGTTCCGGAGAAGACCTGGCGACCATTATTTTTGGTTGTGTAAATCTGGGCGCGAAGATGGGATTGTTTGACAAAGAAAGAGAGGAAATAAGCGAATGAGTAACACGAAAGAATCTATTGTTTTGAAGTATGACGACATGGGAATCCCTTCGATCATGTTGAAAATTGATAACACGGCAAAGACGCCGGAAGAAGCGGATCGAATGTTCTTTGTCCGCGGTGTGGAATATGATTCCATTTATTTAAGCCAGTTTGTTAATTGTATCAGAAACGGACGCGCGTATTCGTTGCCGGCGGTTGATCCGGCCGTAAGAATTAACTTCGACGAAGCAATCGCCGCATGTAAGAGAAAGGGCCGCGGCTGGCACTTGCTGACTTGGGCGGAATGGAAATATATTCGTGAACATACGATTCCGGATATACACGGAAATACAAGCTTCGGCAAGTATCACAACGACGAAACAGAAGTCGGAATCGGTGTTCCGACTTGCGGAAGAACACTGACCGGCACCGGCCCGGCGAACTGGTTCCACAACGGCAACAAAGAAACCGGAATCGCTGATGTGGTCGGCCTTGTCTGGAAAATGATCGCTGGACTTCGATTAAAAAGCGGCGTGATCCAGTATATGCCGGACAACGACGCGGCGGCACCTGACGCGGATCTTTCGATTTCTTCGGAAGAATTCCAGGAAGTACACGTTGACGACCTTCCATTCCCGGATCCGGTAAGAATGGGAGCAAACGAAGACGGTGAACTTGTTATCACGACCGACAAAGAAAAGGTTGACGGCTGGGCCGGCGGAATGAGATCGGAAACATACGTCAATTTGACCGAAGTTCCGCAGATCTTGAAAGACTTAGGAATCATCACGGACGACATGAAGGAAAATTCCGAATGGTTATCAGCAGACGCCGATCTGGAAGAAGCAATCCCGTTCGTGGGTGGCAGTTACTACGACACTTCGAGCGCTGGCCCTTCCGCGTTGTACTTGAACAACGAACGTTCGGGCGTCTGGACGCACCTCGGCTTTTTCTCCGCTTGTTTAGGGGAACCTGTTCGCCGATAACTGTAATCTGTTTACCCACGCGATAGCGTGGCTAATAGGCCGGATAAACGGCCGGAAAGGTGGAACCATGAGAAGAAAACCAACAAACCGAACCAGCTACAAAGAAGTTTGTGCATTATATGAAAAATTCGGTCGTTCCGATTATCGTTTGAGATCGGCCGAAGATATTCTGAACATTCACGGATTCGACATTCGCGAAACGGACGGCTACGAAGATTTAACCCAGGAACAGAAAGAACTGTTCGAAAGTTATTGTGTTACACACATGAACAGTCTTGGAATGAATACAAAAATAACCATGTGGCCGAAATCGGTTCATTACGTGAAAGAATATGATTATTATTCCGCCCCGGAATGGGACGAAGAAGAACAGCGAAACATTCGCTGGGAGATCGGCCGCGAATGGATCATCTTAAAAGCAAACGGAAGAACGAAGAAGTTCAAGAAGTACATGGACGAAGGAAAGGCAATGGCCGACGTGGACGCCGTTTCCACCCAGGAAAAGGAATATCTTCGCGTTGACTGGAAATACCAGGGACGCGCCGAATGGTTCCACGTTATGGCACCGGACAAATACTATTAAGGCGGTGATTCTATGAAGAAGACTTCTGATATTGGAAATAAGAGCCAGGCGGAACGCCTGAAAGGTATTTTGAAAAGCTTCGGGATCAATTCCCAGGAAGAACTTGACGGCGCCCTTGCTGGCGCCCTGGAAGCTATGACAATCGGAATTATGACGGACACAATAACCGTTCCGGCTAATTCCGCATAATAAAAAGCGCAACGCGGAAGTTTGGCCCCTCGGACGTTACGCTTTTGACCGTACCCGTGAAAGCACAGCCTTTATTTATTGTAAAGGAAAAGTGTAAAAATGTCAAGAATCGGCGCAAGCGCCAGAAGATATTATTCTGACGGCATTACACGGGTGACGGATCCGTTCTGGAAAATGAAATGTAACAAGTGCGGACACGTCTTTTTATCGTGTATCTGTATAGCAGAATGTCCGACGTGCGGTTCGATGGATCAGAAGGCATTTCTGGACGGAAAGAGCCTTGAAGAAATCAAAACTGAACGCGGCGAACCGACTATCCCTGAATATTTACTTTCAAAAAATCAGAGTTTATCAGAGTAAATCAGAGATAATCAGAATTTATCAGAGTTAGAAAGGACGGTGAAAGAATGAACAGACTGGGCTTCCTGGTGCTTTCGATTCTGAAAGCAAACGGAGCAACAAACAAATTATGTTCTATGTCGGTTCGGGAAATCACCGACACAGAAGAAGATTGTGGTTACAAGGAAAATACAATTTTTAAGAAAATAAAGGAATTTGAACAGTCCGGCTACATATGCCGCGGCTTGAAAGAAGGCCGGGCGGACACGTTTTTCATAACGCCGGAAGGGTGCGAATTTCTGGAAAGGGCGAAGAATGAATCGAAATAAAAAACTTTTTGCTAATTCTGTTTTATCCGGCCTTATCTTCTTAATGCTGGCGGCCATCTTCTTAACGCTGGCCGCCATTCTGGACAACAGCAACACGGCACGCGAAGAAGCGGAAAAACAGAAAAAGAATTCAGATCTGGACGGATCACTTGCGACTGTTCAGATCTACAACGAAGAAACGAAATGCTGGGACACATACCAGGGCGTTATTGATTTACATTCCGGACTATACGGAACGTGGCTATATGAGATTAACGGCCAGGAAATCATTTTGACCGGCGCCCGGAATATCGGGAGCGTTCCGGCAGAAACCGAACAACAGACGTTCGATAATACAACGAAGGGAGAATCAGACAATGAAAAATAAAATTGCTTTTGTAGCCGTCGGCCAGGCTGGCGGAAATATCGGACAGCTTTTCGAACAGAAGGGCTATAACGTGCTTTACATCAACACAAGCCAGGAAGATCTTGACACGCTTGAAAAGGCGAAATTCAAGTATCATATCCCGAACGGAGAAGGTTGTAACAAGGACAGAAGAAAAGCGAAACAGCTTGTGATCGACGACTTCGACCAGATCGCCGCAGAAATCGAAACAAAGATCAAGTCGGAATTGATTTTTGTAATCTTCGCCAGCGGCGGCGGAACCGGCTCGGGTGCCGGCCCTATGCTTGCGGATCTTCTGATTGACGACGGGAAGACAATCGGCGCTATGACGATTATTCCAAACCCGGAAGAAAGCGTTAAAAGCCACATGAATTCCTACGAATGTTTTTCGGAATTGACACAGATTCCGGGGCTTGCTTCTTGTTTTATCCTGGATAACAGCAACGGGGACAAACTGGAACTGAATTCACGCTTCGTCGAAGACTTCTGTTCGTTTCTGGATATTCCGGAAAAACACAAGAGCGTAAAGGGCAATATTGACAAGGCGGAGATCATCGAAACGTTAAAGGCTCACGGTATGGCCATTGTGACGCGCCAGAAGGCCCAGGAAAGCGCCGAAGTGATTAAGGCTATACATAATACACCTTTTGCCCCGATCGAAGGAGATAGAGCCGTTAAATACATCACCGCGTCATTATCGGGCAATGTACGAATGGCAGATCTTGAAAAAGACTTAGGAACGCCGATCGACACATTCCAGACTTTTAACGATGAAAAGACAATATGTTGTGTTTCTGGACTGAATTATCCACAAACGCGCCTTGATATTGTGTATAACAAGGTTTCAGAGAACAAAGAAGCGATAAAAAAGAACTTGGCGGCAACACATGAAAGCACGATGAAAAAAGACGTGAACTTCCTGGACGACCTGGAACCGGAGAAAAAACCGGCAACAGAGAAGAAGCCGCTTTCGCGCAGAAACATTATGAGTAAATATTTATAAAGGCGGTGTTTTACTATGGCAGATATTAACTGGATCAAGCTTCGCGTTGACATGTTCGACGATGAAAAAATTAAAATTATTCAGTCCATGCCGGAAGGCGACGCGATTCTTGTTATCTGGATCCGGATAATAGCGCTTGCCGGCAAATGTAACGCGAAAGGGCTTGTCCT
>OGYK01002468.1_pt1 | contig 12018 bp, 9 predicted proteins | sample 1576501 | NCBI WGS metagenome assembly OGYK01 (sample SAMEA3541530, study PRJEB24748) | human gut metagenome | biome: human gut; feature: human-associated habitat; material: faeces | place: China | collected 2012
GAAGCCGCAGAGCGCCGACATGTGGACGGAGAATGCCGCCGCGCAGCCGCGCCGCAGCGCGCCGGACGACCGCCGGCGTGTGCAGCAGACTGCCCCGTCCCCGACCGGCAAGCACGGCCGCAAGGCCAAAAAAGCCAAAAAGCCGAAGAAGAAAAAAAGCGTCGGCCGCAGGCTGCTCATTCTCTTTCTCGTGCTGGCCATTCTCGCCGGGCTGTATCTGACGGCGGTCTATTCTGACATTCCGTTCATCGCCAAGTGGCGCACGGCCTATATCCAGACGGCTATGAACACGCTCAGCCACCAGTGGCTGGCAACGGCTTTCATACCGCGCAGCGTCATCGACAAGGTCGTCGCCGAAATGGAGGCCGCGCGAGAGGCGCAGATCGGCGTCAACAGTGAGTGGGACGAGGGAGAGAGCGAGTCCCGCAACCCGACGCTCACCGACACCAAGGGCATGAGCAAGGAAGAGATCACGTTTTACAACCTCTTCTGGGAGGTAGACGTGCCGAGCATGCAGGCGTATGTCAAGGAGCATCCCGACGCGCTCGCCGCCGGGTGGAGCCGCATCAACATCGACCACTCCGCGCTTACGGATAACGGCACCAGCATCCGCACCATCCAGGGCGAGCAGGTGCTCGCGATCGATGCGCAAAACGAGATCCTCATCGTGCGCGAAAAGGGCAGCACCTATCGCGGCGTGCTCGTCGTGATGAAAGACCCGTCGCGCCTGAGTCTGCACGCAGCGACCACGCTCGGCAGCATCGGCCAGTACTGCGGCCAGATCGCGCAGGCGCACGGCGGCGTCATCGGCATGACCGGCTCGGGCTTCATCGATCCGGGCGGCACCGGCAACGGCGGCACGCTCGCGGGCTACGCCATGTGCAACGGCAGGGCCTACGGCGACCACATGGGCTATGGCTACAAGCGGCTCGAGCTGCATGCGGACAACCGCATCTACATCCGCGACAGCGCCTCCCCCGTCTCGTCCGACACGACGGACGCGGTCGAGTTCTCCCCCGCCATGATCATTGACGGGGAGACGGTCGTCAATGCCCGCAGCGGCTTCTCCGACCTGCAGCCGCGCGCCTGTCTCGGGCAGTCGAAGTACGGCGAGATCATCGCCCTGCTCGTCGAGGGCCGGCTCACGACATCGGTCGGCATCAGCGTACCGGACTGCGCGGCCATCATGGCCAAGCACGACTGTATGCAGGCCATGAACCTCGACGGCGGCACCAGCGCCATGATCTGGTACAAGGGCAAGTACATCATGCGCAGCTCCAACCCCGCGCTCACCGCCGGGCGGACGCTGCCAAACGCCTTTGTCTACGCCGGAAATTAACGGAATCCGAAACGTCCCTGACCGCCGGTCAGGGACGTTTGTTTGCCTTGCACAAATCTTTTTTTGCCGCCGGCGTGCAGTTTCGTGAAAATGGGGCTTGCAATCCGCTCCCGGACGTGGTAGAGTAACACCATCGACAAACCGATGACCGAGAGGAGTACCCATTTACGAAGCTTTCAGAGAGCAGCGGACGGTGGAAGCGCTGCAGCGGACGAATGGCGAATGGACTCGCGAGGGCAAACCGATTGCAGCAGCATGAGGGGCGACGGTGGCCGCGGCCGTTATCCGGCGGAGCGTATGATCGTACGTGCAAAGTGGGCGCATGAGCGCCAACATGGGTGGCACCGCAGGAGTTACAGTCTTGTCCCATGAAACGGAAGGAACCGTTTCGTGGACGAGGCTTTTTTTATTGCTCAAATCACCGCAGGAGGGATGCATATGACACGGATGACCAGACGATGGCGTGGCGGCCGGAGAATTTTTGCCGCGTCAGACCGTATCCGGACATCACAAACCAACCGTTTCATAAAATATAAGGAGAATTTGCTATGAATAAAACGTTCCGTAAAATCGTCGGCGGCGCGCTCGCCGTCACCGCGCTCATGGGCCTGGCTGCCTGCGGCAGCAAGACCGAAGACGACAAGGCCGAGGGTAAGACCTACAAGGTCGGCATCGTGCAGTTTGTGGATGATGCGTCCCTCAACCAGATCGAGGCGGCCATCGAGGCCGAGCTCGACGCGAAGGCCAAGGAGCTGGGCGTGACCTTCGATTACACGCTCTACAACGGTCAGGGCGACGCCACGACCCTCAACCAGATCGGCGCAGAGCTCGTCGGCAAGGGCGTGGATCTGATCGTGCCGATCGCGACCCCGGCCGTGAAGATCATGCAGTCCGCCACCGAGGACACCGAGATCCCCATCGTGTTCTCCGCCGTGTCTGACCCCGTCGGCAGCGGCATCGTCGATGCGCTCGACGCGCCCGGCGGCCGCATCACCGGCACGAGCGACGCGCTCAACACCAAGGGTCTGCTCGATCTGATGCTCGCCCAGAACCCGGACGTCAAGACCGTCGGCCTGCTCTACTCCAAGAGCGAGGACTCGTCCAAGCAGCCGATCGCGGACGCGAAGGCCTACCTCGAGGGCAAGGGCATCCGCTGCGTAGAGAAGACCGGCACGACCACCGACGAGATCACCTCCGCCGTTGACGCGCTCATCGCCGAAAAGGTCGACGCCGTCTTTACTCCGACCGACAACACCGTCATGACCGCAGAGCTTGCCATCTACGAGAAGTTCCTCAACGCCAAGATCCCGCAGTACTGCGGCGCTGACTCCTTCGCGCTCAACGGCGCATTCGTCGGCTACGGTGTGGATTACACCGCGCTCGGCAAGATGACGGCCGACATGGTCGTGCAGGTGCTGGTCGACGGCAAGAGCCCCGCCACGCTGCCGGTCGCGACCTTCGACAACGGCATCGCCATGATCAATACGGACAGCTGCACCGCCCTCGGCTACGACCTTGCGGCTGTCAAGCAGGCGTTTGACGGCAAGTGCAGCGCCGTGCTCGAGACGACCACGCAGCAGAATTTTGACTGATATCTGACATCCCAAAGGAGGGGCGTTTATGCTGACAGTGTTGAAGACCGCGCTTGAGGTCGGCCTGATTTACGGCCTCGTCGCGCTGGCGCTGTTCATCAGCTTTTCGATCCTGAACATTGCAGACCTCTCGACCGACGGCTGCTTTACGCTCGGCTGCGCCGTGGGCGCGATGCTCACCATCGCGGGGCATCCGCTTCTGGCGCTGCCTGCGGCCATGGCCGCGGGTATGCTCTCGGGCTTCATCACCGCCTTTTTGCAGACGCGCCTCGGCGTGGAGAGCATCCTCGCCGGCATCATCTCGAACACCGGCCTGTATACGATCAACCTCGCGGTCATGGGCTTTTCGTCCAACGTGTCCATCACGGGGCGCGATACGGTCTTTTCGCTGTTCAAGGCACTCACCGGCGGCAGCCAGTGGAGCACGCTGGTGCTGCTCGCGCTGCTGCTGGGCGTGATCGCGGTCGTGCTCATCCGGTTCTTCGGCACGTCGCTTGGGCTTTCCATCCGCGCGACGGGCGACAGTCTCGACATGGTCAGCGCCTCCTCCATCAACCCTAAGGCCACCATCACGATCGGTCTGTGCCTCGCAAACGCTCTCACGGCGCTCTCCGGCTGCCTGATCGGTGAGTACAACAAGTTCTGCGACATCAACCTCGGCACCGGCATGGTCACGATCGCGCTGGCGAGTCTGATCATCGGCGAGGTCTTTGCCGGCCGCCGCGGCGGTGTCGGCAAGCGCGTCGTCTGCGTCGTGCTCGGCAGCATCGTCTACCGCCTGATCATCGCGCTGGCGCTGCGGCTGAACATCTCGGCCGAGTACTTCAAGCTCGTCTCCGCCGTCATCGTCGCCGTCGCCATCGCCGCGCCGAATATGAAGGACTATGTCCATCTGGCAAAAATCCGCTCCAACGCGCGCAAGCTGCGCGCCCTGTCCGGAAAGGGGGATGAGACCGATGCTTGAGCTTTCCCACGTCAGCAAGACATTCAACGCCGGAACGGTGAACGAAAAGCGCGCCCTGTGCGACCTGTCGCTCACGCTCGCCGACGGAGAATTTGCCACCATCGTCGGCTCGAACGGCGCGGGTAAGAGCACGCTCTTTAACGCCATCGCCGGTGTGTTCTATGTCGATAGCGGCATCCTCCGGCTCGACGGGCGGGACATCACGTTCCTGCCGCCGCACAAGCGCAGCCGCCGCATCGGCCACCTGTTTCAGGACCCGCTCAAGGGCACCGCGCCGCACATGACCATTGAGGAAAACCTCGCCGTGGCGTATCTGCGCGCGCCGGAAAAGCACAAGCAGCTGCGCCGCGTCAGCCGCAAGGACCGGGAATTCTTCCGCGATGCGCTCGCCCAGCTCGACATGGGGCTCGAGGAGCGCATGAACACGCCCGTCGGTCTGCTCTCCGGCGGTCAGCGGCAGGCGCTGACGCTGCTCATGGCCACCATGGTCACGCCCGAGCTGCTGCTGCTCGATGAGCACACGGCGGCGCTCGACCCCGTGACGGCCGACAAGGTGCTCGCGCTCACGCGCAGCATCGTCTCTGAGCGCAGCATCTCCTGCCTCATGATCACGCACAATATGCACCAGGCGCTCGAGCTCGGCTCGCGCACGCTCATGATGGACGCCGGGCGCATCGTGCTCGACGTCTCCGGTGCGCAGCGCGCGGACATGACCGTGCAGGGGCTCATCGACGCCTTTGCCGCACAGGCGGGCACGGCGTTTGACAACGACCGCGTCCTGCTGTCCACGGCAGAGGGCACGGAAAACTGAATTCCGGAAAAGAAAAATCAGCCGCCCTGCGGGCGGCTGATTTTTTGTGTTTATGCACTTAATAGAACGTGGCCACCGGTTCCTCCGGCTTTTCGACCTCCTGCACGGACAGCACCGTGAGCACCGGGCCCTTGCGGCCGTAGGCGCGGTGGAACTTGTAGTCCATGCGGGCCGTGATGATCGCCCACTCGTCGTTGCGGATCTCATCGGCGTGCTCCCACACGCACACGACGCCCGCGAACTGAATGTCCTGCACGCAGCAGGTCATAATGTGCCGGCCAGCGATGAAGCAGCCCTTCGGCACGTTCTTGCGCACAAGGCAGCGGCACTTGACCTCGATGGTCTTGCCGTCGTATTTCTTCGGTTCCTCGGACATGTCGCGGTACCAGAGGGCGAAGTCGCGGTCCTCGATCTCGATGACCGGCGCGTCAACGTCAAACGGCAGCGGGTCTTCGATGTCGTCGTACACGACCTTGCCGTCGGTGTACTCATACGCGATGTCGCAGCGGCGGGAGATGGCGCGGATGATGCGGTGCATCTCCATGCGGTCCATGCTGTCCTGGAAGCGGTTGAGCACGACGAGCTCGGCGCTCTTGAGCTTGTCGACCGTGAGCTGGCGCATATTCGCATTGTAGCTCACGAACGTCGTCGCATCGCAGAAGAGAAACTCCTGCGCGACCGCCCAGTTTTCCGGCAGGCTGCCATAGAGCGAGTCGAGCATCCACATGCCGTTATACTCCACGAGCACGCGCTCGGGGTGCAGCTCGTCCTGCAGCGCGAGCAGATAGTCGCGCGTGAGGTCGGACTCCTCGTCGACATTGCGCACGTAGACATTCCCGGCACAGAACCTGTCCGGCTCGTAGACTTCCTCACCGTCCTCGCACAGCAGCAGCAGCGTGCGCTCGCCCTTGTGGAAGCGGCTGTCCTCGAGCGTCTCCTGAATGAACTTTGTCTTGCCGGCCTCGAGGAAACCGGTGAAGAGGTAGACCGGAACGTCCGGCGCCTGCTGTTTTTTATCAGCCAATGTGGAACAGCTCCTTCAGCGCATCCTCCGCCAGATGCGAACCGATCACGCACACGCGGCCGGTGACCTGCGCGCTGCCGCGGCGGACATCGGACTCGCCGGGCACATAGTCAAAGTGAATCCAGCCGCCGTCGGTCGCGGGCACGATGCCCTTGGCGCGCAGAACGATGCCGTAGCGGTGCTCGTTGATGAGCGCGTCGAGCGCGGTGCGGATCTCGTCGTCGGTGTACTTGCGCGGCGTCTCCGTGCCCCAGCTCGTGAACACCTCGTCGGCGTGGTGATGATGGTGGTCATGATCGTGGCCGCAGCAGTGGTCGTGGTCATGGTCGTGATGATCATGGTCGTGATCGCAGCAGTGGTCGTGGTCATGGTCATCGTGGTCATGATGATGCTCATGCTCATCGTCATCATCTTCGTCATGGTCATGATGATGGCCACAGCAGCAGGCGTGATCGTCATCGTCATGGTCATGATGATGGTGTTCATGCTCGTCCTCGGCGGCCTCGGCCTTGAGGTGCTCGAGCTCGGCCGAGAGCGTGTCGCGGCGCTCCATCGTCTGGAGGATCTGCTTGCCGTCAAGCTCTGTCCAGGGCGTTGTCACGATGGTCGCGGTCGGGTTTTTCTCACGCAGCAGCGCCACGGCGGCGTCGAGCTTCTCGGGGCGGATGCCCTCGGTGCGCGAGAGGATGATGGCGCTCGCGTTCTCGACCTGGTTGTTGAAGAACTCGCCGAAGTTTTTCATATACATCCTGCACTTGTTGGCGTCGACCACAGTCGTGAAGCCGTTGAGCACCAGCTCATCGGACTGCACGCCCTGCACCGCACGGATGACGTCGCTGAGCTTGCCGACGCCCGAGGGCTCGATGAGGATGCGGTCGGGGTGAAACTGTGCCAGCACCTTCTGCAGCGCGTCGGCAAAGTCGCCCACGAGGCTGCAGCAGATGCAGCCGGAGTTCATCTCGTTGATCTGTACGCCGGAGTCCTTGAGGAAGCCGCCGTCGATGGCGATCTCACCGAACTCGTTTTCGATCAGCACGATCTTTTCGCCCGTGTACGCCTCGGCAATCAGCTTTTTGATCAGCGTGGTCTTGCCGGCACCGAGAAAACCGGAGAAAATATCAATTTTTGTCATAAGAATCGAACACTTCCTGTCTGGGGTCACACCCCAAAATTTTGTCCATTATTATAGCACATATTTGTGAACGAAACAAGTCCGGCACGTCGAGGAGACGGTGTTGCGTTTTTGCTGCCGCTGCGGTAAAATGACGGCATGAAACGAAATGATTTTTGGATAACTGCAAAACAAAATTGGCGCGCACTCGTCTACCTGCTCGTGCTCACGGTGCTGGCGGCGGTGCTCGTAATTGTGTGCGTCCGCCGCGGGCAGGAGGCCGCACAGCCCACACCTACGCCGCGCACCTCGGCCGAGGTGCGCAAGGATGCGGTGCAGACGCTGCTCGACGGCATGACCACGCAGGAGAAGATCTGCCAGCTGCTGATCGTACACCCGGAGGCGCTCACCGGCGGTAGCACCGTCACGGGCATGACGGACGAACTCGCCGCTGCGCTGCGTGCTTACCCCGTCGGCGGTCTGCTGCTCTCGGCAGGGAACATGACCTCCGGCGAACAGCTTGCAGCGCTCACCGCTGCGCTTTCGAACGGGTGCAAAACGGCGCCGCTCATCTCGGTCGACGAGGAGGGCGGCCGCGTCGCGCGGCTGATGAACACCGTCGGCACGACGAAGCTCGGCAGCATGTACAGCTACCGCGCACAGGGTACGCAGGGCGCGCACGACAATGCGCAGACCATCGCGCGCGACATCGCGGCCTACGGCTTCAACACGGACTTTGCGCCCGTGGCCGACGTCTGGACGAACAAGCGCAGCAACGCCATCGGCGACCGCGCCTACAGCGACGACTATGACGAGGCGGCAGAGCTTGTCGCCGCCGCCGTCAAGGGCTTTCACGACGGGGGCGTCATCTGCTGTCTGAAGCACTTCCCCGGCCACGGCAGCACGGCCACGGACTCGCACAACGGCGCTGCCACGGTCGACAAGACGCTGCCGCAGCTGCGGCAGGAGGATCTCAAGCCGTTCATGTCCGGCATCGCCGCCGGAGCGGACATGGTCATGGTCGGGCATCTGACCGTGCCGACAATGGACGATGTGCCCGCTTCCCTGTCGCACAAGATCGTCACGAATCTGCTGCGTCACGACCTCGGCTTTCGCGGCGTGATCGTCACGGACGGGCTGCAGATGCAGGCACTCGCGCAGTACACAGACGGAGAAAAGGCCGTGCTTGCGCTCGCCGCCGGAAACGATATGCTGCTTGAGATCAGCGACGTGTCCGGCACGGTCGCGGCCATCGAAAAGGCACTCGCCGACGGGACGCTCACGCAGGCGGCGCTCGATCAGAGCGTGCTGCGTATTTTGCAGCTCAAGCTTGCGCACGGCATTGCGGACATGCCGGAAAGCGGCTGATCTCTCACAATATTTTAAGAAAGCTGTGCTACAGTCATTGGGATGTGATGACCGTTCGCGTCAGAGATGCCCCTTCTTTCTTTCCCCCCAAAAAAAGATCAGAGCAGCCGCTGCTTCCGGCGCCGCTCTGATCTTTTTTTGTTGTCGGGCGGCGCAAAACGTGGTATGCTAGACTATCACCTGCAAAGAGGAGAAGCCCATGCAATTCGTTGACATTGAAAAAAAAGACGGCGGCGCATACCTGCACCGCTATGACCTGCATTATATTGACCGCACCGGCTGCCCGCGCACCTATGAGATGGTCAGCCGTGACCGGAACATCGACTCGCTCGCGCACCTGCAGCAGCACCGCACGGACGCCGTCGTCATGGTGCTCACAGACGCAAAGCGCGAGCACATGGCGCTCAACCACGAGTTTCGCATGGAGCTCGGCCAGCGCATCTACGGACTGCCCGGCGGGCTCATCGAGCCGGGCGAAACGCCCGAGGAGGCCGCGCGCCGCGAGCTGGGCGAGGAAACGGGCCTGCGGCTGGTCGCCATCACGCACGTGCTGCCGCCGGCGGCGTGCACGGTCGGCATCGGCGACGAGCGCACGGTGTGCCTGTTCGGCATCGCCGAGGGAACGTTCCGCCCGAGCAGCGACCCCATGGAGGAGATCGAATCCGGCTGGTACACGCGCGCACAGGTGCGCGCCCTGCACGAGACGGACCTGTTCGGCTCGTGGGCGCTGGCATACAGCTGGATGTTCGCAAACGGCTGTCTTCCGGAAGTCTGAGGGAGGTGCGCCATGTTTTACACCGAGACCTACTGCCCCGGCGTCGCCGATTTTGACCGCGACGGCAAGCTCGCCTATGAGGCGATCCTGCGCATTCTGGAAAACACCGCAAGCCGCCACTCCGATTCCTCCGGCGACGATGTGATCGACGGCAGCCGCCGCGGCATCACATGGGTGCTGACCGACTGGCGCGTCGAGATCGTGCGCCGCCCGCAGAGCAAAGCCCCCCTGCAGGTCGCGACCTGGGTGCGCGACAATGCCCCCGTGGGACGCGTTTTCCGCGATTACACGATCACGGACACGAGCGGAACGGAGCTCGTGCGCGCCGAATCGCGGCTGATCCTGTTCGACCTGCGCACGGAAAAGATCGTGCGCATCGACCGCGAACGCTTCGCGTCCTACCGGCCGGAGGCGCGCGGCGTCTTCCCCGACACTGCGCCGCGGCTGCGCGCGCCCGATGTCTTTGACACGCAGACGGTGCTGCCGCTGCGACGCTGCGACATCGATTTTAACGGCCATGTGCACAACACGAGATATCTCGAGTTCGCGCTTGAGGCGCTGCCGGAAACCATGCGCTGCGACGCATTTCGCGGCTTTCGCATCGTCTATCCGAAGGCGGTCAAGGACACAAAGACCGTCACGCTCAAGTATACCGCCGCAGACGACGGCGCGTTTGTGTGTCTGTACAGTGCGGACACGCTGTGCACGATCGTCCGTTTTGAGACCTGAACAGAAATTCCCCGGAGCAGATCGCTCCGGGGAATCGTTTTATTGTCTCCACGGGTTCGCCGGGTCGGGGTCGGTCGGATCCCAGCCGCGGTTCGGGCTCGTGATGTCCAGCCACGGAGCCGACGGCTTCGGCACGGGCAGGGACGAGGCATTGTAGATCTTCACCGTCGTACCGAGCGGGCAATTGTCATAGATCCACTTCGCATCCGCCACCGTCAGGCGCACGCAGCCGTGCGAGCAGACCGTGCCAAGCTGGTTATACAGCCGGTAGGACAGGTCATTCTTGTTCGGGCTGTTATACGGCGAGGAGTGGAAGAGATAGTTGCCGACGATCTGCGTGCAGTACTGCCCCCAGCAGCCCTGCAGCGGATGCCAGGCCGCCTTGAACGGCGTGCGGAACGTGCCGATCGGCGTGGTCTGGCCGGGGCCGCAGACGAAGGCGTGATGGAGGATGGAGTATTCTCCGCTCTTATCCAGACCGTAGACCAGCACCGTGCACTGGTTGCGCACGACGTGGAGCTGATACGGATACTGCGCGCTCTGCAGGCTTTGATACTCCGCGTCCGAATAGTTGTTGACCGGGACGACAAACGTCGTGCGGATCGCATCCGTGCCGCACAAAAGCAGGATCTCTACCGTGTGCTGCGTGGGCATATCGCGCTTCCAGACCGACTCGGCAATGTGGAAGCCCGGCGTAATGGAGCTGCCGTCGAGCGTATAGTTGCGCGTCGGCTGCTGCACGCCGTCAACATACCAGACGAGCGTCGCCTTGCCGGGGGCGGCTTTGTATTCCGCGGGGAAATAGCGATAGGTCACGTACAGGTCGATGGCGCGGCACTCCGGCGAGAGCGCGGGCACGGGATCGGTCACGACCGTGCCGACGCCCTGAAGCATGATGTCATACTCCTGACTGGTCTGATCGGCTGCGAGCGTGACCGTGCAGCCGCGCATAAGCACGCGCACAAGGCCGGCATGACCGCTGCCCGCGACCGTCGTACCCTCGGCTGCAACGGTGAGCGCATCGACCGCGCCGCCGACGGTGACCGTGCCGTTCGGATCGGTGCGCACGACCAGTGTACCGGTGATGTTCAGATCACCGAGGTCGCGCCCGGCGGCACCGCCGAGGTAGAGCGTGCCGGTAAAGGCGTCCGCCGTCAGGGGCGCGGCGCCGGTATAGATCACGCGGCCGGAATCGGGCAGTGCATCGGCGTCGCTGCAAAACTGCAGGCCGAGCTCATAGAGCATCTGCGCGATCTCGGCGCGGGTGATGCTGGCCGTGGGGTTCAGATGGCCGGTATCATCGCCGTTGACAATGCCGGCCCTGACCAGACCGGCCACGGAGGCGACCGCCCAGCCGCTGACACCGGAGGCGTCCGGGAAAGCCTGAAGGTCTGCAGCCGTGCCGTCAGAGACTGCAAAGGCGCGCGCGAAGACGGACATCGCCTCCTGGCGCGTGATGCTGCGGTTCGGGCCGATCGTGCCGTCACCGTAGCCGCTGAGGATATTCATCTGGACGGCGGTGCTCAGCTCCGGATAGTACCAGGCATCCCGGTTCACATCGGAAAAGAACGCAATGTCCTTCCCTGCCGTGCAGCCGAACACGCGCACGAGCATGGCGGCCATCTGCGCGCGCGAGGCATTGCCCATCGGCAGCAGATCACCGTGCTCGTCACCGAACAGGATGCCGTGCGCACAGGCAAATTCCATCGCCGCCTGATACCACGGGCCGGTGGGTGTGGGCTCGGGGCTGGGCTCCGGACTGGGCTCCGGACTGGGTTCGGTGCTGGGTTCGATCGGGGCTGTCGGCTCCGACGAGGGGACGGCAGGCTCTGTCGTAGGTGTCGGGGACTGCGCAGCATCCGGTTCTGCAGCGGCGACCGGCGCGGCGGCCAGCGTCAGCACGCAGACGAGCACGAGCAGCAGGGACAAAAAGCGTTTGCGCATGGTTTTCTCCTCCATTGTTTTCTGCGGATTTCGACTGTTTTCATTATAACGGAAGGCTGTGATTTTTCAACGGTTTTCGCAGAGATTTCAAATTATTTAAGTCTTTTGTGCCATCGGCGCAAAAAAAGCAGCGCAGCCTCACAAGACTGCGCTTAAGACTGCCGGAAAAGGATTCTGTTTTCGGACTTTTGGTTTACATAATTATTCGTTCAAGAGCTCCGCGATGTCGTCCTCCCCATAGACGCGGATGCCGTGCGCGCCGAGGAGCGCTGCGGTGACGCCGTCGCCGGCAACGCGCGTGCCGGTATGAAGGATATTCTCGTGGAGAAGTTGCTGGAGCTGACTGAGGACATGGTTAGCC
>OGYK01002470.1_pt1 | contig 12003 bp, 13 predicted proteins | sample 1576501 | NCBI WGS metagenome assembly OGYK01 (sample SAMEA3541530, study PRJEB24748) | human gut metagenome | biome: human gut; feature: human-associated habitat; material: faeces | place: China | collected 2012
TAATAATCTATTGCTCATCTTAATTGCATATGTCTTATTATCTGATAATTCAACTATCCGTCGAATCTGGCAGTTGTTTTCTGGTCCTTCTCTGTAATGGCATTTACACAAGGCTCTTTCAGAGTCTTGCCATGCTATGCATACCGGCACGGTATATGCTTGCGCAAAATGAAAAGCCCGGCGTACTGCCGGGCCTCTCATCAACGAGCCTTTGCTCGAGGTCTGTGCGATTTTTTTGCGGCCTGCATCTTCTTGATCCGCTCCGTCTGTTCTGGGTAGTCCTTCAGCTCGAAGTTTATGAGCAGTTGAGAGAACACATCATAGTTTTTTATGTCAATTTGCTCGCCTGTCAGCGGTTCACCTTTGGCGTTACAGTATTCCCATGATTTTAGTATTTCAAAATCAACAAGTGCGTCGAGGTCTCGCTCGAATGGTGCTATAATTCGCTTGTCAAAATGGCGGTCACTGTGTGCGACTTCTTCATAGCGAGGAATTGACGGTGCAACATCCAGCAGCGTTGAAACGCTTATGCGGTTCGCGTTCGGCTTTGCAATATTCATGTTGTGGTGGGCAAAGAGTTTAAACCCAAAAGCGTATGCGTTCGGATTCAACTTTCCGTTTACCTTCCAGAGTTTTTTGTTAAACGGCATTGGTGGAACACGCTGGAAATATCTCCACATATCCGATGTTAAAACAAGCAGAATAGCTCCGCGTGTTCTTTCAGCCTGTGAATCGAGAATGCGGGTTTTCCAATGCTCGATTTCTTTTTTTCGCTTGCCTGGATAAGATACTTCCATATCAAACTCTAGCGACATGTTGTAAAGTTTGTCGGCGGCTTCTTTGAGCTGCTTCGCTGCTTCCTTTCGGTCTTTCAGCCCTGTGAGTTCCATGTATTTCTTGACTGTTATCTGTACCGTGCGCTGTTCTTTGATGGGATCAAATTTCTTGTATATATCGTCTTTGCTGATTTTCGGCGTGATGAATCTAGCGCACATATCGAAAAGTTTATGTGTTTTTACATCCATCCCGCCTAAACTTGTAAAATTGTACATTGTCACTTTTGTTCCAGCGGTGGTGATCAGCTTGCCCTCGCCCTTGTCTGGGTCCTGCCATGCCCTTTTCGTCTTGGGGCCAATTTCTTTCAAGCTGTTGGTTGCCGGACCGTTCAGCATTAGGGCGTATGGGTCGAGTGGTCGCGCCAGAAGCTCGTCGAACGCCTTGCCCTGCTCTCGCAGCGGATCCAGCGCGGCCTCGGCGTTCTTGTACGTCCAGCCCGCGGGCGGCTCGAACCACTCGGCGGCCCGCTCGAATACGAGCTGCTGCAGGCGCTCTGGATCGAGGCCGTTCTCCAGGATGACCATGTAATATTGGGTGGTCCACCTCTTCAAGAAGTGGTAACTCAGCAGGAAAAACGCTTGCTTCTCATACAGCTGGAACTCGAACTCGTCGAGCTTGCTTAGCTCACGATACACCCGCTTCTCCTCGTCGCTCTTTGCCGCGTCGATTTCCTCCTTGCGCTGCTTGATCCGCGTGGGGGCGGTCTTGATTCGCGCCATTTCCTCGAAGAAGCGGTCCTTCCCGATTTCCTGCAAGCGGCGGCTGATTTTTCTGTAATAGATTTCTGGGTCGCTCTTGATCTTGTCAAAGAAATTCTCGATGAAGTCATAAAGCTCCTGCCTCGAGATTTGTACGTGTGTTTTTGTTGCGGTACGGTCTTTCATGGTGGCGTTCCTTTCTGCTGCCAGCACGTGTACTTCTGCCAGCTCTATTCTATCATATTTTGACGTAGTTTGTGACAAGTATCTTGATGGATAGTTGTTTTCCCTTCTGTCCATACTCCATGTACATTCAAGGGTTCATTCGCGTGGGGTTTTATTGTCTGCTAAGGCACATTAAACGACAACAACATAATTATGTATATGTAATTATAATCATATCGTGTTCCGGGAATGGACGAACGACGCGCGGCGAATCCATGCGCCGGGCCGCTCTGACGGTGTCCACGGTCACGCCTCGGCGGGCGGCTGCTCCCTGATACGACAAAAGCCGCCCGCGGGCGGCTCCTGCATGTTGGCGGGCCGCCAATATGCTCCAGTATTACAGCAGTTTCTTGTGGTGGCGTGCCTTGTAATGCGTTATGCTAATACAGCCTCGCTCCTCGGCCTTCAGTTCGGCATCCAGGCGGGCGTGTATGGCAGCTCGGCGGTCCATGTCGTCGCGCCGCTCCTGCTCTCTCTCGGCCTTGATGTTGTCGGCAATCCGGCAGGCAAAAGCATCGAGGGCGTCCTTCTGTTCCTCATCCAGCTCGAGGATCGCTCGAAGCATGATCTCCTCGGCAGCGGCATCGCGGTCCGGTATCTTGCGGCCGGTCTGCTCGGCGACGATGGCCAGCAGCTCATAGAGCGCGGCGCGGGTGCCGGTGTCCATCGTGGGGAATACATTCAGAGTTTTATCTTTTTCCATCGTGTGCACCTTCTTTTAAGGCGGGCACCATGCTATAATAAAGGTGTCAGCATGATAAATGCGTCCTATAGCGTGGGGCGTGTATGCGTGGCTTTGTTCCTAGAAAGGCTCCAGTGTTCCAGCACTGGGGCCTTTTGTTATTTGTCGCCGTCCTGCTGTCCTTGCAGGTTCGTCGGCGTGTTCAGAAACTCAATGAGGTTCGCTCTCGATACCTTCCAGCGGTGGCCGAGCTTGCGGGCCTTAATCTGGCCCTCTCGAATCATCGTGAGCAGGGCCTTTTCGGATATGCCCAGAATGGGCACAAGCTCCGGGATCGTGTACATCTTGAGCGCTAAATCCTCCTGCTGCTCCTGCTGCTTCTGTTCCTGTTTGATGTCCTCCATGTTATTCTCCTTTCATGCGGTTATGGTTCTCGATGATAAGCCGGTGCATGTACTCGTTGAAGGATATTCCCTCACGGGCGGCATCCTGCTTTCCCATTTTGAGGATACTGGGCTTCATGAGCAGTTGCGCGTGTGCGCTCTTTCGCTCTGGTATGATCCCGATGGAAAAGCCCGGCCCGACGTTATGCTTTTTCGTGTCCGATGTGTCCGATTTGGACAGTATGTTCATGGCTGGGTTCTCGTTGTCTATGGCGTCCTGAAACGCTCCTGTGAAGTCTTTCTTGTTGGTCATGGTGTGGCTGCTCCCTTTGTCAGTTCGTCTAGAAATGCGTTGTAGTCTGCCGCCGCTCCTGACTTCGGCGCATAGTCGAATATCGAGGATCGGACGGCTGCCGCCTCACGCACTGCCACGCCCTCACGGATTCGAGCCGCATAGACGCGCGTGCCGAGCCGGTCGGCCTGCTCCTTTATGTACTGCTCGGCCTCTTTGCTTATGGTCGCCCGTGCGTTGTGCTGGGTCAGCAGTATGCCGTCAATGAAAAGGGCATCGCATCCGCGGCAGTAGGTCCGCACGGTCTGGACGGCCTTTGCTGTCTCCATGATGGCCTGCAGGCTGTAGATGTCGGCACGTGCCGGTACGATGACGGCGTCGGCAGCGCATAAGGCGTTCATGGTCAGGACGCCCAGCGCGGGCGGCGTGTCGATGACGATGTCATCATACTGCCAGCGGATTGGCTCGAGGGCTTCGCGCAGGTGGTATTCCCTGCCGGTCTCCGTGAATAGCTTCTCGGCTGCATTGAGTCCCCTTGCATAGGGGATGAACACGCCGTCCGGCGTCTCCTGCCGCGCATCCGCGGCGGTGATCTCGCCTAGCAGCACGCCTAGGATGGTCTGCCCGTTGCTCTTTGCCCGGACCGTGTAGGATAGGTTCCCCTGTTGGTCGAGGTCAATGCCGAGCACGTGCCGCCCGCGCTTGGTGAGTCCGGCAAGCATGGCGGCGGCGGTCGTCGTCTTGCCTACGCCTCCCTTCTGGTTGGCTATCGCGTAAATCATGGTCATGCCTCCTTCTCACTCACTGGAACATCTTGTCCAGCATGTCCTCGGTGTTGTTCTTGCGCCTCGAGGCGGCTCCGGCATAAATGCGGGTGGTGTCTACGGATCTATGCCGAAGGACCTCCTGCACCGCGGCGAGGCTCTTGCCCTTCATGATGGCCAGCGTGCCGGTCGTATGTCTGAGGCTGTGCGCCGTGATCCGGTCGCTGTCGAGGCCAGCGGCTTTCAGATGGTCCTTGATTATCCGGCTGATACTCCGGGTAGTCATGCGGCCGCCCGCGTTCCTGTGTGCCGTCGAGGCAAAAAGTGGCGCGTTGTCGTCGGTCTCGCCGCGGGCGGCAAGGTATTCGCGGATAGCCCTGTCCGTCTTGGGGCCTAGCTTCACGTACTCCGTGCGCTCGGTGCGTCCCTTGCCCTGGACATACAGGACAGCATGGCCGCCCTCGGTGCGCTTGTCGCCGATGTTGGCACGTACCGCCTCGACGGTGCGCAGGCCAGCCGTCAGCAGCAGGCGCATGATGGCATAGTCTCGCAGGCCCTTCAGCGTGTCCTTATCCTTCCCCGTGTTCAGGAAGTCCTGGGCTTGTGCGCGGCTGAGTGCGTCCTTCTTGTGGCCGCGGTCCAGCTTCACGCCCGCGACGTTGTGGGCGATGTCTGGATAGAGTCCGGCGTCCGCTGTCATCCTGAAGAATATCTTCACGGCAGCGAGGTAGGCTCCAACGGTCGAAGGCTTGTAGTTCTCGGCCAGATGGTCGCGGTAGGCCGCTACGTCGTCCGGCGTCGGGTGCGTGATCTGGCGGGCGGCAAGGTACTCGAGGAAGGGCCGGACGTTGCGCGTGTAGGTCGCCGTCGTCTTTTCCGTCCGGTTCCGCAATTTCCCCCACTCCTGGAACAGGTCGGCGGCGTACTTCTTGAAAGCCTCCAGCCCGTTTGCTCCGGCCTCGGTCATGGCCGGTTGTGCTGCCGTGCTCATTGCTGTGACTCTGTCCATCATGTCGCTCCACCTCTCTATGTTTATATGCTTATGACTATGTAATTATAATTATATATACATCTCTCTATACCTATATTATACTACCTGTGTTTACCTTTTACAAGCCTGTATTTACATATGGTGCAAAAAAGTGCACCCAAAAATCCGCGTGAATTTTCGAGGGAGAACATATGACTTCTGGAACGGCAGCGGGCGGCGTTTTTGTGTGCAGGAAAATGCTGAGAAATGCTGAGACGTGCCAGCAAGTGAGGAAGTCTTGGGAAGTTTCCTTACTAGACCTTAAATTTTTCCTTACTTCGGCCTGGACCGCCCCCGGGGTGCCGGTGGTTGGGCGGTGGAAAATCGAACCGGTGGGAATACCTTTTTTTAGTTCACGGGCGATTTTTGACTTTTTGGCCGGACGTTTTTGAACCTCGCCCGCTCTCTCTCGAGGTCTCCTGCTCTTGCGGCATCTCGTCGAGGGACGGACCTGCTGCAGTTCTCTCTGGATGGTCCGCCGCTCCGTTGTCAGGTCCTCCGGCCTGTTGCCGATCCGCGCGCTGCCGTTCCTGCCGGTGCGCTCATCCGCGGCGCGGCGTTCCTTCTCCAGCCGCCCGCTCCGGCCAGCATGACAAGGTTCGTAGAGCCTTGTGTAAATGCGCATTATCAAAATGCGCATTATGGGTTCCGCTCTCTCCTGCTGCTGCCATTCTCCTGACGGCAGGAACATGGTCTTGTCGCCCGCTCTCCTCGCTGGACAGGATCGCCGGACGGTCGAACCTCCTAAAGTTTTGCGGTCCCCTGCAGGTGGCTGGGGAACGTCCTGGACAGTATGAGGACCTGCTTCCTGCTCTAAGCGCATTTCTGCATTTCGCGGGTGCGAAACGCCCGGGAAGCGGCTCCATGACTCGGCTCGGCGGCCCTCGAATTTTGTTCCGGCAGGTCAGGGCCTCCGGGGAAGGAAAACTTCCTTCGGCACGTCGAAAACGTGAACTTTGTGCCCGTTCATCTCTTGGACGGTATGCGGGTATCGTGCAATGGTCATGGCCATGATGACCTCGGGGTCTACGGTCCATACCGGCACGCATCCGGCGAGGCAGCCCTCCACGATGTCCGGCATGATCTCAGCAATGTGGGTTGAGTGTTTCATGGTGTTGTTCCTTTCGGGTGGTATGGTTTGGCTGCTCCCGATTGCTCAACGAAGTTCAGGGGACGACGGTCCCCGGCAAAATTTTAGGCGGCTCGAAGCCGTACACGCTCTGGCACGGTCCGGCATTTCAGGGGCTGAAATGCGGAAGTGCGCCTTGCAGGGCCTAGCCCGGAAAACCATTTCTCAACGAGAAATGGGGAAGTGCACGTCTCTTGCGTCCTTCAGGCTTCAGCACCGCCTCGAGCGGGCGGCTGAGGGACCTTATTTTTTCCCTTACTTCGCGGCCATGCGTCGTACAGCTGGAAAAATCCTCGGCGTACATCGTCACGGTCCAGGGGCCGCGGCTCACCTTGTGGGCGACGATAGGAAGGTCCTGGCAGCCGCCCGCAACGGCATCGCGCCGGGACTGCTCGAGCGCTTCGCGGACGTTCAGCCGCTCGACGAACTTCACCTCTTGGTGTATGCCTGGCAGCCCCTCGCAGTCTCCGGCCTGGCCGGTGTTTCCCCTGCATTGCGCGGTCCTGTGAACGTCGTATCCGTGTTCCTGGCAGAGTGCTGCCCACATGCGTTCCCCGCGCTTGCCCTTGTCCCTCGAGAACTTACCCATTGGCCCGCGCTCCTTCCTTCTCGGCAGTCTCGGCAGCGTGATCCTGCTCCGGCTCATCCACGGCAACGGGGGCCACGTCGATGACAGTTTCGTCCGGCTCGTCGAGCATGTCGCCGCCCTCCGTCGTGCTCTTGATCGTCTCATCTGCTGCCGTCGCCCGCATAAGTTCGGTGGCTATGGGTGCGTACTTCAGGGCCTGCTTTACGACGGTCTTTTTGGCCATTGCGTCAAAATCGGTTGCCCACGGACCGCGGTTCTTCTTCGCGCTCTTGCTGTACTTTGCGGCGTACTGCCGAACGTCGTCCACGCTCATGACCTCGACGCCATAGCCGCCCGCGCGGGTGTGGTATACGGCATAGTAGGCGACGACGGGACCGCGGTCCTGCATCGCGGGGACGTGTTTCAGGCGCGTCTCGAGGCCCAGCTCGTACTCGAACAGGTCATGCTCGTGGACCGCGTGCGCTTGAATGTCCAGAACCTCGCCGGATCTGTATGCGAGGTCAATGAGGCCCTTGTAGCCGAGCTGGAACTGGCACTCCAGCCGGTCATGGTTTTGATACGGGATCAGGTACGCCTGGCCGAGTGGTGTATTGGGTTCAAGGCCGAGCTGGGCGGCCTGCATCATGGCGCCCAGAAAACTCTGTGGCGTACAGTCGGCAAGGGCCGGGGTCTTGCTAATAGCAGTCAGCACCATGCGGGTGAACCGCTCCGGCGTGATGACCTTCGGCAGCGCCTTCATGATTTGCGGCTTCATGGCAAGAATGAGGGACTGCAAGGTCTTTGTATGCGTCGTACTGACGCCTTTTTCTGCTTGTGCTTTGGCAATCATGCCCATGATGGATTCTCCTTTCGTGTATGTCTCCTACCTCGGTATGCGAGGTAGTACCTCGGTTCTTCATGCCCTAAACGTGCGATATGGACGCCCTGGGCGGCTGTACTTTGCATAGATGGCGGGGAAGTCGAGCTTCAGCTTCTTGCCGTCCAGCGTGACGCGGCCCGGGTGCGTTTTCCATGTGATCCTCCTATCCCCGATCAGGCCAGCCTCATGGTCACCGAGCAGGCCGCAAAGGCGGTTCTCCACCTCCTGCCGGTCCCGCTTTGCCTGGGTCTCGGCAATCTTCAAGGCGTCGTACTCGGCGATAAGGTCCGCGGCATCCTCCGGCAGTTGAACAGGCTCCAGGTCGCCGCCCGCGAAACGCTCTCTGAGGGCGGCGGTACAGCTGTCTGAGCCGTCCAGGGCGGGCGGCTGCTTGGTCTCGACGCAATGCCAGAAAGCCGACTCGGCACGAAGCAGGGCTGCAACGTCCTCGGCATCCCGCTCGATCCTCCGGCACTCATAGTGCTGCCCGCCGATCAGGACGGCGATATACCAATAGGGCGCGCCGGTAACGAGCATGTAGTGTTGGCACTGGCAGTAGTAGGCGGGCGGGATGGCGTCGCCTTCCCATGCGGCTTTGCTGTAGGCTCCGGCAGTCTTGCACTCCAGCCCGGCATCCTCGCCCGTCACAAGGCGGTCAATGCTTGCCAGTAAGAACGGGTGCTCCGTGCTCTGCATGAGGCCACGCCTATACACCTTCTTCCCTGTGCGCTTGGTGAACTCCCTTGCCACGGTCTCCTCGAGGACCGTTCCCCAGTAGACACGCTCGTTGTCTGAGAGGTCCGGGGCTGCCGCCTCGCCGGTTTTCTCCAAGTACAGCTCGTAGGGGCTTTTCCACGGGGACAGCCCGGCAATAACGGCGGCGTCGCTCCCGCCAATGCCGCCCGATCTCATCCGCAGCCATGCCGCCCGGTCCTTCATCTCCTCGACGGTCATAATCAACTTGCAATCCATGTGTGCACCTCCAAACGAAACGAAAAAATAAAGGCCCTCGCGGGTCAATGCCGGCGAGGACCTTTAATTTGCACTTGTGAGAGCAGCCTTACTTCACACAATGCCATTTTACCACAAAACACTGCAACAAGTAAGACATAGTTCAGCAACATGCCCTCATTCGCTCCAGAATGGCCTGCAAGGGGCGTCTACGGCTTTGCGGTATACTCGGGGTCATGGGCATGAATGGGCAGGCATTCTCGGGCGGCTTATGGCTCTAGGCCCTCCAGCCTAACGGAATATATGTTCGGAACAGGTCTATACAGAAAGCACCGGATCAGCATTGCAAGAGGGCACGGCATCCCGTATACTGGTGTTGCTGCTCATCCCTACACGCAAGCAGCGGAAGGGGGTGCTAGTCTTGAAACTCAATTCCTTCGTCGAGGCTGTTATAGCAAGTGTTGTGGCGTACTACATTTGCCAATGGCTGGACGGCCTCCTTCGGTAAGAGCAGCCAGCCTGACGACTGAGCACGGCCGCTAATGTGCAAGAAGCCCCCGGGGACCATCACTCCCCGGGGGCTTCGTTTTGGTGCTGACTTGAAACTCAGCTTCCTTCTCGCCCTTATTGTACCATGTCCGCGGCCAAAAGGGAACAAGAACATTCAGCAACATGCCCTGAAATGCGCTAGGATGGCCTACAAGGGGCCTCGGGCGGCTCATAGGTCTATTGGGTCGCGCCCGCGCATGGAAGGGCCTCTAGACACAAGAAAAGCCCGGCGCTGCAGGTCCGGGCTTTTGATGATGGGGTGTCCTGAATGACGAGGGGCGGTCTCCACCTCGCAGCTCCATTGTATCACGCATCCCGCAATCAAGGAAGGCAGCTCAGAAGGTTCGCCTTCCCAGTTTGTTTCTCCATTTCCAGCCGCCCGCGTCGAGCACGTCGAGAGGCGGCTGCATAGTTATGCATGGGTCAGATTCTGGGGCCGACGTTCCGGCCGCTCATGCCTTTAGGTCATCCAGTAATGCCTGCAGGCCGTCGATGTCGCCCTCGTCAATGCGGATACCCCTGTACATTTTCGCCCATACAGCCGCCCGCAAGGCGTTGTGAATTTTCCCGGCTATGATTGCCTGGGCTTCGATGTAAGCATCGTCCTCCAGCCGCTCATCCTCCGGCATGGCACTGAAGTCCTGCATTTCCAGAACGTTCTTGTCGTCCGTATACTGTGCAATCTCGTCTTGTCTCATCGTCACGCGCTCCTTTCTGTTTGCAACTTTGGTGCTATTTGCCTTTATGCTGCTATTATCGCACATGTTGGGCGGCGGTTCAATCCTGCAATATGCCATGAAACGCTCCAGGATGGCCTGTAAGGTGCCTCCAGCCGCCCGCGCATATGACGGCCTATGTTGCAGATTTGCGAGGCTCTAGGACGCGCTGAGAGAGGACGGGCGGCTCCGGCTGCTGTGCAGAAACGGGGGTGGTCATGTGCAGAAAAGGGGGTGGTCATGTGCATGGCCGGGCAATGAATACCCACTACACATTCCGGGGGAATGTGGTGGGCCGCTCGGCGCGGGGCCTTGTCGTGATGGCGGCAGCGGGCGGCTGTAGCTCCAGCGTGGCCGATGGCGGCGGCAACAACATGCCCTCATTCGCTCCAGAATGGCCTGCAAGGGGCGTCCAGCTCGTTACAGGTCTACTTGGTCATGTCTGCATCCGTGAGGCCGTCAGAACGGCGCGTCCTCCTGCTCCTGCTTGCACGTCACATCCTCATAGCAGTTGAACCTCGGCATGAATTTCAGGGACGCATGGCCGCGCGCTCCGTTTCGGTTCTTCAGGATGACGGCATCAACGAGGATCGGCAGGCCCTGGGCAGCCTCCTGCTGCACATGCTCCTGAGACTCGGCAATCCTCGTAGTCCGCGCCTTGTCGGTCTCTCCTGGCCGCTTTCTCATGTACTCATACTGCAAGCCAATGAGCACGTCGGCGCTATACTCGACGGCGCCCGACTCCTTGAAGGCAGCCATGTTCACGGCCTGGCTGTAGTTCTCACGGTTGAACGAAGAAATAGCGAGAACAGGGATGTTGAAGTCTCGGCTCATGCGCTTCAGCTCCAGGACGGTTTTATCCGTGTTCTGCTTGTCGGTTGCCCGCGGATCGGCAGGGGCCATGATCTGCAAATAGTCGATGACGACAACGGGATAGACTCCATTCTCGACTTTGTACGCCTGTACAGCCGCCCGGATTTCCTTGTAGCCGATGTTCCCCGCGCCCTCTGAAATGGCGAGGTGACTGCCGGGGCCTTCCTCGCCGGTATACCAGAAGGCAGCCTCCTGCAAGAGGTCTCGAGAAGCTTTGCTCCAGCTCTTTGCGCCCTTCATGATGTCGCGGGTGGTCTTTGCGCTGCCCTTGACTTTTTCGAGCACATTCTTCACCCCGGCATTATCTTTCATGGCTTTCTGCATCATGCGCCTTGAAATGGATTTTGCTATAAGTTCCTGTCGGCTCATCTCGAGGGAGAAGAACAGGACAGCCTTCCCGCTCATTGCGATGTTATCCGCGATTTGCAGGGAGAACGTCGTCTTGCCCAGCGAAGAAATAGCTCCGACGACGTAGAAGCCGGGGAAAAGGCCGCCGTCCAGAATGGCATCCAGCTCCTTAAAGCCAGTTGGATAGCAATCCGCGCGTTCTTTTGCCAGAAGTGAATCCAGAAACTTGTATGCGGTAACGGCAGCACTCTCCGGCATATAAGACGCGCGGTTCTGCAATTTGAAAGACATATCCAGCAGCGCATCCGCTCCTTTTGTCAGAACGTCGCTTGCCTCGAGGTTCCCGTCTACGATTTCCTGATTGACTCGGCTATTCTGGTCCATGACGGCGCGGGCGGCCCACTTGTCGAGGATGATCTGCTTGTACTGCTCGGCATTTGCCGTACTGGGGGAGAAGTGGAAAATCTCCGTGAGGAACGGAATACCTCCCACGCGCTCCAGCAGCTCCTTTTTCCTCAGTTCGTCGGCGATAGTTACAAGGTCTACGCCCTGCCCTCTTGCGCGCAGGTTTAGCATGGCCTTGTATAGCTCGCGGTGTGCCTCTCGGTAGAAGTGCTCCGGCTCGATCTTGCCGCGGTAGCTGTCAATCAGCTCGTTCTTCTGGAAGAAGTCGCCGAGCAGGTACTTCTCGGCCTCGATGTCCTGGGGGACCTGCTGGGGGATGATCTCCCCACGGGTTACGGTTGTCTTGGTCATGGTCTTGCTCCTTTCACAATACTCAATGTCCTTTTTCAAGGTCTAGTATAGCAGGCGGCCCTCTGGCAAGAGGGGGCCGCTGCTACTACCTTTAATAGTCTTAAAGGTATTAAAGGTATTAGGGTTATCCACAGGCCTCAAACCCGCGCCATTACTGGGTTTAAAAAAAATTTTGCGGTGCGTGACCCCCCATTTTGCGGTGCGTGACCCCCCATTTTGCGGTGTGTGACCCCCCATTTGCGGTGCGTGACCCCCTCATTTTTGATGTAATAATCTATTGCTCATCTTAATTGCATATGTCTTATTATCTGATAATTCAACT